>VFSW01003709.1_pt1 | contig 22889 bp, 26 predicted proteins | sample 5358111 | NCBI WGS metagenome assembly VFSW01 (sample SAMN11554181, study PRJNA540505) | mine drainage metagenome | isolation source: sediment from site ElyBrook_90M | place: USA: Ely Copper Mine, Vershire, VT | collected 2017
GTATTACCCGGAGGAAGGGGAATTACGGCGGGAGTTATATCCGAAGCACATGGCATTTTTCCGTGCGGGACGAGAGCATCTGGAGCGGTTATTTCTGGGAGCGAACCGGATAGGAAAAACGATGGGCATTGGGTGTTACGAGTCGACGTTGCACATCACGGGGGAGTATCCGTCGTGGTGGGAGGGGCGGGTATTCGCGCGGCCGGTGAACTGGTGGGTAGCGGGCAAGACGAACGAGACGACGCGAGACATTTTGCAGAGAAAGATGTTTGGCGAGACGCGGCAGTACAACGGGCGCAAGTGGGTATCGGGGACGGGGATGGTGCCGTTCGAGAATATTGTGGATCTGTCGTGGAAGGCGGGAGTGCCGGATTTATTGGACACGGTGCGGATTCGTCACAGTTCGGGGGGCATCTCGAGCTGCGGGTTGAAGTCCTACCAGCAGGGGCGTGGATCGTTCGAGGGGACGGAGCAGCACGGCGTTCACATTGACGAGGAGTGTCCGTTGGATGTGTATACGGAATGTCTTATTCGCACGGCGACGACGAACGGGATCATCCTGGTGACATTCACGCCGCTGGAGGGGCTGACGGACTTGGTTATGGAGTTTCTGCCGGGAGGCAAGTTGCCGACGACGGAGGGGCCATGAGCAAATTCGTCATCATCGCCGGGTGGGACGATGTGCCGCACCTGTCGGAGGATCAGAAGCGGGATTTGCTGAACGAGATACCGCTCTTTCAGAGGTCGGCGCGCACCAAGGGTGTGCCGGCACTGGGCAGCGGGGCAATTTACCCGTTGGAGGAAGAGGCGTTCGTCATCCCGGACAGGCCTATACCGTCCCATTGGCCACGGGCGTTCGGGTTCGATGTGGGGTGGAACCGGACGGTGGCGCTGTGGGGCGCCGTGGACCGCGAGACGGACGTGCTGTACGTCTACTCGGAATATTACCGTGGACAGGCCGAGCCCGAGGTTCACGCGGCGGCGATGAAGAGCCGGGGCGCGTGGATTCCCGGCGCTGTCGATCCGGCGTCGCGGGGACGCATGCAGAGCGACGGGTTGCAATTGCTGACGCAGTACCGGCGATTGGGGCTGATGCTGACGCCGGCCGACAACGCGGTGGAAGCGGGCTTGTTCGCCGTCTGGCAGCGGTTATCCACGGGCCGCATACGGGTGCTCGCCTCCTGCGTCAATTTTCTCGCCGAGTACCGCATGTACCGGCGCGATGAAAATGGCAAGGTCGTCAAGAAGTTCGATCACCTCATGGACGCGCTGCGGTATTTGGTGATGAGCGGTATCGGGTTGGCGCGGCTGCCGGCCGATTACCTGGACAAATGCGAGTTCGTGACGCGCGCGTCGCCCGTGGTGTCCGAGTACGATCCGTTCAAGGAAGCTTAATGCCGTGCAAGAGAATGTCGATGTAATCCCTTGTATTGCCACTGAGTTAAAGGGTAGGATGAGCGCCACCGCCTATTGGAGCGCCTACCCATGAGTTTCATGATGCCCAAGATGCCGCCACCGCCTCCCCCGCTGCCCATCGCGCAACAGCCGCAGGGCGCGAAAGCCGCCACCACGCAGGCTTCGCGCATGGCCGCCGCCGGCGGTGCGCTGCCCGGCGTCGCCACCGGACCGTCGGGATTGACGACACCGGCCAACACCGCCCAAAAAACCCTGCTCGGAGGTTGATATGTCGATTCGCGAAAAAATCGCCCACTTGGAAGATATCCTGCGGACATGGCACACGCACTTCAACCCGGAGCAAGTCTACGAGGATGCGCGGCATGATCTGCTGATAACGGTCGCCCACGACGTGGCCGCGCTCAAGGATCGATTGACGCCTGCCGAACCGCCGCCTGCCGAACCGGAGAACGGCGCTGAATAATGACAGCCGTGCTTAAACAGGAAAGCCGCGCGCAGACGATCCGGCGCCATGTGGACATGCGCCTCCAATCCCTGCGCACGGACCGGTATTCCTGGTGGGTGCATTGGATGGATCTGGCGAAATACATCCTGCCGCGCCGCTACAAGTGGCTGATCACCACCAACCAGGGCAATCGCGGCTCGCCCATCAATCAAGGCATCATCGACTCGACAGGCACGATGGCCGCGCGCACGCTGGCGTCAGGGATGATGAGCGGCATCACGTCGCCGGGGCGCACCTGGTTCCGGCTGTCGACGGGCGATGCGGACGCGGACGATAACCCGGATGTGAAGCTCTGGCTGACAGAATGCCAGAACCGCATGATGCGTGTGTTCGCGGAATCGAATTTCTACATGGCCTTGGCCACGCTGTACTTCGACTTGGCCGTCTTTGGCACGGGCGTCATGCTCATCTACGAGGACGCCGACGACATTATCCGCTGTTACAACCCCTGCGCGGGCGAGTATTTCCTCGCTAACGGGCCCCGTCTCAACGTGGACTGCTTCTACCGCGAGTTCGTGATGACGGCCGATCAGGTGGCGCGTGAATTCGGACTGGCGAACGCCTCGGACACCGTGAAGGGCTTGATCCGCACCGGCGGCGCGGCCCTGGTGCAGGAAGTCATCATCGGACATGCCATCGAGCCGAATACGTAATTTCTCCCCGGGGGTTATGGCCACAATGGCATGAAATTCCGCGAGGTGTATTGGGAACGCGGCACGTCCACCACCACGACACTGCGCATCAAGGGCTATAACGAATTTCCCGCCGTCGCGCCCCGATGGGACATCGTCGCCAACGATGCCTATGGCCGCTCGCCCGCGATGGACGCGCTAGGCGACATCAAGCAGTTGCAGGTCGAATAGAAACGCAAGGCGCAAGCCATCGACAAGATGGTGAACCCACCCATGCTGGCGGATGTATCGCTGAAGAACGAACCGGCGTCCCTGCTGCCGGGCGGCGTCACGTATGTCAGCCAGATCGGTTCGAATGTCGGTTTCAAGCCAGTGTACGAGGTACGCCCCGAGATTGCCGAGATGGCGGAGGACATCAAGGAAGTGCAGCAGCGCATCAAGAACGTGTTTTTCAACGACCTGTTCATGATGATATCGCAACTCGACACCGTGCGCACGGCCACGGAGATCGACGCGCGCCGTGAAGAGAAAATGGTGCAGTTGGGTCCCGTGCTGGAGCGCTTTGAGAACGAGGCGCTGGACCCCGCCATCGATCGTACCTTCGCCATCATGTCGCGATTGCGCATTCTGCCGCCCGCGCCGTCACTGCTTCAAGGACGGCATATCAAGGTGGAATACATCTCGATGCTGGCCGAAGCTCAACGCGCCGCCTCCACCGCCAGCATCGAACGCCTGGCGCAATTTGTCGGCAACCTGGCGGCGGCACGTCCCGACGTGCTGGATAACATCGACTGGGACGAGACGGTGGATACCTATGCCGACTTGCTGGGCGTGACGCCCAAGGTCGTCCTGGCGACAGCGAAAGTCGCCAAGATCCGTGCGCAGCGCGACCAGCAGCAGCAGCAGCAGGCGCAAATGCAGAACAGCATGGCCGCCGCGCAGGGCGCGCAAACACTCAGCAAGACCGATGTGGGTGGCGGTCAAAACGCCTTGCAGGCCGTCATGAACGGCGCTCAGGCGGCGCAATAATGCGAAAAGTGCAAGCGATCGGCGACAACCATCCTAAAAGTGTCTTCGCGATGCGGATACGGCGCGAGGACGGCACCCGCTGGGAAGCGGAGATCGGTACCGGCTACGACGATCGCACGGTGATGCGGCCCTTCGGCCAGGGCATTGTCGTCGAACACCCAGAGAAGCATCCCGTCTACGTCAACGCCGCCACGCGGCAGGTCGGCCATAACCCGGAAATCTGCCGGTCCGCATTGATACTGACACCGACGCCGGAAGGGTACGGCGCCAAGCATAAAACGCCCATTCTACTCAGTTGAGGTGACACATGGCTAAAAAATGGATCAAAGGAGCAATCAAGCACCCCGGCGTCTTTTCCGCCAAGGCAAAACGCGCCGGAAAAACGACGGCGGAGTTCGCCACCGAGCATGAACACGACAAAGGCGCGCTGGGCCGTCAAGCCCGACTCGCCAAGACGTTGATGGGGATGGGCAAAGGCAAAAGCCACGCCGACAAGCTGTACGGAGGCAAATAATGCCCTGGGTTATTGAACACCATGACGGCGTTGCCCGTTTCTATTCCTTCGAGATTGCGCGGGAAATGGCCGCCACGAGCGGCTGGACGGACAACCCCGAGAAAGCGTTTCAGTTCGCGCGCCGCAAGGATGCGCTTAATTTCCTGCAAGGCTTTCTGCGCCATGCCGCCGACCATGCCGATGCGAAGGAGATTCCATGACCCCTCTGGTGGCTATTTGCGTTCCCACGTTCGATATCGTGCAGGCGGACTTCTGTTTTGCGCTGGCGGCGCTGACGCACTCTCCCGGCGCGAATCTGGCGCTCATTAATACCAAGAGCAGCATGATATGCAAATCCCGTAATGAGATGGTAGGAGAGGCGCTGGGCGTTGGCGCCGATTATCTCCTATTTCTCGACTCGGACATGGTATTCCCGTGCACCGTGCTCAAACAGTTACTGGCGCGGGAAAAGGATATCGTCGGCGGTACTTACCCTAGCCGTGTGCCTCCCCATAAAGCGATGGGCATTACGCTGGATTATCAACCGCTGGAAGTCTCGGGCGGCTTGGTTGAAATGGCCGCGATACCTACCGGTTGCCTCCTGGTGAACATGCGCGTATTCGAAACACTGGCGATGCCCTGGTTCCAACATCCCTTGGTGGAGCGTGACGGCGTCGTTCAGCCACAAGGGGAAGATTACTTCTTCTGCGATCAGGCGCGCGCCGCCGGGTTTTCCGTGTGGCTGGATGTGGACGTGTCGCTGTCGCTGGGGCACATCGGACAGCAGATTCACCGTATACCCAAGACCCGAGACGTCGGAGAGGCGGCATGACAACCAACGAACCGGATAATGCCTTCGATGCGTCCGACCCTTCCAAAATCGCGCAGCGTGTCTCCCGAGCCAAACGGCGCGAGGCGGAACGTCTTGACGGACTCCGACAGACAATGGATACACCGAACGGGCGGCATTTCATGTGGGAGCTGCTCGCCCAGTGCGGCATTTTCAAGGGCAGTTTCGTGCCGGATGGCCTTGTACTGGCATTCCAGATGGGACAGCGCAATGTCGGGCTGCCGCTTCTTGTTGACATACAGAACAATTTCAATACACAATACATGAAGATGGTGTCAGAAGCTCAAGAGAATTCTAAATGACAGACGTAAGTGAAATTTCTGCGGATACCGCGCCGGTTGTCGCCGCGTCGGAACCGATTGTCTCGCCTACGGGTGTCGATACCCTGTTGGCGGAAACGCCGCCCGAGGACATTAAACCTTCTGAATCGGCTGTCGACGAGGTAAAGGAGGATGCCAAGGAGGATGCCAAGGAAGCTGTAAAACCCATTGAATACACCGATTTCACACTGCCGGAAGGCGTGAAACCCGACGATACTATTCTAACCGAGTTTAAGACACTGGCGGCCGAGAGCGGCCTGTCCCAAGAATCGGCGCAGAAACTCGTCAACTTGTACGGCGATCAGATCAAGACGGCGGTCGAGGCGCCTTATACGCAATGGCGGGCGCTTCAGGACGAGTGGCGGGAAGCCATCAAGACGGACCCCGAGCTGGGTGGCGTCAAGATGGAATCGCTCACGCAGTCCATCGCGAAGACCATTGACACGGTGATGGGCGACAAGTCCGGCGCCGTGCGCGATGCATTCAACATGACGGGCGCCGGCAACAATCCCGAGATCGTACGCTTCATTTATCGCCTTTCGCAGGCCGTGACAGAAGGGGCGCCCGTCAGCGGGAACCCGATGGCGACTGCGCCCAAGTCACGGTCCGATACCCTATACGGCAAACCCGCCGGCCTGGCCAACGGGCATCCCGGCTAAACGAGGAATGAATCATGCCTACCGCAATCGGTAATAATGCTGTTACCTACATGGATTGGGCCAAGCGGCTTGATCCCGAGGGCAAGACGGCGACCATCGTCGAACTGCTCTCTCAGACCAACGAGATTCTCGAAGACATGCAGGTGGTGGAAGGCAATCTGCCGACCGGCCACCGTACCACCGTGCGTACCGGCCTGCCAAGTGCCACCTGGCGCATGCTGAACTACTGCGTTGCGAAGGCCAAGAGCACGACCGCGCAGGTCACGGACAACTGCGGGATGCTGGAGGTCTACAGCGAGATCGATACCTCGCTGGCCGATCTCAACGGCAATACCAGCGAGTTCCGGCTATCGGAAGACATGGCCTTCCTGGAAGGCATGAATCAGCAGATGGCCACCACGCTGATGTACGGCAATACGTCCGTGAATCCGGAACGCTTCATGGGTTTTGCACCGCGCTACAACACCATCACCACCGCCAATGCGCAGACCGCCGTTAACGTCATCGACGTGTCGGCGGGTGCCACGGTGACCGCCTCCACCTGTACGTCCATCTGGATCACGACCTGGGGCACCACGACGAGTCATGCCATTTTCCCGAAGGGCAAGATTGCGGGTCTCCAGCACCGCGACTTGGGCGAATGGACCCTGAGCGACGTGAACGGCAACCAGTACCAGGGCTACCGCACCCACTACAAGTGGGACATCGGTCTGACCGTCCGCGACTGGCGTTACGCGGTCAGGCTGGCCAACATCGACACGGTGCCGCTCCTGGCCGGTACGGGCAAGGATCTGATCTCGGCGCTGATTCGCGGCGTGCATCGTCTGCCCACCGCGCCGGTCGGCGTATCCACGGAACAGACATCCGATGCACCGCAGGGCGGCATGAACATGGGCCGCACGGTCATCTACTGCAACCGCACGATTCGCACCTACCTGGATATTCAGGCGGTCAACAAGACCAACGTGCTGCTGAAGCTGGAAGAGTGGAATGGTAAAACCATCACCACCTTCCGGGGCATCCCCATCCGCACGGTGGACGCGATTCTCAACACTGAGGCCAAATTGACCTAACGGTCAATAGGAGATACTGACATGATTCTTGACGGTTCTTTGGTATTCGACTCCAACGTCGCCATCACCGCCACTGCGCAGGCCACTAACTCGATTGATCTGGGTGAAGGCCGTGACATGGGCATTGGCGATATTTCGGGCGCCACCCCCAAACTGTTGGCGCTCGTCACACAATCCTTTGCCTCGGCGGGGGGTGCCACCCTTCAGTTGCTGCTACAGGGTTCCACCGACAACGCAACGTGGAAGACCTACGCGGAAAGCCGTGTGTTTGCGGTGGCCGATCTGGTGGCGGGTAACACGTTGCTGCGTATGGACTGGCCGCGACCAAACGTCGGCGATGCGCTTCCGCGTTACCTGAGCGTCAATTATCTGGTGGGGACCTCGACGTTCTCCGCAGGCGAACTGACGACCGGTATTGTGCTTGGCCGCGATGACAATGTGAGTTATCCGCCCGGTACCGTCGTAGTCAATTAATCCTCTGACTGAGGGACAGTCCACCGTCCCTCCCTTTTTTGGAGAATCTCATGGATTCAACACAGACTGTAGCCACGCAGACACCGCGCTACCTGCTGAACGAGGCGATGTACGACAGCCGCGATGTGTATCACGAGAAGGACACCGAGTACGAGACCGACGAAGCGCCGGCCTGGTACATGGAGCCTTTGAACGACGCGGCGCGCGCCCAAACGGCCAAGTACAAGCCCACTATTACCAGCATGGATCGTTTCATAACGCAGGGTCTGAAGACCAAGTGAGGGCCTCATGCAGGACATGCAGCGCACGCCGGAGGAGACCGCCGATATCGCGCCTCATCGACCGGAGGAAGGACATGATTATCCGTATGGGCTGGAAATCCGGCTGACGGCGGAAGACCTCGCCAAATGCGGACTGGCCATGCCCAATGCGGGTGACCTGATCCACATCAATGCGATGGGTACCGTCACGAACACATCGGCCTGTCCTTCGCAGGGGTGCGACCGTCACCAGTCCGTCAGCGTACAGATCACACACATGGACCTGGAGAACGAGGACGACGAGGACGACGCGGATGACACGGCGTCCAGCAAACTGTACCCGACCATGGACTAAACAATGACCGATCAGACCACCCTCTGTAACCTCGCGCTTCAGGCGGTGGGCACTCGGTCAACCATCTCCTCGATCACCGAGACATCCGCCGAAGCCATTGCCTGCAATCTTCAATGGCAGACGGCGCTCAATGCCACCTTGCGCGGCGCGGCGTGGAATTTCGCGCGTCGCCAAATTGTGCTGGCCGTTCTGAACGACTCGACAATCGGCCAACCCGTCCCAGCCCCCTGGGTCTACGAATACGCCTATCCGACGGACTGCGTGATGATGCGGTTCATCATGCCGATGTTTCAGTCGCAACCCGGCACGGTGCCTTCACAGACGACGCTACCTGACTACATCGGCGCGCCGGTCCGGTTCCTGGTCAGCGGCGATCTGGACGCCTCGGGAAACCCCATCGATGTGGTACTGACAAATCAGTATCAGGCCATTGGCGTCTACACCAGCAACAACATCATCACGACCAACATGGACCCGGACTTCGTGGAAGCCTTCGCGCTGATCCTGGGATGGAAAATCGCCTTCACACTGACTGGCGATAAAGGGCTTGCCAAAGGGTTGCGCGATGACGCACAAGGACTTCTGATCCGCGCGCAGGCCCGCAATGGCGACGAAGGCCTGACCGTCATCGACCAAGTACCCGACTGGGTGCGCGTGCGTGGCTATGTATCCGATTGGGCCTATCCCGATGGCGGCATGTTCTACTACGGTCCCCAGTCGCTTGGCATGGTGATCTAGTGGCGCAGCCCGTTATCCTGCCGGCCTTCGCTGCTGGCGAGCTTTCGCCATCGCTCTACGGTCGTGTGGATCTGGCCAAGTATCATACCGGCGCGGCGCTGCTGCGTAATTTCTTCGTAGATTTCCGAGGGGGAGCCAGTACGCGACCGGGCACGCGCTTCGTCGGCCGGACGGTCACCAACACAGAAAACCGGCTTATCCCCTTCACGTTCTCCACCTTGCAGGCGTATGCCCTGGTCTTCGGCAATAACACGATGCGCGTGGTACAGGATGGCGGATGGGTGCTGGAAGCCAACTTGTCGATTACCGGCATCACCAACGCGAATCCGGGCGTATTCACCACGCTGGTTGCGCACGGCTACTCCGTTCTACAGGAAGTCTATATCTCGGGCGTTGGCGGCATGACGGAAGTCAACGGCCGCAACTTCACGATTGTCAGCGTCACCACCTACACGTTCACGCTGGTTGATCTGTACGGCAACACCATCGACACGACGCTGTTCACGCCGTATACCAGCGGAGGTTATGTCGCACGGGTCTACACGGCCGTCAGTCCCTACGCCGCTGCCGATCTGGCGCTGCTGAAATACTCGCAGACGGCGGACACGATGACGTTGACGCACGCGACAGGCGCCTATGAAGCCTATGAATTGACGCGGTCATCGCCCGTCAATTGGACGTTTACACCCGTCGTCTATGGGTCTGGAACCGGCGCGCCCACCATTAGCAGCGTGACAACATCCGGCGCGGGGACCAATACCTACTACGTGTACGCGGTCACTGCGCTTAATAAGAACGGCGTCACGGAAAGCGTGCCCAGCGCGCAGGTATCGGTGGGCTGCGCCGCGCCGATGAGCGGCAATAACACGGTTCATAATACGGTGAACTGGACGACGCTCGCCGGCGCCATCGGCTACAAGATTTATCGGACATTAGAGGCCGTCGGCACGACGCCTGCCTCGGGTTCGCTACTGGGTTATATCGGTTCGACGGACGCCACGGGCGTCAGTTTCGTCGATCAGAACATCATCCCTGATCTATCCCAAACGCCGCCGGTCAACTTCAACCCGTTCGCATCCGGCAATAATCCGTTCTGTTCCACCTACTACCAGGGTCGTCAGGTGTTCGGCGGTTCTGTCAATGACGTGCAGGCGCTCAATTTCTCGAAGTCGAGCGACTATCTGAACATGGACTACAGCACCCCCTCGCGGGCAGATGACGCGATTGCGGCCTCGCTCATCAGTCAGCAGGTCAACGCCATCAAGCACCTGGTTCCGACGATCTCCCTGATTGCGTTGACGAGTTCCGGTGCGTGGCGCATCGATGGTGGTGGGCAGGGCGCGCCTGTGACGCCCTCGTCAATACTCGCGTTGCCACAGGTCTACAACGGCTGCTCCGATGTGCCACCGCTTCTGGTTAATCACGACATCCTGTATGTGCAGGCGCTGGGCAGCATCGTGCGCGATCTCACTTACAACTTCTATGTGAACATCTACACCGGTACCGACGTATCCGCGTTGTCGAATCATTTTTTCTACGGCCACCAGATTACGGAATGGGCCTGGTCGGAAGAACCAAACCGGTTGGTATGGGCCGTGCGCGACGATGGCATTCTGCTGGGGTTTACCTATTTCAAGGAACAGGACATCTATGCCTGGACGCGCCATGACACGAACGGTTTGTTTCAGTCGGTATGCTCCATTCCGGAAGGCACCGAAAACGCTGTATACATGATCGTCGAGCGTTTCATTGAAGGTCAGTATGTGCAGTACGTCGAACGGCTGGCAAGCCGCGTCTTGGGCTCCGATTACCCGGTTGGCATTCCCGGCGATTTGACGAAAGCCTGGTGTGTAGATGCGGGTCTTGAATACCCGTTGACGGCACCGGGTTCGACACTGACGCCGTCGGGACTGACGGGTACCATTTCCCTGTCGTCGAGCACCAGCTACTTCACGGTGGGGATGGTGGGCGATGTGGTGCGCATCAACGGTGGAACGGCGACCATCACGACGTGGGCGTCAGGATTGGAGGTCCTCGCCACGGTGACGACGCCGCTGCTGTCGGTGTGGCCAACGACGAACTGGACGATTGCCACGCCTACTACCGTCGTCACGGGATTGGATCATCTGGACGGCATGACGGTAACTGGATTGGCCGATGGCGGCGTCATCTCCCCACGTGTCGTCAGTAACGGATCGATTACACTGGACTTCGCCGCGACGGCCATCATCATTGGCCTTGGGTTTACCTGTCAAATGCAAACGCTTCCCCTGGATGTCGGCGAGCCCACTATTCAGGGCAAGCGCAAGAAGCTGGCGGCGGTGACGCTGCGGGTGAAAGACAGTCGTGGACTGTCGGTCGGGCCTAACTTCAACAGTTTGCTGGAGATGAAAGAGTACGGCCAGACGGTTCCCCTTGGAACCGCCGTACCGCTCGTGACGGCAGACCAACGTCTTATCATGACGCCGCAGTGGACAGTGCCGGGTCAGATTGCCATCCAGCAGTCTTACCCGCTCCCGGCCACGGTCCTCGCCGTGATCCCGGAAGTGACGGTAGGAGACACGCCGCAATGATCCGGCCAGCCACAGAGGCAGATGCCGTGGCGATGGCCCCGCACCTGCGCGCGCACGATGCGGCGGAGTTGCATCAGTCGGCGGGGATGACCCCGCTGCAAGGACTGCGGCACGGTGTTCGCGAATCCACGGAGAGCTGGGTGTGGGTACCCGAATACGTCGCTATCGCGATGTGGGGCGTTCATGTGGACTCGGTACTGAGCGGCTCCGCAATTGTCTGGCTCCTTACCACGACGGCGGTGGAGCGCCATCCGGTCGCCTTCCTGCGTCGCAGTCGGGCGCTGTTGCGTGACTTGCGCCATCGGTACCCGTGCCTGCACGGTTTGGTGGACAGAGAATATTCCCGCTCGCGCGCGTGGCTTGACTGGTTAGGGGCCACGTTTCACGCGCCGGTAAGCGCTGGACTCACCGACACACTTTTTCATCCCTTCGAGATAAGGAGTTGATATGGGCGCCCTCGCCGTCGCATCCACCGCACTCTCTGCCTATGGCGCCTACCAGCAGGGGCAGTATCAGGGTCAGGTCGCCCGTAACAACGCGACCATGGCGCAATACGCCGCGCAGCAGACGACGCAGGAAGGGGTTCAGCGCGAGGAGGCGACGCGGCAACGTACCGCGCAGATGATTGGACAGGAACGCGCGGGCCTTTCCGCCGGCGGCGTCAATGCCAATGTCGGTTCGGCGGCACGTTTACAGGAAGACACCGCGAACCTGGGCGAACTCGATGCGGTGACGCTGCGCAACAATGCGGCAAATCGCGCGTGGGCGTATCAAACACAGGCCGCTGGCGATATCGCCCAAGAGAAACAGGATACATTCGCTGGGAACTTGGGTTCGCTCAGTTCCCTCGTCGGCGGCTCATCCAGCATCGCTAGTAAGTATAAATCGTGGCAGACGGTAGGCGGGAAGGGCGGTTCTTCCGGCTTCTTGTTCGGTACCTGACATGCAAGTCCCCGTTCAAACGCAACAGACGGATTTCACGCAGCCAGTCGAGGCGCGCTATGACGTGCGCCCGATGGAAGGCGCCGCGCTGGAAGGTGTCGGCAAGGCGCTGGAACAAGCCGCCAATGTACCCTATGAACATGGCATGCAGTTGGCGAAAATCAACAACGAATCGACGGCCACGGATGCGTTCACCCAGACCTACACCAGCAAAACTCAACCTGTCATCGATCAGTTCCATTCATTGTCCGGCAAAGCCAAGGCCGATGCGCTGCCGGCCACCTTGGCGAAACTCGATGAAACACGTCAGGAAATTCGCGCGTCTCTGACCAATCCGATGCAGCAGGAAATGTTCGACGCCATGTCGCGCGGACAGATCGTGCGGACGGGCAATGCGCTGTCGGCGGAAGCCGGGGATGCCTTGCGGCAATGGCACAGTCAGTCCTCGGCGTCGATGATCGACCATCTAACGACAACGGCGGCTAACAACGCCAATAACCCCACGATGGTGGATCAGCAGGCGCAAGGCATTCGCGCGCAGGTGCGGGGTTATTATCAGGGCATCGGTCAGTCGCCGACCGATCCCTTGACAGTGGCCGCTGAACAGAAAGCCGTTTCGCGGATGTATGCAATGACGGCCAAGACGCTGTCACTGCACGATCCCAACGCCGCGATCGATATGTTTGATCGGCATGTTAACGACTTCACGCCGGAAGATCGGCTGACGCTGGAGCCGGAATTGAATGCGCGCGCCACGGCGCGTAACGCGGTGGGCATCGCCACGGCATTCAGTACCGGTACCGGAACCTATGCCCCGGATGCGTGGCTGGCGGCGATCTCCAAAGTCGAGAGTAACGATAATCCTGGCGCGGTCTCGCCGAAGGGCGCGATCTCGCAGTATCAAATGAAACCCGACACGGCGCAGGAGACCGCGCGCAAGCTGGGCATTCCGTACGATCCGCAAGCGATGCAGGACAACCCCGTATACGCGAAGAATCTGGCGCAGTCGCACCTGAAAAGTCTGATCTTCAAATACGGCGCCGACCCGGTATTGGTCAATGCCGCCTATAACGCCGGGGGCGCCACGGTGGACGGCTGGCTGAAAACTATCGGAGATCCGCGCACGGGCGCGATCAGCGACGCCGCGTTTGCCGCCGCGATTCCGTACCCGGAAACAAAAGCGTATGTCGCCCGCGTTGGTGCAGTGCTGGGTGCGCCCACGGTGGCGGCGAACGGCCCCCTCACGCCGACGAATGCTCCAAACCGGGTAAAAGAACTCGACGAGTACATGAAGATGGTGGCGCCGAATGACGAAACACCCGCACGGTTGGCCACAGGGGCTTTGGCGGCGCAGGTGGGTCACTATCAACACGCCCAGGGGGTTAACAGCCTGAGGGCAATTAATGCCCTTTATCCGGCCATGTAAGCGGCGGATTCCGCCGGCACGCCGGTTCGCACGATGGATCAGTTGTACTCCATGAGTCCCGTGACGGCGCAGGCGGCGGATGCCTTCAAACAGAACAATCCGGCGCAATACACCGCCTTCGTCGACGCGCTGGCACGCAAGAGCGCTCACACGATGACTCCCAAGGGATCGGCGATGTACAACACGTTATGGGGTGAGTACATCACTGATCCGGAGAAATTCGCGGACGCCGATCTCAGTCCGCTGAAAGGGGAAGTACCCGACGCCGTCATCCAGAAACTGCAAAAGATGCAGGTAACGCTGCCGACGAGCGACGCCTACCGGCATGCCGTGTCGGAGCGGTGGGATGGCTTCGTCAAGAAGCAATTAGACCCTCAGCATGCCAATGTTGCATTAAGTGCCGAGGATTACTCGCAACTCTTTGGGGCTTTCATCCGCAAGAGCGAGGCATTCACCAAGGAACATCCCGGAAAATACATGGACGATGAGACGGCCCGCAAGACGATCAATGGGCTGCTGGTCGAGGGTCATGATGGCAGCCGTGGATTCTTCGGCGGTCTTAACACCGTGCGCCAGTTTCAGGCCAAGGAGGGAACCTTCTTCCAAGGTGACGCACCGCCGGTGGTACCCCCTGACGATGCCGCCTCCATCACGCAGTATGTGCGCAAGACGTATAACCGCGCGCCGACGCCCGAGGAAATTCAGCGGATTTATCTGGCCAAGCATCAATGACGGACTATTCAGACGCCGCAACCGATGTGCTCGGGCCAGTCCCGCCGCCGGACGCCAACGATTATGGATCCGCCGCAATGGCGGTATTGGGCGCGCCCACTACGAGCCAGGGGCCGAGCACGGCGCAGACGGCGAAAGTGGCGGCCTACGCAGCGCTTGACACACCACCTACCGAGGCCGCGCAGGCGCAGGAATTGGCGACACACCTCAACCTGCCGCTCTCTGTCGTGCAGTCGGATATCCCGACCTACACGCGGCAATGGCAGGCGCAAAAGAACAACGCCGTGCTGGACAACAGCCCACACCTGGCCGGATGGGTGGCGGCACATCCCCCCTTGGCGGCGGTGGCGCAAAACGATTTCGAGAATCTCGGTACCCTGGAGAAATTGTTCACGGCGGGGGCCGAGGGATGGCAGCAGGGCGTTGTCGGTACCACGCTCGCCAATCAGCAGTATCAGGCCATGGTGTCGGGCGATGCGATGCCGACACCGGCGACGGTTACCGCGCCTACCGGTTTCTTCGGCAAGGAGGCGGGATTCTCCGCTTTTCTAGGCGGCATCACGAGTCAAATCACGACAGCGGAGGCGCAGAATCATTTCATGGCGGCCGGTGCCGCACTGGGCGCGGCCGGGACGGCCTTGGCGGGTGAAGCGGGCGGTGCGGGTCCGCTGGCCGGCGCGGGGCTGGGCGCTGTCGCGGACCTGGCGAAAGAGGCCTACACGACCACCACGGGTCAGATTTACGGGGCCTTGATGGCGCGGGTATCGGCGGACGGGCAGCGCGTGGACCCCGTCACCGCGCGGATTGTCTCGCAGATCGGCGGCATGCTCTCGATGGGACTGACGGCCGCGATGCTGAAGCCCTCGATGGGCCCTGCGGTCACGAACCTGCGGGCACTTATTCCTGGCCTCGCAGAGAAGCTCCTGACGCGCCCTACGGTGCTCAAAGCGCTGGGTGGCATGACGGCAGGGGTTGCTAAGACGGCCGCCGTAGGCGCGGGCTACGGGGCTTTGGGAAGCGCCATCACCACGGCGGCGACGACCGTGGCGCTCGCCACGTCGCCGGGAAACTGGCAGACGGTACTGAACAATCCCGAGGCGCGCGCGGATGCGCTCAATCAGCTGGAAGCGGCCGCTGAGGATTTAGCCACCAATGTCGCCATTCTGCATGTCGGGACGGCATTGCCGGGATTGGGGGCGGATATTTACGCCGCGCGTCGTGCGGATCAGCAGAAACAGTATTTTCAGAACATGGCGTCGGGTGCGGATCAGTCCGCGCTGCGGACAGCCGCACCGTCGGCGTTCCGGAACTTCGTCGGCGGCATGACGGAAGGGACGCCGCAGGAATCGCTGTATATTCCCGCCGCCAAGATACTGACGCTGTACCAGAGTAAAGGTGTCACGCCGGGGGCGGGCGACCCGCTTCTGGGCCACTTCGTTCCCGACATCGCCGAACAGTTGGCGCGGGCGGAGAAGACGGGCGGCGACATTCAGGTGCCCACGGCGGATTACGCCACGCACATTGCGCCCACGGACGCGCACGCGGGCTTGGAGGATGACATTCGTCCCGGCGTAACGGGCTACTCGGTTAATGAACTGCGGGCCATTGCGGCCTCAGTACCGGAAACGCCTGCCGTGCCAGCATCGACAGAATCGCCGGATGCGCACCGAGCCTCCGCGCAACAGGTCTACGAGGACGCCAAGCAGCAACTGGACGACACCGGGAAGTTTTCCAGTTCGGTGACAAGTCAGTACGCGGCGCTGATTGCCGCCCGGCATTCCACGCGCGCCAGCCAATTCGGCACGCTACCGTGGGACGAGTATCAGCGCAGCAATGTACGGGTAAGCGCGGAGGAAACGCCAGAGCATACGGCGGACGGAACGCCCATCATCACGGACAAGGACATTCCCTTTGCCGGCGGCACTTCAAGGTCTGGCGATACGATTTTCATTGACCGCCATATCCCTCAATTCGTCGAGGTAGGCGGCAAGTCGATGGACGTGCATCAGGCCCTGGCGGTCCACGAGGAGACCGAGAAAGGGCTGATGGACAAGGGCCTTTCTTATCCTGGCGCACACGAGCAGGCGACGGCGGCGGAACGGGCGAAAGTCGAGTCGATGGGCTTTGATTGGGCCGACTACCAGAAGGCGATGCTCAAGTACGCCGCGTACACGGAGCACGAGAAAGACCCGTCCATCCCGCGCGACCTGAACCCCGAGCCGTATACGAGCGGCAAGAACACGCCCCTGGAGAACACGGACAAGCGCGAAGTGCTGGCGGCGACCGAGGGCACGCACATGCAAGATACGCGCGGCTCCATCACGCTGGGCAACACGGGCTCCCTGATCCGGCTGCATAAGAACGCCAATCTCTCGACATTCCTGCACGAATCCTCGCATCAGTTCCTGCACGAGTTGATCGGGGACGCGGCGCGCCCCGATGCACCCATGCAGTTGCGTGACGATTTACAGACACTACTGAATCACTGGGGGCTGTCGGACGCGGGCGCGATAGGCGCCAAGGAGCACGAGGACTTCGCGGCGATGGGCGAGCGGTATTTCCACGAAGGCAAACCGCCGTCGTTAAAACTGCGCAATGTGTTCAGGCGCTTCAGGGCGTGGCTTTCGCAGCTATACGGTGCGCTGCATACGGCAGGCGGGGCTATTTCTCCCGAGATACGTGGCGTGTTCGACAGGTTATTGGCGACGGACACGCAGATCGAGGCCGCCGATAAGTTTCTGAGTCTGTCGCACGTTGAAACGCCCCTCAAGGATCTCATGACGGGCGCCGAGTTCGCGGAGCACGCCAAGGCGATGACGGAAGGTTTGGCGTCGCAGAATGAAGTATTGACCGAGAAGATACTGAAAGGTATCCAGAAGCGGCACCGCGCGGCATGGCGCGAAGCGCGCGAAGCGATGACGGCGGAAGTAACGGAGCAGGTGGACCAGCGCGGCGACCTGCGCGCGTTGAATGCCCTTCAGCGGGGACTGTTGCCGGATGGCAGTACGGGTACATCTTTCCCGCGACTGTCAGAGGCCGACCTCATCAAGATGACGGGCAGCAAGGACTGGTTTCGTGCGCTGCCGATAAAAGTCACCACGAAAGCGGCGACAGGCATTCACCCGGACGATCTGGCGCCGGTGTTCGGCTTCTCCGACGGCCACGCGCTGCTGGATGCCCTGGTGGAGTTGCAAAAAGCAAAGGTGGGCACAAAGACGATCCGTCAGTCGCTGATCGACACGGAACTGGACCGGCGGCTGGACGAGAAGTTCGGGTGGGACAGCGACCCATCGGCACAGCGCGCCGAAGCGATGGACGCCGCGCACAATGAACAGATTGACCGGGCGCTCGCCATTGAACTGCGCGTGTTGGGTCGTCAAGTGGGCGAACACCCCTTTCCGGGCGTCATCAGTCGTGAATGGGCCGAGGCCGAGATCGATAAGATGCGCGTGAAGGATGTTGACGCAGAGCGTGCCCTGCGCGACGAGGCGAAGGCGGCGGCGGGGGCTTTATCGTCGGCGCTCAAGAAGGATTACCACGCCGCCTATCTGTTTACGCGGCAGCGGATCGCGGCGCGCGCGTTGTACAAGGCGACGCGGCGCACAGAGGACTTCATCACCCGCGCGCGCGACCAGATGCGTTCCCTTGCGCGTCGCAAAAACGTGGCCGGGCTGGATCAGGGCTACCTGGACCGCATTCACCAGATTCTAAGCCGGTTCGGATTGCCATTACGTCGGCAGATCGACGAGTTGTCGCGAGTCCCGGGAAGTCTGGAGAAGTTCATCAATGAACAACTGGCCAAGGGGTACGATCCTGACATCCCGGCGCGGATCGTTGATGGATCGCTGACGGGTGCCGTTGACACGATGCCCGTGGCGGACTTCCGGGACGTGGCGCAAGCTGTACGGGTGCTGGCGGACCTTGGCCGCGACATGGACATCTTCAATCGGCAGGGGAAGGCCGAGCAGGTGGCCGACGTGAAAGCGCAATTGATCGGCGCGCTGCGCGATTACGAGCCTCCACGGGAAACGGGCGGCTATTACCGTCCCGAGGACGCGGGGGTATTGGCATCGATCGGGGCGAAACTGCGCCATGTGCTCAAGTCAGGCGATGCGTTCCTGCTGGCCCAAGAGACATGGTTTGACATGATCGACCAGTACGACCCAATGGGGCCGTTCAACAAGTACGTTCTCAACCCCTTGCGCAAGGCGCAGGGATTAGAATACCGAATGCGAAACGAGTTAACGACACGCTGGAAGGCGCTCCACGCCTCTCTAGCGCCCGACTTCGACAAGCATCTGGATGACGTAGTGGAAGACCCGTCGCTGCGGGATCGGGATCACGGGAACGTGCCGTTCAAGTTCACGCGGCGACGCTTGCTGGCCATCATGCTGAACCTTGGCAATGACGGCAATCTGCGCGCCCTGGAAGAAGGCTACGGCTGGGCGCGGGGTTCCACCGAGGCATATGCCCAACGCAATGCCACGCCGGACGATTGGCGTTTCGTGAAGGGCGTTGGCGCGCTCTTCGAATCCTACCGGGATCAGATCGACGCGCTGCAACGCCGATTCACCGGCACGGGCATCGACTTTGTTAAACCGCGCGCCGTCAATACCGGGAAGGAGGTGATAGAGGGATGGTATTTCCCGATTGTCGATGACCCGCTGAACCGGCGCAACACCAGTCATTCGGACGTTAATCAATCGCTGCACGGCGTCGGCTCATCGACGACGGCGCACGGGTTCACCTATTCGCGTAAACCGGGCGCGGTGCATGTGTTGAACCTGGATCTTGACGCGGTTGTCGGACTGTTGTCGAAGGTAATTCATGATCTGGCCTTCCGTGAACCGGTGGCGGATGCGTACAAGCTTGTCAGTGACAGTGGCGTGCAGACTGCCTTGGCGGATCATTTCGGTATCGAGTACGGCGATACCCTGGTTCCCTGGCTCAAGGCCATCGCCAACAACAACACGCATTTCGCGGACCGCTCGCAAGGGTTCGTGGAATCGATGTTCGGCCGCGCGCGTGTTACCCAAGTCATGATGGGTGTCGGTTTTCGTGCCAGTACGGTGCTCAAGCACACGCCACAGGCATTGGTGAACAGCCTGGTGGAGTTGGGACCCAAGTGGCTGTCCGTCGGCGCGCGTGCGCTCAATCCCGGCAGCGGGGTATGGGATACCATCCTGAACGACTCGAACATGATGCGCGGCCGGATGGATCACATCGACCGTGACCAGCAGGACGGCCTGCAACGTCTCCTGCATTCGGGTGTGTACGATACCGCCATGGCGTCGATCCAACACTACGCGACGTACTCCATCGCCGCGCTCGACATGCTGTCCGCCATGCCGATGTACTGGGGGGCGTATCAGCGCGGCCTCGTCGATCGCGGGTACGATCACGACGACGCGGTCGCCTATGCGGAAAAGATGGTGACGCAGGCCCACGGTTCCGGCGGCATCGTTGACCTTCCCCCGGCGATGCGGGGGCCGGAGGTGTGGAAAATGTGGGCCACCTTCATGTCCTTCACTAATCGCATGTTCAACCGGCAACGGACAGCGGCGCATCTGGCGGTGACGGGGACAACCAAAGTACGCGCCGGGGATTTCGGCGGCGCGCGCCGCGACTTTACCCGCATGCTGGCGCTCACCTTCGGCTATCTTGTGGTGGCGGGGCTGATTGATGGCGCCGTCTCCGAGCCGCGTAAGAAGAACGAATCCTGGTGTGCGTGGGGCGGCAAGATGATCGGAGGGGCCAGCCTGATGGGCATTCCCATTTTTCGCGCGCTCCCCTATTCGATACGCCACGGGAGTATGGACGATCTGGGTAACGTGCCAGTTGTGTCCATCCTCAAGGCCGTCGGCATGTCGACGAAGGACGCACACGATTATTTCACCGATCATCCGGTGTCAAAGAAATGGCTACAACACGGTATCGACACAACGGGCTACCTGACAGGCGCCCCGTTGGGTCAGGTTAGCCACAGCGCGCAATTTCTGTGGGACGTGGACAATCATACGCAGAATCCGCAGGACTTGTCAGACTGGTATCATGGGCTTACGAAGGGTACTATAAGTAAACCCTGAGGTTATCTCATGACTGTACCAACAACCGCCAACAGCGTTTCCTATCCCGGCAACGGCGCCACGACGGTATTTCCTTTTGCGTTCCCGATTCCCGCCGCCGCCAATCTAGTGGTGACCTACACCAACACCACAGGGACGCAGACGATCCTTAGTCCGTCCGTTTACACCGTGACGGGACTCGGGGGTGCCAGCGGGAGTGTCACCTATAACCCGGGCGGCGTTCCCATCGCCTCGGGGACTTCGTTGTTGATTCAACGAATCATGCCGCTCACGCAACTGGTTGACCTGGTTAATCAAGGGACTGTCTATCCGTCCTCTGTTGAGCAAGGACTTGATGTGCTCGCAATGGGGCTTCAACAGGTATCCACGCAGCAGAATGGCTGGTCATTCCGGGGGGACTGGACCGCTGGTACCGCCTATGTTGTAAACAATATAGTTCTCGTGCAAGCCGTCGGATCCGCGTATTACGGCGCTTCCCTCATCTGCGTGGCGGCGCACACCGCATCCGGGACAACACCAGACTCGCAGATCGCGTATTGGTCCATGCTCGCGGATAGAGGCGTGACAGGAGCGACAGGCCCGACAGGTGCGACAGGTGCGACGGGACCCCAAGGCCCGCAGGGTATCCAAGGCGTTAGCGGGTATACCGGGCTAACGGGTACCTACGGTGCCGGTTCGTTCACGGGGAGCTTGACAGGATGCACGACAATACCGACGGCGACCATTACCTATCAGCAGATAGGTAATTTCGTGACGCTTGTCGTGCCCTCCATGAGTGGTACCAGCAACTCCACGCTATGCACTATTAGTGGACTTCCGAGCGGGATAGCGCCAGCAGCAGGTGGCCTTCAATATCAGGCACTCGCGATAGATAACGGCGGTTATCTTCTCGGGATGGTGCAGCCGATTCCCGGAGGTTCCTCCTATTTGCAACTTACGCCGGTGCCCGCAGGCGTTTTCACCACGTCGGGCAACAAGGGAACGCCTGGGTTTTCCTTCACCTATGACATTACACAGTAATTTGAGAGGTTCACCATGAGCAATGAATGGAACAACGGCGCGGCGAATGGTGGTTACAGCGCGTCGGTCGCACTGGGGAGTGGCGCGACATACAACGCGCTACCTATCATCGGTTTCTGGGTGACGGCTGTCGGTTCAGCCAACTGGTCACTGACCTTCGCCGATGGGTCCGTCCAGTCGATCCCGGATACTGCCCTGGTGCTGGGCGACGTATACACATTCAATTTGATCTCCATCACATCGGGCACGGGCGGCACGGCTGTCCTGTTCACCGGCTAGCACGAGGTATTCCCATGAAAGATTCCGCTAATCGCCCTTTCATTTTGTCGGATGATGGCACCAAGATCGTCGGAACGCGCAACCCTGACGGTACGATAGGGAACGCCTTAAGTCTACAAGGGCGCGCCATCTACGTCCCCGCACAATCGGCCAATTCGGAAGTCGCCATCAACGCCGCCATTGCCTCGTTCGGCGGTGCGCCCGGTACTATCGCGCTCGACGGACTGACCTATCATTGCAACGGCCAGATCAACATAGTGCCGGGCATCACGTTCAGGTCCGTTCCGCCTGTGTTCCAGAATACATCGAATAACAACGTGTTCGACGGTGGCCGCGTGTATCTGTCCGGCACGCGCTTCCTGGGCGATGGGTCGATGACCTACGACTGCCTGGTCGGCAATAACACGCCGCTCGGATCACCTGTTAATCCGTGGTTCGGCAACAACGCACTGAACTGTGTATTCATCGACAACATCGCTATCGAGGGTTTCCGGTATCCGACGCAGTTCGGCAACGTGAACAACATGGGCCTGTACGGTTCGCACATCCATCACATCTGGACCACGAACAATCAGTATCCGTGCGAGTTCCACAATTTTGTGCACTGCGAATTCCACGACATTTACGACATGGCGGTTACAGATGGATACGATGCTGGCGTGCATTTCGTCGGAAGTATTGCATCCCCGAGCATTCTGACACCCGGCAACAGCCGTATCTACCAGATAGAGTGCCTACGTCGCAATCGCACGAATAAAGGGCTGGTGTTTGAGGCGCTTTACGGTTGCCAGTTGAATCAGCTTGAATGTGCTCGGTTGGAGGGCTATGCGTTCGGCTCCGGCAGCACCGGGACTAACTACGCCGATACGGCGGCGGTGTTTAACAGCGGGAGTGTCGATATTCAGGTTACCGACAGCACGAAATGGCGTGTAGATAACTCGGTAATCCTTAGCTATAAAAAATACCAGTTCGTCGGCGGTGCGCCAGGCTCGCAGCGTACCTACTTTGTACTGTCCATCGTCGATCC
>VFSW01003710.1_pt1 | contig 22888 bp, 20 predicted proteins | sample 5358111 | NCBI WGS metagenome assembly VFSW01 (sample SAMN11554181, study PRJNA540505) | mine drainage metagenome | isolation source: sediment from site ElyBrook_90M | place: USA: Ely Copper Mine, Vershire, VT | collected 2017
CATCACCGCCACCGGCGGCGCACCCTCATGATCGTCCGCCGGCGTCAGCAGGCGACCCATCCATGCCCCCACGCCAAAGGTCTGAAAAAAGTTCCCTGACACGAACTCGCCGTTGCGCGTCTCCGCCTGCTCCTGGCTCCCGGCCGGCCGCACGCCCAACTGTGAGTTTCCTGCCTCGAATGCGGCGAGTTGTTCGAACGCCGGCGTGTTGTCGCGAAACTGCTGGTACGCCTCCCAGGAGAAAAGGGCAAAGTCGCCGCTCTGCGTGTAGCCGCCCCAGTTGCAGCAACGGTTTTTGTCACCAATCTTCCACAACTGCTCGGGCTTGACCACCGGCAGCGTCCGCAGCATCACCTGCTGGATCAGCGTGAAGATCGCCGTCGTCGCCCCGATCCCCAGCGCCAAAGTCAGCACCGCCGTAACCGTAAACCCCGGCGACTTCCGCATCTGCCGCAGTGCCTGTCTCATTTCAGGAAACACCCTCGCCTCCCATGAATTCGGCTGATTTTTCGAATCTGCTCCATGGAAAGAAGAGCATCCGCCCCGCCAGTCGCACCAGAGTGTATCCGGCTGAAAAAACAAGGGCTTCGTCTTGCCCGAGAAGCATAGATTGTCCGTAATTGCTGTGCCCTGTTCGGAATCGAACAGTGCCCTGGGCCGCTCCCAGGGCATCACGCCAGAGGGCAATCCAACCAACGCCTGACGGCTGACCGCCCTTTCGCTGGCTACTGGCTACTGGCCGGTCCCTGCTCCGACAATCCCAGCGCCTGAACATACCCCGCATTCACGCGTTCGCTCGGGTACTGAATCTTCTTCAGCAAATCCGCGAATGCCGCGTCGATGTCTGCCTGCGGCGGCCGCGCAGCGAGCCTCTTTTCCGCATCGCCCGTGCCACTGGGCAGCTTCGCATATGCCACGATCTCATCCCAGTGCGTGGGCTGATCGAAGGTCACCACAGACGGAGTCGCGTCCATCCGTTTGTACGTCCAGAACGCCCAGCCGACGTTATTCTCCTCCAGCGTTTTGCGAAAACCTTCGACCCACGCATCTTTGTTCTCGCCCGACTCGCCCAGCCACACCGGCACATGATGCTGACGGCGGAAATCGACATACTCCTGGATCACAGACTTGTCCGTCGTTGGCGTCCAGTATTTGTGGAACGTGAACATCATGTTCGTGTCGAACGTCCCGCTGAACACGCCGAAGTTCGTGTCCCAGTTTGCGCCACCCAGAATCAGCACGTGGTTCTTGTCGACCTGCCGGATGGCGGCCGAGATCCTCATATACACCGGCACCAGCTCGCGCTTGAAGATCTGCAGCTTCGGCCAGTTGGGCAGCGGCTCGTTGAGCAGGTCGTAGCCCAGCACCGTCGGATTCCTGCTGTAATGGGCCGCGATCCTCTTCCAGATCGCTGCGGTTTCAGCCTGCGCCGCCTGGCTCGTGTACAGCCACGGGTAGCCCCAGCTGTCGTCGATGTTCGAGCCGGTCTGTCCGCCGGGCGCGCAATGCATGTCGAGGATGACGTAGATGCCGTCCTTTTGCGCCCACTGCACGAGCTGGTCCACCAGCTTGAATCCTTCAGCATCGTCGCTGGTGAAGAACTTCCAGTGCAGCGGCACGCGTATCGAGTTGAAGCCCATCGCGTGGATGCGATCGATGTCCGCCTCGGTGATGTAACTCGCACGCCACTGCGTCCAGAACGCCTGGGCCTTCTCCGGCCCCAGAAGGTTCTGCGTCAGCGCCTCGATCTCGTGCGGAGCCTGAGGACCGCCGTCGAAGTGGAACATATACCCTTCCACCTCAAACCAATTGCCCACATTGATCCCGCGCAGCAGGAGCGGCTGACCGTTGCCATCGACCAGGTCTTCGCCCTTTGCATGGACGAAGCCGTGTTTCGACTGGGCGGAAAGGAGGGTTGTGGTGGAGACGAAAGAAGTAAAGAGGAAGAGTACCCAGGCAGCCCGCAGCTTTTTCACGCCCTCCACCCTACTCGCAGTCCTCAAAACGGGCAACCGTTCGGGTTCCTGAAGCTCTTCAGGTGTTCGCTCATTGCGCTGACCGCCTCTTCGTTGACGTTTCTGAGCCGTCAGCTTCTCAGCTAGCGCACAAAGTGCAAAATCACCTGGTTGGTCGCCAGCGCCGCCACATAGGCCAGCACGCCCATGTAAATGAACTGCAGCGCCGGCCACTTCCAGCTGTTCGTCTCCCGCCGCACGATGGCCAGCGTGGACGTACACTGCAGCGCGAACGCGAAGAACACCACCAGCGCCATTGCGCCGCCTAAGGTCAGGTCATGCCGCAAAGCGGCCTGCAGACCCAGCGATTGCGTCGCCGGATCGGCGCCATACAGGGTCCCAAGCGTCCCGACAATCACTTCGCGTGCCACCACCGAAGTCAGCAGCCCGATCCCGATCTTCCAGTTAAAGCCCAGCGGCTGGATCGCCGGCTCGATGAAGTGTCCGAGGCGCCCGATCACGCTGGTCGTCAGATCCGCGTGGAACGGAATATGGCTCAGCACCCAGAGCACAATCGTCACTGCCAGGATGACCGTGCCGGCCTGACGCAAAAAGACTTTGCCGCGATCCATCAGCCGCAAGCTCAGTGACCGCACCGTGGGCAGCCGATACTGAGGCAATTCCAGGATGAACGGCGCCGACGACGCCTTCAGGATCGACGACTTCAACAGCCACGCCGTCGCCAGCGCCGCCACAAATCCCAGTACATAGAGCGACAGCATCACCGCCGCACGCAGCCCGAAGAGATCCCCCAGCAGCGGTGTGTTCGGAATGAACGCCGCGATCATCAGCATGTAGATGGGCAGACGTGCCGAGCAGGTCATGAACGGCGCCACGAGGATGGTCGCAAAGCGATCGCGCTTGTTCTCGATCGTTCGCGTCGCCATGATCGCCGGCACCGCACACGCATACGCCGACAGCAGCGGAATAAAGGCCTTCCCGTTCAGACCGATCGACCGCATCACGCGATCCGCAATCAGAGCCGCCCGGGCCAGGTAGCCGGAATCCTCCAGCACCCCGATAAACAGAAAAAGTAGCAGGATCTGCGGCAAAAACACGAGCACCGAGGCCACGCCGCGCCACACCCCGTCGATCAGCAGCGACTCCACCCAGCCGTGCCCCAGCAGCAACCCGATTTTGTCCCCGGCGCCATTCAGCACTTCACCGAACGCGTCGCTCAGCGGCTGCCCGATCGTGAATACCACCTGAAAAACCGCAAACACCACCGCCAGGAAAATCAGCGGTCCCCATATCTTGTGCAGCAACACGCCATCGATCCGCTTGGTCCACGTATTCGAAAGCGGCGCTTTGTACCTCGTGCGTGTGCTCACGCCGTGCGCCCATTGGCGGTAGGACCGCGGGTTCCCCATCACCGGCAGCTCGATGCGCCCCTCCGCAGGAACCGGGTTCTCCGCCTCTGCTTTGCGATTCAGGAAGTGCGTCACTGAATCCAGCCCGACCCCGCGCGTCGCACTGATCTTGGCCACCGGCACGCCCAGTTCCTGGGCCAGCGCCAGCGTGTCCACGCGCCCGCCGCGCGCCTCCATCAGGTCGCTCATATTCAGCAGCAGCAGAGTCGGCAGTCCCAGGTTCAGTACCGGAGCAGCCAGCATCAGTTGCCGCCGCAGCTGCAACGAATCCAGCACCAGCAGAATCGCATCCGGCGCCGGCGTTCCCGGCATTTCGCCACGCAGCACGTCGACCGCAACCCGCGCGTCCTCGGAATAGGAATCCAGCCCGTAGATTCCCGGCAGATCGATCAGCGTCAGATCGCCGCGGCCAATGCCGTTCAACCGACCCACCCGCTGTTCCACGGTGACGCCAGGATAGTTCGCAACCTTCTGCCGCAGCCCCGTCAGCCGATTGAAGAGTGTCGACTTGCCCGAATTCGGCGGCCCCACCAGCGCCACGGTCCGAATTCGCCCGGAGACCTGCGGTTCTGTCGGAACTTCAATCGTCGCCGTGGTGCCGCAGCATTCACTCATGCCTGCCTCGTCGTCTGCCCCTCATATTCTCGAACCCGAATCGCACTTGCCGTGTCGCGTCGCAGTGCGACCTCAAACCCATCGATCGAATACACCGTCGGATCTCCCGCCGGCGCCCGCCGCACCACCATCACCCGCGCGTCCGGCACGAACCCCATATGCATCAGGTGATGCTGAATCTCGCCGGGCAGGTCGAGCGACTCGACAACCCCGACCGTTCCAATGGGCAATTCGCTCAGAAGACTCAACTTCCATGCTCCGGACAGGTCCAGATCGTCCGCTTCCTCGACCCCAAAATCCGATAATAGCGCAATTGCGACCATTTTGCTCCTATATTGCCTGTCAGTGGCAAGGATATGATCGGCCGCACACGCGCTTCCGTGATTTTTGTCACACTTCGACCCCCGTCTCCTCCTCCGCACCCGTTCCGGAACCCCTTCTTTCCTCAGGAATTCTCGCGCCCCGCCCGAGGCAACATCGGGGAAGTCCTGCTCTGAAACCCCATTACCCCTGATTCACTTTGGTCTGGAGTCTCAGCCCCCATGATCTGTGCTGTTCCTTGCGCGCTCTCTCCTGCGCGGAACCTCCGAATTGCCCTGTTTGCTGTGCTGATTTCCCTTCTATGCGTGCCCGCACTGGCAGCCATTGACGGCTCCGCCGCGACACCCACAATCGCACGTCAATCGACTTCAGCGGCTCGTTCGGCAAGATCATCCAGCCGGCATACTCCAGCGGCGGCGTCATGATCCCGGCAAGCAGTTCGAAAGTTCCATCTATCACGCGGATGCGGAGCGCGACGAGTACTTCTCCCCGCGCGTCTACGCACTGGCGCAGACGAGCTTCGATCACAATTTTGCGCAGGACCTCGATCTGGAGCAGATTTACGGAGCCGGCATTGGCTGGACAGCCATCAAGAACCCGACCGAGGAACTCGACGTCAAATCCACGCTGCAATACGAAGGGCAGACTTTCATCTCCACCGCCAGCCAGGACCAGAACCTCATCGGCTCGACCGTGAGCGGCGCCTGGACGGCGAAGCTTCCCTTCAGGTCGCAGTTCAAGCAACAGGTCTCCTGGACTCCTGCGTACAACAACCCCAATGCCTACTCAGCGGCCGAGACCAACGCCCTCACTGTGCCGTTCTTTAAAAGCCTGGCTCTTTCCGTTGGATCGAATGAGAGCTACCTGAACGATCCCCCCCGCCTCGCCGCCCACCAAACGCAATTCGTTCGAGTTCACGACCGGGCTGACCTATTCGATCAAATCGAAATACTGATCGGGCAGTAAACCGGAGCCTCCTGCGGCAGATGGGGAGGACGTCGGGCGCCATACAGTTCTCAGGAACGCTGTACGTCGACAATCGGACGCCGTCATCGGTTCAATGGCTCCCCCTCGGCTGGGACGGACTCGGCGTGGGCATCGCCCCCGCCCCCTCTTCCACCTCATAATGCAGCGGCGTGGTCAGCAGCTTCGTTGCCTCGGCGGGCATGGGCTGGCCCGCGGATTTCAGCAGCACCGTCACCTGCCACATTTGCGTCTGATTCAGGATCTTGTCGAAAGCAGGCATGCCCGTCAGCCGAATTCCGTTCTCCACCTTCCAGTAGGTCTCGCCCGCCGGATCGTCGTTCACTCCGATCACACCATTCCGATGGGGTGCCCAAAGCTGCGGAGCATGGGGATACATGTGCGCCGCATATTCCGACGGGCGTCCATACAAGCCGTGGCATGCCGCACACTGCTCCCGGTAGATCTTCGCACCGGAAGTCAGGTTTGTAGCGCTCGCCTCAATCGGCGCGCTCTTCGGCATTTCGCGATCAATGCGCGCACCCAGCGGCACCGAGACAATCTGCTTCTCGAAAGGAAACGGCGTATCCGCCACCGCCACCGGCGGATGGCCCCAACGGAAATAAACCAGACAGCAAACCGGCAGGATCAACATCCCGGCAACCAGCCCCAGCAGGAATTTCATCCGCACTTATCCTCAGTCCTCAAAATAACCGCACTCTTCCCCGGCATCCTTGCACGCCCATGAAGATTCCGCAATGAGCACAGCCTGGTTGGCCCATTCTGTACGCCCGGTCCGAACCCGACTGGCTCGGACGCCAGAGCGGCATTCTCATCCGCGGCCAACCGCCAGCCGCCCTTCGCTTCCCCCTGGTCCCTGTACTCTGTACCCTGTATTCAGTACCCTGTAGAAAGCAGAAAAACTTCTTCTCTTCGTCTAAGCAGTGGAGGCACCCAGGTTCATGGATTTTCGCAAGTTCTCCGGATACGCCCTGTATCCGCTCCTCGCGTTTCTTCTTGTTTTTCCCTCCGCAATCCGCGCACAGGATTCCACCCCGCCGCAGCAGCCGGTCCCCAGCCCGCAGCAGCCCCAGTCCTCCTCCAGCCTCCAGAACCAGACCCAGGTCCTGCGCGAAGCTCAGGCCCGCGTCAATGCCCGCCGCAAGATCCGCATCCGCCAGATCATTCAGGACACGTATAGCCATAAATACGAGGTGAACTTCGCCGGCGGCTCCCTGCGCTTCACCCCGGGCGACCATCTGCAGCGCCTGAATGAGGCCGGCTGGATCATCGGCCTCACCGACTACTTCCATGGCGATCTCGGCATTTCCGCCGACTTCCGCGGCTACTACGGCGCCACCTATACCGGCACCAACCCGTACTCCGTCTTCAACCCCAGCATCAGCCAGTACACCTTTATGGCCGGACCGCGCTACCGCTTCTTCAAGGGCCAGCACTGGGGCTGGACCGCCGAGATACTCGCCGGAGCCGGTCACGGCAACTTCGGCACCGGCACCCACGGCCTGCCGCCCCAACTCGTCGGACTCTACACGGACTCCACGGTCGTCAACTTCCTCGGCGGCGCATCGGCCGACTGGAACCTCAGCCCCGCCGTCGCCTTCCGCTTCACCGCCAATGAGCTGATCACTAACTACGGCTCCAGCCTCCAGGAGAACCTCGGCGGCAACATGGGCATCGTCTACCGCTTCGGCAAGAAATAGACAAAATTACCGGTAATCATCCGGATGCCCCACGCGCCCGCATTTTCGCGCGATGAGGCAGAGCCTGGGCATCGCGCGCCAATGCGATCCTTCGATAGGCCACCGGCTGCCGGCTCTGCAATTTTCTGTACCCTAAACTCCGTCCCCTGTACCCTGTACCTTCATGCTCCTCGCGGTGGCCACCCAATCCCTGCTCACCCACGCCCAGAGCCTCGCCCTCTTCTTCGTCAAAAACGACCTACGCCACTATCTCCGCACCCACTACGGCGACCACACCTTCCAGAACCTCTACCACTGGCAGCTCTTCTCCTTCGACACGGCGCTCCTCACCCCCTACTTCGCGGTGATGATCGTCCTCGCCCTCTACGGTTTTCACCGCTACACACTGGTCTGGCTCTACTACCGCAACCGGAAAAACGCCACCCACGAGCCTCCCTCGCGCTTCGCTGAACTTCCCCGCGTTACCATCCAGCTCCCCATCTTTAACGAGCAGTTCGTCGTCGACCGCCTCATCGAGTCGATCTGCCGCATCGACTATCCCCGCGACCGGCTCGAAATCCAGGTCCTCGACGACTCCACCGACGAGACTAAAGAAGTCGCCCAGGCCATCGTTGAGCGCTATAGGGCCATGGGCCACCCCATCGTCTATCTCCACCGCACCAACCGCGTGGGATTCAAGGCCGGCGCTCTCGACGAAGGCCTCAAGACCGCCACTGGCGAATTTGTCGCGATCTTCGATGCGGACTTCACGCCGCCGGCCGACTGGCTCATGCGCGTCATCCACCACTTTGCCGAACCATCCATCGGCATGGTCCAGACCCGCTGGACCCACCTCAACCGTGACTACAGTTTCCTCACCCAGGTCGAAGCTATCCTGCTCGACGGCCACTTCGTCCTCGAGCACGGCGCGCGCGCCCGCACCGGAGTCTTCTTCAACTTCAATGGCACCGCCGGCATGTGGCGCACCTGCGTCATCGACCAGGCCGGCGGCTGGCAGCACGACACCCTCACCGAGGACACCGACCTCAGCTACCGCGCCCAGATCATCGGCTGGAAATTCAAATACCTCCAGGATGTCGAGTGTCCCGCCGAGGTTCCTATCGAGATGACCGCCTTCAAAACCCAGCAGCAGCGCTGGGCCAAGGGCCTCATCCAGACCTCCAAAAAAATCCTGCCCCGCCTCTTCCGCTCCGACGTGCCTCTGCGCGTCAAAGTCGAAGCCTGGTACCACCTCACCGCCAACCTCAGCTACCCGCTCATGGTGGTGCTCTCGGTGCTCCTGATGCCGGCCATGATCATCCGCTTCTATCAGGGCTGGTGGGAGATGCTCTACATCGACTTCCCCCTTTTCGCTGCCTCGACTTTTTCAATCTCCTCGTTCTATCTCGTCTCCCAGAAAGAACTCTACCCGCGCCACTGGTACAAGTGCCTGCTCTATCTGCCGTTCCTCATGTCTCTTGGCATCGGCCTGACCATCACCAACACCATCGCCGTCATGGAGGCGATCTTCGGCATCCAGAGCGCCTTCAAGCGCACGCCGAAGTATCGCGTCCAGAAGAAGGGCGAAAAATCAAAAGGCGCCGCGAAATATCGCAAGCGCCTCGGCATCATTCCATTCATCGAGCTGCTCATCGGAGCCTACTTCGCCCTCTGCATCTGGTACGCCGTCGCCAACGAGAACTACTTCACCGTGCCCTTCCTGCTGCTGTTCGTGGTCGGCTACTGGTATACCGGACTGCTCTCGCTCCTGCAGGGCCGCTTCGATCGCTGGCGCTCCGGCGCGAACCTGGACGACGCCTCGCCCAAGCCCTTCCCGGTTGGGGTCTGAAGCACTCGGATGGCCGGTTTGGAAAAAGGCCTCATCGATGCTGCCAGTGCGGCCGGTTTCGTGGGCTCTTGGCTCAGTATTTGGCTCGGGGTTTCTGCCTTTGCATCGTTCATCGGGGGCTGGTACTCCTTGGCAGAGCAATATCGCTCGGCTCCAAATACAACTGCATCGAGAATCCGGCTATGGAATGCCTGGATGCGATACGGCACAAGTTACAGTAACGTCATCGGACTGGAGTGCCAGACGAATGGGCTGTCGCTTTCTGCTTTGTGGCTCTTCCGCTTTTGCCATCCCCCCCTTGTTCATTCCCTGGGATCAGATCCAGTACAGCGAAAAGAAGTCATTCCGCTTTTTCACAAAACGGACGCTAATTCTCGGGCGCGAGGCCCGGATTCCCCTTTCGTTTTACAACCGCGAAGCGCGCGAACTCATCGGCCGATACACAAAAAGCTGTCAAACACGAGTTGTCGGGTAACCCGCTAAGCGTCCCGTTGAGGAATCACGCTACCGGCTACCGGCTACCGGCTACTGGCTACTGGCTACCGGCTGGGAGGCGCGTCGCCGCGCGATGCGACTCCCTCAAACCCCCTTCTTCGCCGGCTCCCAAACATACTTGTGCATCTGCAAACTCAGCCGAGCCGGCACGCCATCGGCCAACATCCACTCCACCAACTCCCGTGGATCCATCACGCAATTTTCCGTGCTCCGCGCCACCGTCGGCGTCTTCGAGAACGCCGGCGACAGCAGCACCTGCCCCGACCTCCGCTCCAACCCATGCTCGCGAATAAAGTCCCGCGCAAACTCATAATCCCCGCGGCTCAGGATCACAAACTTCACCTCATCCCCCTTCGTCAGGCTTTCGAGATTCGCCATCCGAAAACTCCCGCTCTCGCCCGACCCCGGACACTTCACATCCACAATCTTGTGCACCGCCTTCGGAACCCGCTCGAGCGGCCGCTCCCCGCTGGTCTCAATCATTAACTCGTACCCCTGACCGAGCAGCCGCTCCATCAGTGGAACCAGTTCCTTCTCCTGCAACAACGGCTCGCCGCCCGTGAACTCCACCAGCTTTACCGGAGCCAGCTTCTCGATCTCCGCGACGACCTCATTCTCGGACATTTTGTAACCGCCGGTGAACGTATATTCGGAGTCGCACCACGCGCAGCGCAGATTGCACCCCGCCAGCCGCACAAAGATGCACGGCACCCCGGCAAAGCTCGACTCGCCCTGAAGGGATTTGTAGATTTCGATCAGATACAAAGCGATTCCTGCCCAGCCGCGTCGCTACTCGTAGTACGTCGCCGTCGTTGTGTCTGTCTCGTAGATGGTGCAGTCCTTCACGCGCACCCGGCCTTTTGTCATGTCGCGCAACTGCTGGTTCGTCTCATCGTAGAAATATTTCGCCAGGTTCTCCGCCGACGGATTGATCGTGGTGAACGGCTCCAGATCGTTCAGCATCTGATGATCGAGCCGGTCGATCACCGGACGCATCACCTGCTTCAGATCGCGAAAATCCAGCAGCAGCCCCGCCTGATCCAGCGTCTCGCCGCACAGCGTGATCCGCACCTTGTAGTTATGCCCATGCGGATTCTCGCACTTCCCCTTGTAGTTGCGGAGAAAGTGCCCGGATGAAAACCCGCGCTCCACTGTCACTTCATACATGTCTGTCGGCAGCTTCCCTGGCGCAAACGCGCGCTCTTTCATTATATCTGCCGCGCGTCCTCGAACCGGAATCAGCCCCCGATCCAGTTCCCGAACCCGTCCCGCGCACCCGCCCGTCCCGATGCCGAATCCTGCGCTCCTCGCTGCGCCGGTCCACCTGCTCGAACAGCGCCGTCATGATCCCCAGCAGCCCCACCAGCAATCCACCCAGGGTCAGGAACAGTGCGGTCGTCTTCCACAGTGTTCCGTTCGCGGGCAGCGCCGGCTGAAAGCGGCCCGACGTCATCGCCATCACGAAACACAACACCGCAAACAGCAGCAGCACACCCGCCAGAATGTACAGATTCCGCGCCACAGCTCAGTCTACCGCGTGATCGCAGCCCCACCCATGAATGCCTCTTCTCCTGGCTACCGGCTACCGACTGCAGGCTACAGGCTGTCTCTGTACCCTGTACCCTGTACCCTGGTCTATGGACATCCCCATCGTCATCCTCGATGACAACCCCGGCAGCCTGGAACTGCTCTCCACCGCACTCGCCCAGGAGGGCGTCCTCATCCACACCGCATCGCGCCCCAGCGAAGCTCTCGACCTCATCCGCCAACACCATCCGCAGCTCGTACTCACCGATCTGGTCATGCCGGAAATGTCCGGCCTCGACGTCCTCAACCGCGTGATGGAAATCGCGCCGGCCACCGACGTCGTCCTCATGACGGCGCATTACACCACGGAAACCGCTGTCCAGGCCATCCGCAACGGCGCCGCCGACTATCTCGAGAAGCCCATCCGGCTCCCCGTCCTCCGCGAACGCGTTGGCCGCCTCATTGCCGAGGCCCGCAAACGCCGGCAACTCGGTGCCGAGCCCGAATTCGAAGGCATCATCGGCGCCAGCCCCCGCATGGCCGAGATGTTCGCCCGCATCCGCCGCATCGCCCCGCACTACCGCTCTGCGCTCATCCAGGGCGCTACCGGCACCGGCAAAGACCTGGTCGCCCGCGCCCTCCATGCCCGCAGCGGCGTCAAAGGCCAGTACGTCGTCCTCAACTGCTCGGCCGTCGTCGAAACCCTTTTCGAGAGCGAACTCTTCGGCCATGTGCGCGGCGCCTTCACCGGAGCCGACCGCGACAAGCCTGGCCTCTTCGAAGCCGCCAGCGAAGGCACCCTCTTCCTCGACGAAATCGGCGACATGCCCGTCGCCACCCAGGCCAAGCTCCTCCGCGCCCTCCAGAACCAGGAGATCCAGCGCGTCGGCTCCCTCCAGACGCGGAAGGTCAATGTGCGCGTGATCGCGGCCACGCATCGCAACCTGCGCCAGGCCGTCGCCGACAAGCTCTTTCGCGAAGACCTCTACTATCGTCTCGCCATGGTCGAGATTCCCGTTCCCTCCCTCGCCGAGCGCCGCGAAGACCTGCCCCTGCTCATCCAGCATTTCGTCGCAAAGTTCTCGCGCCAGTTCGGCAAGCAAATTCGCGGACTCACCCCGCGCGCGCGCCTCACCCTGGAACGCCACGCCTGGCCGGGCAATGTCCGCGAGTTGGAAAACGCCAGCGGCCACGCCGCCATGATGGCCGAACCCGACGAGATCGACGCCGGCGATCTGCCCGCTTCTCTTCTCGGCGACCCAGACGTCAGCTCGTCGCGCGAAACCGCGCATCCTGCCCCGTCCATCTCATCCGCGTCCCCGCCCGCTGTCGTCATCCCCGAAGACGCCCCCTTAGCCGAGCACGAGCGCCAGCTCGTCGTCAACGCGCTGGAAAAAGCGCAGGGCAATCAGTCCCAGGCCGCGCGCGCTCTCGGTATCGGCCGCGACGCCCTCCGCTACAAGATGAAAAAGTACGGCCTGCTTTGAGTACGCGTTGGGTGCCCGATTCTGGAAGAGCCCGGCTTTGGCGTGATCAGGACGGGCATCGCGCAAGGCGCGATCCGCTCTCGTGAACGCTGAACGCTGACTACTGAACGCTTTTCGCTGACTCGCTGTCTCGCCGATCCAGCAGGCGCGCCACCGTCTCCCGCACAACTTCAGGCCGCGCTGGCTTTGCGATGTAATCCGTGAAACCCGCCCCCAGAATCCGCTCCCGATCCCCGCGCATGGCACTCGCCGTCAGCGCCAGCACGGGCAGATCGGCGAACCGGGCTTCGCCTCGCAGCGCCGCCAGCACGCCGTAACCGTCCAGCCCCGGCATCTGCAGATCCAGCAATACGAGGTCGGGATGCCCTTCCCGCGCGCGCTCCACAGCCTGATGTCCGTCCTCGGCTTCCACCACCTCATAGCCGGCACGTTCCAGCACCAGACGCAGCAGCTCGCGGCTGCTCGGCCGGTCATCCGCGATCAGGATCCGTGACTTTCCAGGAGAATTCGACATGGTGCGCACTCAGCTTCTGCAGGTTTCAACGATGCGAGCACACATCTCACCGCTGCGCTCTGGGTTCGCAGTCATCTTACGCCCCCGCTGCGGCCGTGGGCAGCGTGAACGTAAACCGGCTGCCTTCACCCGGCGTGCTCTCCAGCTCGATCCAGCCGCCGTGCATCTGCACCAGTTCCTTGGTGATCGAGAGCCCCAGTCCCGTTCCCTCGCGCACCCCGCGCGTCGTGTTCCCCACCTGGTAGAACTTGTCGAAGATGTTCTCGTGCTCTTCAGCCGGGATTCCCACGCCCGTATCCCCCACCGTCACGCGCGCGAAGCCGGCTTCCTCGTAGGTCTCCACCCACACTCGTCCACCCTCCGGCGTGAACTTCACCGCATTGCTCAGCAGGTTGTAGAGCATCTCTTTCACCCGCAGCGGATCGGCATCGATCATCGCATTGCGGTCGCCCAGCTCCTCGATCCTGATCCCCTTTGCCGCCGCGCCGGGCCGGATCGCGTCCAGCGCCTGGCTCACACTCCGCCCCAGCGGATAAACCTCCTTCTTCAGCGTTAGCTGCCCCGCCTCGATCTTGCTCAGATCCAGAACGTCGTTGATCAGCTCCAGCAGGTGCTCCGAGTCCCGGCGGATATGCCCCAGGAACCGGCTCTGCCTCTCGTTCAGCTCTCCGTCGTGACCCTCCTGCAGCAGCTCCGCAAACCCGATGATGGTGTGCAGCGGCGTACGCAGTTCGTGGCTCATGCTCGCCAGAAATTCACTCTTGAGCCGGTTCGTCCTTTCCGCTTCCTTGTTCCGTGCCTCCAGCTCCAGAGTGTATTGCTGCTGTAGTCGCCGCACCTCCTTCTCCGCGCTCTTCCGCTCCGATACGTCGCGAATCACCGCCGTAACGTGCATGCCCCCTTCAGTCTGGATCGGGCTCAGGCTGATCTCCACCGGAAACAGCAAACCGTCCCGCCGGCGCGCATGCAGCTCCAGCCCCGTCCCCATCGGGCGCGTCCGCGGATGCTCCAGATAGCTGTCCCGGTGCCGGTAATGCTCTCTTCGCATCGCGTCGGGGACCAAAACGTCGACCGATTGCCCCAGCAGCTCATCGCGAACATAGCCGAACATCTCTTCGGCCACCCGATTGATCAGCACGATCTTGCCGTCCGCCGCCACTTCCACAATCGCGTCCGGCGCCGCCTCCAGCAGCTGCCGGAACCTCCGCTCCAGCCGCGTCGCCTCTTCCGCCGCCAGCCGCTGCTGCCGCTCCGACATGTCGACGTTCGTCTCCATCACGTGCGGCTCCGCCAGGTTCAGCTCGCGGATCCATCGGCTCAGCACCATCACACGCTTCCCAAGGCGCGTGCGATGTACTATCTCACCCTCCCAGTGGCCATCCCGCTCCAGCCGCGCCTGGATGTCCTGGATCGGTTCGGGAAACGTGGTCTGCAACAGCTCGTGGCTGATCCGTCCCACCGCCTCCGATGCCTTCCATCCGTATAGCCGCTCCGCGCCGCGGTTCCAGTACACGATGCGATCCTGATGATCCCGCACCAGGATCGGTTCGTAGGCCTGATCCAGCAGCTGCGCCTGGCGCTCGGCCAGTTCCTGCTGCCGCTTCTGTTCCGTAATATCGCGCGCGATCTTCGAGATCCCGATCAACGCTCCCCCGGCAGCCCGCACCGGCGACAGCGTCAGCGAAATCACCAGGCAGCGCCCGTCTTTGTGCCGCCGCAGCGTTTCGTAGTGCTCTACCACCTCCTCGGCTCCCACCCGTCGCAGCAGCTCCCGCATGTCCTCTTCGTAGCCAGGCCACGCCAGCATCGTGATCGGCCGCCCCACCGTCTCTGCCGCTGTGAACCCAAACACCAGCTCGGCTCCGCGGTTCCATGTCGTGATCACCCCGTCCAGCGATTCGCTGATGATCGCGTCGTGCGAGAACTCCACAATCGACGCCAATTGCTGCCGCGTCTCCTCCGCCTGCCTTCGCGCCGTGATGTCCCGGCTGACACTCGCAAATCCCAGCAGCTGCCCGTACGCGCCGAAAATCCCGAACGCCCGCATGTCGACAGTGATCGCTGTACCGGTCCGCGCGTGCCGCAAACGGAACTCCCCGTTCCATGGCTCGCCCCGCAACAGCAGCGGCACGATCTCCGCGTCGAACGTTTCCCTCTGATCCTCAAAATCCGCATCGAAAACGGGAAAGCTGCGAACATCCTCCGTCTCACTCAACCCCAGCAATTGCCGGCCCGCTCGATTCATGTAGCTGGTCTTCAGCGTCGGATCCGTCAGACTCACCAGGTCCGGCGTGTTCTCGACGATCGCCAGCAGCCGCCGCTGGTTCTCCGCCGTCCGTTTCTCCTCCGACACGTCGCGCCACGCAATCAGCGCCCCCTGCACCTCGCCCTTCCCATCGAACAGCGGCCGGGCCCGAACGCCGATCCAGTATCCATGTTCTGCTCCCGGCGGCCGCACATATTGCTCGCCCTCGATCGTTTGACTGCGAAGCGCCATCGCCCCCGGCAACTCTTCAGCCGGCCAGTATGTCTCCCGATCCGGCAGATAGATCCCATACGCCTGGGGCCACTCGGAGATCGAAGGGCCTCCCTCCCGAATCCCGTACAGCCGATCCGCCGCCGCATTGGCGAATTGCACCTGCCCTTCGCGCCCCAGCACCACCACCGCTTCGTCCAGGTTGTCCACCAGCGCGCGCAGCACCTCGACCGGCGTTTCCGCGAATCCGCTCGCGTCCATTCTGCCGGGGGGCACCGGTCCGTCACTCGCTGAGCCGCCCGGGGGGGCAGCTTTCTTTGGGGGTCTTCGGCCGCTCATGGGGGATAGTTTGCTAGTGTACCCGCGCACCCTCCCTCATGGCACCTGCCTGCGTCATTTCGCGCAGTCCCGCCCGGCTGGCGTGCCCTGTCGCGCAGGTTCGGCCTCTGTCCGGGCTCATGCTTCTGCCGAATTCGGGGGATTGCCGCGATTCCGGCACTATGGCCCGCAGCGTGCTTCTGTCATTCAGAGCCCGGGAGCAACGTATGGAAATCTCTGTCTGTCACAACGGTGGTTCGCGCTTCACCGCTGCGGCGCGTCATCATCGCATTCCGCTCGATCAGCCCGTTGAAGACGGCGCCACCGACCAGGGGATGTCCCCGGCCGAGCTTCTGCTCGCCTCCCTCGGCGGCTGCGTCGGACAGTACGTGGCGCAGTATCTGAGCCTCCGCGGCCTCTCCTCGCTGGGACTCGCGGTGGTCGTTCGCACCCAGCCTTCCCCACGCGCTCTCCACTTCGGTGAATTCGAGGTCGAGGTCAACGTGCCGGGCCTGACGGAAAGCCAGCTCCGCAAGCTCGAAAAGTCCTTCCCCGCCGGTCTGGTCCAGAACGCCATCCGCTTTGAAAACCAGGTGCAGTTCAAGGCAGCCTCCAGCCCGGTAAAGAAATCGAAACGCTGAGCGCTCACAGCCTCGCAAAGATAGCCGCTTCACGTATTCGCTACTCCCTACTGGCTATTGGCTACTCCCTACTCCTATTCCCTATTCCTTGCCCTTCCGTGCTACGCTGGCAAAATCGGAGGAGCCCCACCATGTCCCGCTACTCCCGTCGCGATTTCCTCAAAGCCACCGCAGCCGCCAGCGCCGCAGCCACTCTCGACACCGTTCCCCTCTCGGCTGAAACCCGCCGCGCCACCGACCTGGTCACGCTTGGCAAGTCCGGCGTCAAAGTCACGCGACTCGCATTCGGCACAGGCAGCTTCAGTGGAGAAGTCCAGCGCAACCTTGGCCAGGAGGGCTTCAACCGCCTCGTCCGCCACGCGTACGACAACGGCGTCCGCTTCTTCGAAACCGCCGACTCCTACGACGACATGCACACCATGCTCGGCATCGCGCTCAAAGGCATCCCGCGCGACAGCTATCAGCTCATGACCAAGGTGACCACCTTCGATGGCACCAATCCCCACCAGCACATCGACGAATTGCGCAAACAGATCAACTCCGACTACTTCGACGTGATGCTGCTTCACTGGCAGCGCGGCCCCGCCTGGCCCCACGAGACCACCGGCTGGCAGAGCGCCATCGACAAAGCCCAGGTCCGCAAAGTCGTCCTCGCGCGCGGCGCTTCCGTCCATGGCCTGCCCGCGCTCGCCCAGGTCCCCACGTTCGACTGGCTCCAGGTGGCAATGATCCGCTGCAACCACAACGGCACCCGCATGGACACGCCAGTCGCCGACGGTCCCGGCCGCGGCAACGTCCCCGAAGTCGTCGAGCGCATCCATCAGGCGCATGCGGCCGGGATGGGTGTGATCAGCATGAAGCTGATCGGCGAAGGCGTCTTCAACCGCGAAGACCGGCAGAGGGCGATGCGCTTCGCTTTCCAGAACGCGAAAGTGGATTCCGTCACCGTCGGCTACAAAAGCACCGCGGAAATCGACGAGGCCATCGAGAACGTCAACGCAGCACTGGCATAACGAGCGAAAGCAGCGGGCAGCTAAGAAGCGGTCGGCTGAAAACCGGCCAGCGGGAGCCGGCGACTCATTTCTGATGACATTCTGTCGACCTGTTTTTTGCTGACCGCTGTTCATCTAACCGACTTTAGCTGACGGCTCCTCAGCTGAGCGTCTCGCCGCTCTTAACCCTGGTCAGGAGTCCGTTCAGCATCCGTGCCACTTCATTGATCTGTTCGAGCAGTTCGCGACCAGCAACCACGTCGGCAAACCCAAGGTGGATCGCCAACTCTGTCTGACTCTCCAGTTCAAACAGAGAGCCCCGGGCGTGGCCCAGAAACACAGTGAGATTGCGATCGCTCAGTCTTCCGTGTCCCTCGGCAATATTGCTGGGAACGGAGAACGCTGCTCGTCGCATTTGGGAAGTCAAACCAAAGATCTCTCTCTTCGGGAAGCGATCTGAAGATATATAGATCGCTTTAGTGAGTAGCATCGACTTCTGCCAGACCTGCAAATCGCGAAAATGACGGGTCTTCATCCTTCCAATCGAACGCAGATTCGAAGCCCCGACAAGATCATCAAGGTTTGCATCAATCGCCGCCCAAGCCCCAATGACGCTTTTTTCGCTGACCGGCTCTTCGCTGACAGCTTTTCCGCTAACCGGACCTTAGCCGACCGCTTTTCCGCTGACCGCCTCTTCGCTGACCGCTTTTCCGCTGACCGCCTCTTCGCTGACCGCTCTTCCGCTGACCGGCCTCTCAGCTGACCGCTTTCACCAGCACACACGTGATGTCGTCGTGCTGTGCCGCATTGTTCTCAAAGCGGTCGATGTCCGCCAGCAGATACTCCAGCAGCACCTTCGGCGTCAGATTCATACCCCATCGCGCCATCTGCAGCAGCCGTTCCTCACCGTACTGCTGCTGGGCCGGATTCTCCGCCTCCACAACGCCGTCGGTGAACGCCACCAGCCAGTCCCCCACGCCGAGCGTCACTTCGCCCGACGCATAGGGAGCCTCGTCCATCACGCCCAGCGGCATTCCGCCCACGTCCAGCCGCTCCACTGCGCCGGATCGCCGCAGCACGATCGGGTTATTGTGTCCGGCATTCACATACGTCAGCCGACGCATCGCCGGCTCATATTCCGCGATGAACGCTGTCGTGAACCGCCGCCCGTTCTGGCTGTTCGTGCACGCATAACGATTCATCCGTGCCACCAGCTCGGTCAGCGCACTCGGCGTGTCACTCAGCGTCTTCAGACTTGCCTGGAACGTTGCCATCAGCATCGCGGCAGGCACGCTCTTCCCCGCCACATCCGCCACCGCCAGCAGCCACGTCTTTCCATCCGAGCCCGGTCGCGCGAAGACGTCATAGTAGTCACCCGCCACCGTGTTCGCGGGCTTGGTCGCGAAAGCAATCTCCAGCCCCGGAACATCCGGCGCCTGGGCCGGCAGCAGCCACGCCTGAATCTCTTTGGCAATCTGCAGATCGCGTTTCATCACCACGCGATCCCCTACCTCCATGATCAGCAGCGCGAACATCAGCAGCCCGCCGTAGAACCGCAGATCCGGTGTCGCCATCGCGACATCGCTGTGCCCCCAACGCCAGTGCCACTCGCTCCCGGGCATAAACGTCAGCACCAGCGCCAGCAGCAGCATCAGCCGCCGCGCCGGCGACAGCTTCTCCAGGAATGCCCAGAAGAACTGCTTCGCGAACTCGATGAAATGCCGTCCGCGCGGATTTCCCTCGCCGCGCGTTACGTCCACCTCCTGCGAGTACAGTCGGTAGCTGGTCCGCGCATCGCTGTGGAACTGCTTCCACAACTCACCGATCTGCATGCCTTCGGTCACGCGCCGCCAGAACCGTCCCACACTCTCAGGGAAGCTCGGCCCCTTGCGCCCATACCGCCCCACTCCGGATTGTGTCGGCCTGGTTGCCATCGCAGATTGGAAATGCTCTCTGATCAGGATACGCACGCCACCGCCGGCAGTTCGCACACAACTCTGCTCCGCGCCGTGATCGCCGACTCCTCGGGTGCCACGAAGTTCATCCTGGGCTCTGCCTACTCCGAGGTCGAGTCAGTCGCACTCCTGTTCCCAGCGGCAGACTCCGCATTCCTGAGCGCCCTCCGGGCCTGCGGATCTCCCGGCGCAATCGCCACGGCCTCCCGCGCCAGCGCCAGGGCCTTTGCCGTCTGATTCTGCGCCAGCAGGGTCTTCGCTATCTGTACGCGGCTGAGCGCCGCCGCCTGCTCCAGGTGCACGCCCTCAGTTCCCTGCCCGCGATACACAAACACGCTGTCCTCGATCACCTCCGACGGCGGCACCTGCTGCAACCCTCGATAAGGATTCATCCGCTCATCTGGAAACTCGCACCCGCTCAGATCCCCTGCGCTGATCAGGACCGCACCATGCACGACCGGCGGCACCAGTTCCTGCCCTTGTCCGAGCCATCCTGTATCCGCATTCGGCAGCGCATGGCACCTGATCCCGTACACCGCCGGATCGACCTCCGGCCGCGCAAAATACGCAAACCAGCACTCCTCATCCGGATGACGGTCTTGCCACGCCTTCACCTGATACAGTTGCTGCGCCCAGTCCACGTTCGCGTCGCTCAGCAGATTGTGTGTGTTCTTCGCCCCGCCCCACGCCTCGTTCGCGTAGGCCATCTGTTGCGGATAATTCATCAGCGAGGACCCAATATGCGCAGCGACTAGCACGACCGTCGCCCACGCCCAGGCCCGCGACCCGCGCGACCACGCGGCCGCACCCGCCCCGGCGCAGATCGCCGCCCGCGCCTCCCGCGGCAACATTTGGCGCGCGCCGAGGTCGATTCCGCGGGCCCGCGCAATCGCCAGGTACACCGCGCCCGGCGCCAGTACGTAGAACACCTCGCGCGGCCGTCCGATCCTGCGCGTCAACGCCGCCCACAGCGCAATCGCATTCAGCACCAGCAACGCCAGCGTCGTCTTGATCAGGATCGCCACCGGGAAGTACCACCACCGTCCGTGCGGATACACCTTCCCCAGCGCGAAGGTCGGATAGAACTGCGCCATCCTCTTTACGTCCGCCAGTCCGATCAGGAACGACTCCGGCAGCAGATGGAATCGAGCAACCGTCAACACCACGGCCTGATCGAAGCCCCCCAGCGGCTGTACATATTCCGCCAGACTGGTGCGCAGCAGACCCGGCGGCCGCGACGCGTAACGGAAACCGTAAAATGCCCAAAGCACGCCCGCCGCCACCAACACCATCGCCGCAAATCCACTGACGATGCGCCCGGCCTGCCGCCCGCGCTCACCCCACCGGGCCGCCGCCACCTCCCAGATCATGATGGGCAGCAGCATCGGCGCCAACAGAATTCCCGAGTGCTTTGTCGCCACCAGTAACCCCGCGGCGACACCCGCCAGCAACAACCGCACCACCGTAGGCTGGCTCGCAAACCGGTAGAACGCATAGATCGAGAGCAGAAAGAACAGCGTCACGCCCACATCGGTCGTGACCAGCGCCGAGTGGGCCATGATGTTCGGATCGAACACCACCAGGGTCATCGCGATCAGCGCCGCGCCCTCGCCAAACCACTCTCGCGTCGCAAAGAAGACCGTCAGCGACAGCCCCCATGCCAGCAAGCCCGCCGCCATCCGCATGCGGAACACCAGCCGCTGGCTCGCGCCATCGTTCCGCGCCAGCCAGTCCCGCCCGCTCAGATACGCTTCCTTCTTGAACTCGCGCCCCTGCAGAGGTGGAATCCACAGCTTCTCGCCCAGAATCGGCGTCGTCGCCAGCAGCTTCACCAGCGGTGGATGCTCCGGATTCAACCCGTAGTCGCCGGTCTTCCACATCATGTAGCCGGCGAACATGTGATCGTCTTCGTCGAACGTGAGCGACTCGCGATGCACCATCACCAGCACCAGCACCGCCTGCACCACCAACAGAACCGCCACCGTCGCCCACACCAGCGGAGCGGGAATCCCCTGTTCCCTCCCCAGCGGCAAACCCTGCGCAACCGGAAATCTTTTCATCCGAACGAGTCTATGGCCTGGGGTGCGAATTTGGGGGCCGAATCTCTCCGCCGGAAACGCGAAAGTCATACGAACAGTCATCGCGTCGACACGGTTCGCCCACTTGCTGACTCGCTGACCTGCTTCCGGCCTCCGCTACCAGCTACCGGCTCCTATTCCGCTGTCGTTGGATCGATCATCGTTCGCACCTGGGCCACGCTGTTCGCCGGGAACCCACCCATCGATGCGTGCTTCCGCACCGCCGCCTCGTCCGGCGCAATGTAAATGCAGTAAATCTTGTCGTCGGTAACGAAACTCTCCACCCACTGCACCTGCGGCCCCAGTTCACTCAATACCCCGCAGGACTTCTGGGAAATGGCGTGCAGCTGATCCTTCGTCAGTTTCCCTGCGCCTGGAATTACCCGCTCGATTACAAACTTCGGCATTGGCTCTCCCCTTCGGTGCAACGATTCGTCGCCACTTCACCCCGAGAGCAACTCCGGCCGACCTCAGAGGAGTGTACAGACGGGCGGTGTCGTTGCACCACAACCGAATTTCCGCGGCCTGGCGACGCCGTCTCTCGCTAACGGCTACTTCCTACTTCCTTCTTCCTTCTCCCTGCCCTTCTTACTCCATCCGCAGCACCTGCATCGGATGAATCGACGCCGCGCGCCGCGCCGGCCAATAACATGCCACCAGCGCCGACCCCATCAGAACCAGTCCAACCGAGACGAACGCCAGCACATCCAGGGCGTGAACTCCGAACAGTATGCTCTGCATCGCGCGTCCCACAAAGTACGCGCCCACCAGGCCCAGCCCCATTCCAATCGATGCCAGAATCAGGCCCTCCTGCACCACCATGCCGATCAGGCGACCGCGCGTCGCGCCCAGTGCCATGCGCAACGCCAGTTCGTGCGATCGCTGCGCCACGCTGAAGGCCATCACACCGTAAATCCCCAGCACCGCCAGAAACAGCGCCACCGTAGCGAACGTTCCAAACAAAATCAGCGTGAACCGCTCGTTCGCCATCGTCTCGCTGCGAATCTGATCCAGCGTCTCCGGCTGCGCCAGCGCCACATCCGGATCCACCGAATGCACCGCTGCCGCAATGCTCCTCTGCATCGACAGCGGATCCTCCGCGGTCCGCACGCCGAACCCCGCCTGCGGCCACGGAATCTGCCAGAACGGAATCAGCATCTCCGGCCGTATGTCACGCTGATCCGCCGAATGTACATCGTGGTACACGCCCACGATCTGCCAATCCTGCGGCGGCCCCAGTTTCTGCTGTCCCGGAATGATCTGCTCCACCGAAATGCGCTGCCGCAGCGGATCCTTGTCGGGAAAGAACTTCTTCACCAGGCTCTCGTTCACGACCATCACCTTCACACTGGTGGCCGTGTCCCCATCGTTCAGCTCGCGTCCCCTGATCAGCCGAATCCAGAACGTCGCAAAGTAGTCCGGTGTCACCATCCCGAACCCCGCCGACGGACGCTGCGACGGATCCGCATACGTCGCCCCGCCCACAATCGTGAACGGCATCCCGACTCCCGCCCCGAACAGAGGCATCCCCGGCATGGCCCACGCGTGCTGCTCACCCGGCACTGCGTCGAT
>VFSW01003711.1_pt1 | contig 22887 bp, 38 predicted proteins | sample 5358111 | NCBI WGS metagenome assembly VFSW01 (sample SAMN11554181, study PRJNA540505) | mine drainage metagenome | isolation source: sediment from site ElyBrook_90M | place: USA: Ely Copper Mine, Vershire, VT | collected 2017
ACTCGCTGTCGCTCGTCTCTTAATCGCTCGCTGTCGCTCACTGTCGTATTGATTGCATTGCTAATCTATTTCAGCATTCTACAATCTGTACGAGGTTGCGGTTTCGTCACCATGACGGGTGTTTCTTCGCAACCTGCTATGTAGATAACCGTCTAGTTAGAGGTTGCTCATTTCTCATGTAAGTTGTATTTTGCGGATGCAGTATACTATGCACATGAAGGAAAAGGAACTTGAGCAACTGATTGCCTACGCTGAACGCCAATTGAAGGCTGCGCAAGAGGCAAATGATGAACTGAATATTTTTTTTTACAGCAAGACGCTAGAGGCTTATCAGGGCGAGGAAGGGCCATTCTATGGCTCGCTGCTAAAAGCACTGAATGGCGACTGCGAAAGATTCTACCGCTTGCTGCGAAAAGCACTGAAGGACTGAAGGAAAAATGCAGGCAACAAAAAAGCCGTCTATAACGCTGGACGGCTCATCAGCGTAAGAAACTTCAACCGAAGCTCTCAAGAAAGCGATACTATTCTACCACATCCCCAGCTCGTGGGCAACAAAAAACCGCTCACCAGGCGCTATGTCTGATGAGCGGGTGGCGGGCCAGGCCGTGTTACCCGTAAGGGTAGCCTTTTTCTGCTATGGCAAGAGAAGGTTTCGCTCATCTCTATTTAAGTCTGTTTGCGCATTCCCGTTAAGTTCAGCACGCCATAGTCTCACGGGCATACCTTGACTTTCGCACTCGCATAATCATAGTAGACTTTGCAAGCGCCATGCAGATGCTCGACAGGGATAGGCATAGGATGAATGGCTTGCCAAGTGGCGAAGGCCATTAGGCCAATAAGCGCACCAGCAAGAACACATAAGAGCTTGAATAGAATGCGCTCACTATTATCCATCATTGACCTCCCACAATAGGAACAAAATAATTTGCAGATACCGTACTACTGCCTCCATGATCTTTGCATGGATGCTTTATCTGATACTTTATCTGCTTTATACGCTCGCTATTTGAGCAAAAACCATAAGGATGCTCATGTTTGCGCTTGTTCTTCTTGCTAAATGAATGCCCCAATAGGTACTCACTTAATAAGCCAGTCGGGTTTCCACGTGATCGGGTGCCACTCGCCATCATTGCCAGGTATGGTCTGCTCTACATGCCCACAGTTTATACAGCCGCGAATGAGGATAAAGCCAACCGCGACAAAATTCCAGATGTGGCTGTGGCTGTGAGCAAGTAGCTCAGATGTCACCTTGCCCTGGCTCCAATTCATTAATGGCGGGTCGGGAAATACGCCATCGACCTTACGCATGTCAACGACCATTATTCGTTCCTTGCGATTGCCGCGTTAGAAAACATAACGATCGCATCAAGAATGGTCAGGGTCGTCAACGCGCCGAGCATTCCACTACGGAGCTGCTGGAGATTGCCGAGCGCCTGAATGCGTTCATCGCACTCTGGTACGCATTCCTGAATCACAGTTTGCAATTCGTCAATCGCCTCATCCAAGTTCGTAAATTCATGGGCAACGGTCATAGCTTGCGAGCGAATTTTATCATAGCGGGCGGCCTGATCGTCTTTGGGAGCGTGATACGTATAATTGCGCACAATGCGTCGGCGGATATCCGCCCGCATCTCTTCTTTGGTCGGCTCTTTGATAACTTCTGGCATAATTTTAACTCCACACATAATTTTAACTCCATATAAGAAAAGCAGGCCGTTTTGCGCCTGGCCTGCTTCAAACGGCGTCTTAAAAGAACGGTACGCCTCTATTATACGGAGCAGAAGAAGCGGCCTAATTTCCACTTACATCGTAGACCAGTTGCACGCCACCACCACCACACACGCCACCACACTGCACACAACTGATCTAATTATAGTGTACCGTTGCGGCGAAATGCCGGAAAGAAAGTCTTTCATTCGCATATGATAAGATATATAATAGCGTCATCCTCTTTTATACATGATTATTGGGGAAAAGATTGGGGGGAAATCATCATGACAAAAACCAAGGATGGCATGAGAGATTCGGGGCAAAATAATCTCATTGAGCAAAATATCGCTCTCGTGATTGCACTGGCAAAGCAATATGCCAAGCCAACGGAACCATTGGACGATTATATCCAAGATGGATGTATTGGATTGATGAAAGCTGCTGAACATTTTGACGCATCAAAGGGCTACGCATTTTCGACCTATGCAACCTGGTGGGTTAAACGCTACTTACAAATATCTCAACACAAACAGCATTTTCCAATGAAAATATCAGAGGATGATGTTGCTATGGCACGGAAAATCATTAAAGCAAAAGAGCAAGGGGAGCAAAATACAGGGGCTATCGCCGCACTTGTGAAAAGCACTCCAAAAAAAATCAGAGAAGTGCGCGACGCCTTACAACCTGTCTTATCGCTGGATTATGCGAAAGACGGCGATAGTGAGATGGTTGAGCTTTTGGAAAGCACCCTACCGAGGGCAATACACATTGGCAATATGGCGGCAACAATGCGTGTAGACATGTTGATGTCTGCCCTTGATGATCGTGAGAAGCGAATCATTATTGCTGCATACGGCCTGTTTGGCTACCCGAAGCAACAGGCGGCTGATATTGCCAAGCAGGAAAAATTAACTGTTGAGCGCATTCGGCAAATAGAGGCAAAGGCGCTCAAAAAGATGCGCAATGCCTCTATCGAAAACTGATTATTTGCCCATAAGCTGTGCAATCAGCGATTCAAAGTGGCCTGGAACCGTGCTACGGTACGCCTGGACGGCGCTATCGTAGGCTTGCTGTGCCTTATCGAACTGCACAACAGCCGTCTGAATCGTGTCCATTTGCGACACGATTGTCTTGAGGTCAGGCGCGGGCGGTGGCGGGACCGGCCATATGCCATGCAGCCAGTCGAAGTCAGCAGGCGGTTTTGGCACGCCTGGCGGCATGATCGCCACGCTCGTGATGATACCGGCCTTCAAGATTGATGCTTCCCAGTCTATCGGTACTGGCTGTTGAAAGCCGGGAGCGGCTGGCTCATAGTAGAGGCCACAACCATTGGAGTCTGAGTAGCCAACACGCACAAAAGAGTGCGCGGCCTGGTTAACCGGCTCTGTCCAATTGTGGAGCTTCACGCCGGTCGGGCCGTAATACAACATGTTCTCATTCGCCACCGTGATGAGCTGCGGCATATTCATTTTGTTCTGATTCTGCATGACCTGGAGCAGCGCCTCTGGATTGCCGAGATAGCGATCATTATCGGCATAGCCGATAAAGACCGAATCGAACCATTTCAAAATTGCCTGCTTTGTGATGCCGCTCTGATTGGCGGTTGTGTCTGTGCCTCCGGTCAACTGCCTATAAATCTCATCTTCCAATTGTGTCGGAATCCACCGCGTCGGATAGGCAATCTCAGCCAGCATGGCAGCCGAGGCCGCCACACAACGAAAGAGCGACGGCGTGGGCGCATAGGACGACGGCGCAAACTGATTCAGATATTGGAAGTTGTCCGGCAGGCTCTTCACAACAAAATCAACCATGTCAACCTCCATGCGCTGTGCTAGGCGCGGCTGCATTCGTAGTAGTAGCAGGCGCGGGCGCGGGCGCGGGCGCGGGCGCTGATGGGTCGCTGATGGATGGCAATGGCGAATTGCTCGTGGTTCCGCTCGGCGTCAACGGCGCATTGAACCGATTAACCGTGCCGCTCATGAACCAAAATGAAATGACGATAGACAAAATCGTCATGCAGGCCGTCGTATCCAGCTTATTCGTGAACAGCAAAAAAGATACCATCGTCATCGTGGCAAGCGTGATTACCAAGTGGCCCCAACCGTTGCTATATTTGGCCAGCATCCTCTTTTTCCTCCTCCTCCTCTTCAAAGCCAAACTCGATTTTTGTCTTGAGCAGCTTAATAGCCAGAGCTACCATCAGGCAATAGACCACAAGGAACACCACAATTTTGATAATGATGCTCAACTTGAGCAAGCACACAATGCACTTGCGGTCTTTCTCTGAAAAGAGCGGCTCATCTCGCTCTATGCTTCCTTCTACCACGTCTTCCACGTTTCTCCTCTTTTTTTATCCGCATAGCCGTCCCCCAGACATATGCGTCATATCTCTTGCTACCGGTTTCATCCCGTGTTTTCTTGCTTCTTTTTTTAGATTGCGTTCCGCCGCTTTGGGCATCTCCACCTCGCTCTCTCTACTTGTAAATGCCGTACAAATTGATGCTTACATCGGTACTTGGGTCAAAGTTTTGCGCGGTCAGGACGACTTTTCCGTCATAATACGTTCCGCTCGTAAGTTGCGGAACAGGAAACGGCAAATTCTTATCAAAGAGCAAGCCAGATGATACCGACTGGCAAAGATAGAAATTTAGCGCAGGCGTTCCGGCGCTCATCTGCAATCCTTGCACGCTCAATGTTCCCGTGAGCGAACTCGATGTCGTCGCCGGGCCTGCCGACACAGTAAATCCAGTCACGTACAATAGCTTTCCGGTGTTGTTCACATCAATCGTGAGCGAACATCCACCAGCTCCATAATTCGATGCATTCAGCACCGATGTTTGAATGTTGGTCGTGAAAATTTGCTGATTCAGCATCGGCGCATTTTCAGACGGCATGTAGCTCTCGCCATAGATAGTCGAGATGCTTGTGGAGTCTGATTGCAACGTATAAGCTTGTGTCCAGGTGATGGCGGATGAACCACTTTTCGGAATCGTGAACGTTTTTACCCACCACGCCGGCAAAATCTGTTGTGAATTATCAACAAATTTTAGCAATAAGCCAACATTGGAATGATTGTAGAGAACAACTTTTCCACAACTTTGCGCCTGGCCGGTGTCAATCGTGCCAGATGTGGCGGCGCTTGGGTCGAATGAATTAATCAGATTCATGCGGCCTCCATCAATGGCGCAACCTGCTCCGCCACGCCGCTACCGGCCTTGAAGAGCAGTGCTAAAAGCAACATCAAGCCGATAAAGACGACGATAAACCGGAAAATGAACGCGGTCGCATTTGCGGTAATCGTGCTGAAAATCGTGCAAAACACCGAACCGAAATCAGCTTGAGCGGCTTGTGCTTGCGCAAAAGGATTACCGATGCCAGTATCAACCCCGAAAATCGTAAAATCCGTGTTGCCACTGGCTGATATGCCGTTGGCACATGGCACGATGCCAGGGAATCGCTCTAGCTCGTCCAAAGCGAGCGCGATTCCGTAGAAACCAGGCACGTTGTTGAGCGTCTGCTGTACGGCTGGCCCAACTGAGGCGATTTGACCAGGCAGAATCGTGAGCAGGCCAGAGACGCCGGTAGCACCGTTCCCCCCTACCGGCGCAACTGGTGAGCTAGACCCTGTACCACCACCACTAAAACCGGCGGTGCTTCCTTGACGCGCAGCGGCGATAAGTGGCGAGATATCCGGCCCATAGGGCATACTGCCATTTTGCGTGTTGGTATAGCCCGTAAACCAACCGACGTGCGTATGTGGCCCCGTTGACCACTGCGTACTAACCGGATGCAACCCGCCGCTATTCTGGCCGCCGGATAACCCCACCGTCTGACCGGCAACGACTGACTGACCTGCTTGGACATAGAGCAAGTCGAGATGATAGTAGTAATATGTTTGGCCGCTCGGTGTGCGGATGAATAGCTCTCCGCCCCAGGGCGCATAATCCGCCTGGATGATCGTCCCTGAAAGCAAAGCGGTGATCGGGGTATGGAAGGGCGTTGCGATGTCGTTGGCATAATGTGGCGTATCGGTGTTTGGACCCTGATACGTCGTAATATAGCCGTGCGATGTTGGATATTGCGTCCAACCAAAATTAGGCTGTGATGCTTGCATTCTTCCCTACCATCGATTGCTATGTCCTCGGCACACTCAGCACCACTCCGCTTGCCAGTTGCTGATGTGGCCGTATGACATTCCCATGCACGGCGTGCAAATTAGCGCGGTTGTGCGCATAGAGATCAATCCATGAAGTCTGTACGCCGTGTGCGCTTGTGTTGTGTGCGATGCTTTCCAGCGAATCGCCTGGCATGGTCATGTATGCGCCTGTCCACATTCCTCTACTCGTTGGATCGCCGGGCAGAAGCTGTGGCGGCTGCGGCGATAAGGCGGCCATATGCGGCCCAAATGGTGGGGCAGATGGATCGCCGCCATCGCCCATCGGAATCGTCCCGCCGATGATCGGATTGCCCGACAAAAAGCCGCCGCTATTCGGTTGCTGATTCGGCCAGTTGTTGGCATTATTCGAACCACTAGAGCCACTAGCATTGCTCGGTGGTGGCGGCCCATCCTGGCCAGGATCACCATTCCCGCCCGGATCGTAGCCACTACCATTGTTAGGCGGTGGCGGTGGCGGTGGCGGGTTCGTCGTCGTCGGCGCATAGATATTCTCATAGGTATTCTGTACCGGAACGTACACCACCGGCTGACCATTCGCGTTCGTTGCCAGACCCGATAAATTGCCCGTTGCCGCTGTAGAGGCCGCGCCCCCCGGTTGCTGTTTGAACATCAATACGACAGCCCCGATAACCAGGCCGATAAAAACAGCCGCAATCACCGCATGAGCTTTCATCCATGCGATGATGCCGCCGCTCTGATTCTCTTCCATGATTCCCCCCTAGCACATGCCTGATGGCGACTGACCAGGCGGATTCACGTACAATTCGTTGTACATCAGCGATTGTTGCGCGTTAATCTGCTGGCCTGCTACCCAATTCGTCGAGATAATATAGCCAGGCACATTCTGTAGGCGTGGCGGTGAAACCAGATTGATGAGTACGTGGCGCAATTGATCTCCAGAGAGACCGCCCCGCGTCGGATTGCGCCGGTTCGACCAGGCCCGTGCAGGCGCTTCAATGACATTCGCCCACTGCTCTACTGGCTTTGTTTGCACAACCCGTTTCGCGTTGACGAAAGCACCGACGCCCCCGTTGTCCGGTACTTCCATCTTCCATTGCAGATCGTTGATCGTTGATTGTGGCTGCGCTATGCCGCCATACTGCACCATCGGACTGATAGAGAGTGCAGGCGCTGCAAATTGCGTCCCCTTCTTCTCGTCGGCCACGAGGCCCGGCGCTGGATCCGGCCCCGCCACAAAATGCTGATAGTCCACATAGCGGCTCGGCACACGCGCCCGACCGGCCCGCGTCTTTGCCCATGAGAATAAGCCCATGATTAGCCCCCCGTCGTGCTACCAACCGGCGCGGTAGCACCGCCCGGATAGCCTGCAAATGTGCCTTGATTCGTGCGGCCCGTCAGGGCATAGATTGTTTGCGTGATGCCCGCAAATAGCACCTGACCGACCGATGTAGTGCCGATGTAGTACACCACCAAAACCAGCACAAGCATGATGATAAAGCCGTAGTATACGTCTTTGTCCAAATTCACCTTATCCACCCCCTAACCTTGTTGAGCGCCGCCTGTCGTACTCTGCGATGCTGAAAGCGGCTTTAAGACGTTGCCGATAGCCTGATATTGTGTGACAACCAGAAAAGCCAACATCAGCCAGAGCGCATAGTAGATGATGACGTGGCCTAATCTTGTCTTATTGATTAAGACAAAAAACAAAATCATCACCGACCAGGCCAAAAGCCACGCGAATGTATTATCGGTTGCCGTCGTCGCTGTTGTTGGCATGATTACACCCCAAAATCGAACGGATTCGCATAGAACAAAGGCAATCCCCCATCACCCATGCCCGTTGTCGTTCCGCTTGTTGCGCCTGTATTCGTCGTTGGCGAGCTGCCTGATGTCGGCCCCTGCTCCGGCGGTGCTTCGCCAACTGCCCCCTGATTGACCACCGTATGGCCCGTCAAAGTAAGCCATAAGAGCTGTAGTCGTGTTTGCCCACTGGATGAGACCGGAACAATAGCCCAGATGAAAAAGATTAAGACGAATACGAGAATGCCGATACCGCCGGGCGTTGGCAATGCCGCGATTTGGTCATGCGCTGCCGAGGCTGCACTACCGGCCTTGTTGGCAAAGCCGCGAAAGCTGAATTGTGTTTTCTTCTCGCTCTTGCTCTTGCCCTCGTCGCCCTCGTCACCCTCATCCTCTTTTTCTTCTGCTTTCTCTTCATCCTTTGATTTCTCACCATCAGGATCATCGAGAAATTCCTCTACCACCTCATCGGGTTGCGCGGGCGCTTCTTTTTTCTCTTGAGAATCAGGCGTCGGCGGATTCTCAAGAAACTCATCTATGACTATTTCCTCTTCCATCTCATCCCCTAACTAACCACAAGCTGATCGGGCGCAAAAGCGACGGCAACCACGCGCCCGACCGAGCCGGTAAAACCTGCCCAAATGATGAGAAGAGCGACGACGAGCAGGATTATCCACGCGCCGCCGCTTTTCCAGTCGATCATGACGCGCTTTGCAATCCTTGCGAATTGATCAGAATCACATGCGTCTCCACACGCGGATTGATACCGCTCACAGAACCGACGCTGTTGACCTGGACGCCATAATGGAAGTCCGTCCAACCGCTCAAAGACGTGTCAAGGTAGTGCGTACCACCGAGATTGGAAGCATCAGGCTCCATGTACACGGGTGCTGTCACCCAGGGAATGACCCCCTCGTCCAAGTCCTGGCCGATAGGAATTGCACCGAACGGCGCACGGAATTGGCCGAAGTACTCTTCCACACTCAGATTGGTACCAGTGCCATATTTCCAGAATACGTTGTTGCCCACGCTGTCTTTATCGGCCTCAAGCACAAGCAGATTGGAATTGGTCGCGAACTTGTTGGATTGATTGCCATCGACAATCGTGCTGATAACCCAGTAGAGCTTGTCGAGGATGCTGACCTTCTGCCGATAGACCGTGCCATTCAGCAAATTATTCAACGGAATATCAATCGCATACTGACACGTTCCCATGCCAGACAGGTCGAGCGCCTGTGTGATTGGCCCCATGAGTGAGGTGCCATCACGGTAAACCGCGTAACAGGCTACCGTACCAGTGACCGTAACGGCCTGACCAGTGCCAGTTGTCGCGGCGACAGCATTTAAGATCGGATCGACACCCAACACCTGCGAGCAGCACTGAATCGCTACCTGCGGAACGGTTTCGCCGCCCATTGTTGGCAACAAACCGCGTGCATCCTGTGGATGAAGCGCGTTAAACGGCACGTAGAACTCAACATACAGATTTTGCGCTGAGCCAGTAGTGCCGAAATTAATGCCGGTATTCAGGTAGTTCTGCGTGGTCGAATCAGACTGTCCGGCGATGACGGTGTATGGCACGGGCGAATTGCTATTGCCCATCAACATGCTCAAATGTTTGAGGATGTACGGGCGCAGCCGATGCTGTGTGCCGTTGTAAATGACCAGAATGTTGTCGATCAGATTGAGCGGCCATGCAGCGTTAGCCGCGTAAGCTGCCGATGAACCGGATGCAAGCGTAACACTCAATACCATGCGAACAATAATGCCCTCCGTAAAGGCATTGTTGGCGCTAGGCACGGTGTAATTCAGCACCTGGCCTGCTGACCAGGACTGAGACAATGCGCCGCCGGATGACTGCGGACAGACCGCGATCTTGCGCAGCGTGTTTTTCATGTAAGCGCGGTTCATATTCACTTGATACTGCTGATAAGCAGCAAGCGCCGCGCTCTGTTGGTTGCTTGGCAACGAATTAAAGTATGCCTGTCGCTGTGAAGCTGACATCATGGCGACTTGCTGAGGCGAAAGTGGAACTGCTGGAGCAGCCGCGTTAGCCATCATGTGGATATTCCCCCTCTTCTTCTTCCATCCACCCCGGATGTGTAATCAGACTAAATTAGAATCCGTATGCAGAACCGTTCGCATGAGTTGCGGCGGTATCCACGGCATTTCCGATAGCGCCGGGCAGGCCTCGCCCAAGATTGAGCAGCCAGAACAATACCACGAGCGCAACCAGCATCATCAAAAGCGTGCCGATTGCCTTTTCCCCAAATCGTATCAATTTCTCCATCTTCTAACCCCTCCCAAAAAATTCCTTCCAGTCCCTATATTCGTAGGTTGCGACTGGCCTGTCCAAACGACGATAGAAAAAGCCATAAGGATGTCGTGGCGTGCGTTCCCACTCAATCGAGAATTTTTTCGCCACTTTGCGCTTATCATGCTCATCTTCCAGGCGAAATGAGAGCAGATGTGTGGTCTGACCGAACGTTTGACGCGGTATATAGGCGGCTTCCTGAGTCAGACTCAGTACCGAGATGTCTAGCCCCCTACCCTGTTTCATCAGCTTTGCATATCCTACTGGATAGGCATTCTGCTTTTCGCCAGTCAGGCTAGATAGCTCATCAATCAGCACGATAGCCGGTTGACGCGCCTGTAAGAGCTTTTCAAACCACTGATGATAAGCAATCAGATTGTCGTATGGTGGCGACCAAATCAATGTTTGGCCCGCCGTTTTCAGCGCGTCCGGTGCTACATCGTCGTAAATCCGTAAGCCGTCCACATCCTTGAAATCGCCCGCGCCTTTTGAGTCGAGAATGTAGGTACGCGCCGCCGGATAATTGCGCCGTAGCTCCTCGATGAGTTGCTTTGCAAAAGTCGTTTTGCCACAGCCGGTAATTCCGGCTATCGTCCACCTATCCTGTAGGCTCGCCTCAATGGCGAGGCCCAGATGAGCAACGAAATCTTGCTCATCAGGCAGATCATTTTTCGGCTCCGGCTCCGGCTCCGGCGTCCGTGCCGGTGACTTGATCGGCGACGGTAGCAATACCGACAATCCTGTGATGCTCTGAGTCAGAAGGCTCAAGGATTACCCTCCATTCCCTTTTTGAAACTTCTTCCACAATCACATCCATGAGCAATTTCGAGAGCCATTGCAGCAGATCGCCATCCTTCGCACGTGGCAGCTCAGGCGCTGGCCTGCCTAATCGTGCAAAAATGGCCGGGACAAATTTCCCCACGTAAGGCCGGATTAAGCCTTTCAGACCTAAGCGAATGGCCTGAAACTTTTTTGCATCCTCGCTATCAGGCGCTTTGATTGCATCCGGTACAATCTCCCAGAGCGTGTTTGCCAGTTGCGATTTATCGAGATGCAGCACCTGGCCCGCCACTCTCACCCTCACATCATCCACTAGCTCGCTCGCTTTCTCGCCCTCGTCGGCAATGTCAAGCCGATGCCATTATCGGCATAATACTTGACTGTGTTGAGCGCACGAGGTGCAACGATTGCGACCGCTCGCACATACCGCGCACTGTCTACAAGCTGCCTTACCCGATTGGCCGCTTTGACCGATTTACGCGCCTGTACCAGCATCACATCAGCCAATACTTCGGCCTCTTCGTAATCCATCGCCCAAATCTCGCATGGCTGCTTCGTGCGCGATGTCCCCTGAATGGCCTGATCCATATAGACCGAATAGTCCATCAGCACTTCAACCAGGTCAGGCCGCATTTCATCCATTTCAGCCTCGGTCAGAGGCCGCGATTGAGGCCCGCGCTTTGCCGGTGCCTCTTCTTTCTTTGCCAGTGCCTCTTTGACGGCTTTGGCCGCTTTGGCCGCCGCCTTGACCGCCGGTTTCGGCTCGGCTGGCTCTTGCTCTTCTTTAGGCCGGGCGCTGCGCTCTTTCGCCGATGGCTTGGCCTTGACGCCGCGTGGCTTCTTTACTCCGCCGTCTGACTTTCGCGCTGGCTTTTCTGCAACTGGTACAGTTGTATCAGCGCCGCCGTCGCTTTGGTCAGTTGCGCCATCGCTCGATCCAGGCCCGCTATGAAGTCCTCTAGCAGTTTCCGGCTCTCTCGAAACTCTTCTAGCTCCGACTTCATCAGTGTCGTCGCCGCCCTCATGTCCTCCGTTACGCCCTGCAATAGCTGCGTCTGTCTTTCGGCGGCCTCTTTGCTGATCTGCAAGAGGCGTTCCATTTCTTCCATGTTCGGCCCTAATCCTTTGCAATGTAGGATTCTCGGTTAGTTCTTCTATCATTAAATCGCGCTCCTATACATCACATCAGAAGCGCGGTACAACACGTTGACATTGCTTGTGGCGCTCGCCGATAGACCAACCTCAGTGCCATCCGGCAAATTGACGATATTCCACCCGGCATTAAGATTCATCGTCACCAGGCCAACACCAGGCACATTAAACTGTACTTGCGTAGCAGCGCCCACGAACATCATGGTGTATTGTTTGCCGTAGGTCTGATAGCGGATGAATTGACCAGGCTGTAATACCAAGATTTGTGTTTGTGGCTGATCTGGCTTTGCAGCATCGGCTATCGCCTTGAGATGCGCTTCCATGCGGTGCAGAATGCTATGCTCTTCTTCCCATCGGTCAAACCAGGCGGCCTCGTTAAAAAAATCCGGCTTGCGCTGGCCCTGATCTATTTTCTTTTGACCATAATTGGCACCCAGGCCCGCGCCCACGCCTGCGATTGCGCCGCTTATTGCGTCTATCATCGGAATAATCCTCCATACCCATCTGCCAAAATATGCGTGATATTTGATGCCGCTGGATTCATTGCTACGCTCAGCTCTGCCCATACTCCGCTTGAAAACGACCAACTCAGTGTCATGTTGCCGCCGGTTGCGGCTATGTCACCCTCTGCCCCGCCGCTCGTCGCGGGCTGATACCGCTTTGTTTGGCTTGCAGTTGGTGTATCCGTTGACGCCGCGCCGTTGTTGACAGTATCAACTACTAGCTGATTACTGCTCGTGGTAGCCACCGTGTTTGAGCTGGCTGTACCAGTTGTGCCACTATTCGATGCAAGCGTTCCAAAGGTTGAACTTTGCGCCACGCCGCTATAGCTCGCAGACACGCCAATAATAAAAGTTGTTCCGCTCGCCGTAACAACTACATTCGCCGTGCCTGATGTTGGATTCAGCAGATACCAGAGCGACAAATGCTCATTGTTGCTGTTGTAGTTGACAATGCCGAGCTGTGTAAGCGCAACGCCCCCGTATGTCACCCCAGAAATTGATAATCCCGTGTCAACTGACACAATCAGTATGCGATTGCTTCCACTGCCTACCGTGTGGCTCCACGTGTTCGTTGTTCCACTGCCTACTTTGTTGCCAGTAGCAGCATCAAATGTTATCGCCATTATTTGTAATCCACATCCATCGACAAATCACCCGACCCGATAGCCGTTGTATCGCTATCCCCCATCGCACCTGTTGCGCCGTAGCCGATTCCGAGAGAAAAAGATAATCCGACAGGAAATGCACAAATCACTGTGCTATTCCCAGGAATTTGTATGGTTCGCACAGGCGTATCCGTCCCGACCGTTGGCGCAGTTGCTTTGTTGTAAAGCTTGAAATATCGCGCCGCCGAATTGGTGTTGCTGATAGCTAATCCGTAAATTTGCCCTGCTGTGCTTTTCACAAGAGTGCTATTGGTGCTAGCTGCACTAATCGCGTGCGACGGCGTTGACCCCCCGGCGGTTGTCGCAACATCCGAGGTAGGAACTGGATTACTATTGGAAAGCGTCGCGCCGTTTACCTGATCTATGTTCACTGGCGTTTGTGCCTGCCAATTCTCAACAGTCACCGGCAAAGCATTCCCCGAACTGATAGCCGTGCCATTAATTTCTGTGAGATTGGCGGCTTGCGTGGCTGGAAAATTGTTGATGCCGATATGACCGCTCGCATCCACCGCAAGCTCATTCGTTCCACCTGTATCGAGGATTTTTGTGGCACCGCTTACCACGTTCACAGGCAACCCGATTGAGGCCGTAACGGCCATCATCGTACCGCCGTTGTTGAACACCAGTTCATCGCCTATCGGATGTGCAGGTGCGGTAGACCCATCGGTGTACTGTGTTCCAGAGCTGCTACCGGCAATAATATTGACAGGCAACCCTTCTGTGTTGGAAACGCCCGTCATGGTGCCTGCATTGTCGAAAACTAGATCAGTTCCGATTGGATGTGTAGGTGCCGTAGCCCCGTCGGTGTACTGTGTTCCAGAGCTGCTACCGGCAATAATATTGACAGGCAACCCTTCTGTGTTGGAAACGCCCGTCATGGTGCCTGCATTGTCGAAGACGATATCCGTCCCAATTGGATGTGTAGGTGCCGTAGCCCCGTCGGTGTACTGTGTATTTGATGCTCCAGAGACAACATTAACAGGCAGACCGTTTGAAGAATCGTATTCATTGCCACTGGAATCAGTCGGCACTATCGGAATTGTTGTTTCATTGCCCGCGACAAGAGCATTGGCAATTTGCGCCATCGTAGATCATCCCCCTACCACATCATCAGCCCCACTCATCAGAAGCTATCTCTATTATACGGACACACAAAAATAGCGTTTGGCACTGAGAGCCAAACGCTATTTTTTATTGACGCTCTTGCTAGTCCACAATCTCCAACGCCATCATTTGCACATAGCAATCATGGCAAAGATAGCCCTTTGTCCTATGTGTTTCGCTATCCTCAATCCGTTGCGCTCGCATGATCGTGGTCTGCTCCCCACAATCCATGCACCTGCATGGCTGATCGTCGCTCTCTTCAAACTGCTTGATGTCCGTCTGATCGTCCTTGTGTTCCTCGCAATAGTAGTGGCCTTTATCATCATTGTAGTGTGTCGCCTGCTCACCACAAAAGCATTTGATAGGCTCAGATGGATTATATCGTGTGCAGAATATTCCCCAGAATGTCATAGGCATCTGCTCCACCTCAGCCTCCGTCAATATCTGGCCCTCGTTCAATCGGCGGCCCAACGTCACCACAATCAGCTCCTCATCAAGATCATCACTTGTTTCACGCTTCGGCCAAATGAGAGCCTTGCGATCAGCCTTGATCGGCACATCAAAACGGCGGCTTAGCACCTCCGCCGTCGCCTCATGGCCGATGTGCCATTCTGCCTGATCTTGCGATATCCAGAGACGGATATCATCCTCATGCAGCTTTTCAAATTCCAGAGTAATGCGAGCATCATAGTCAAATATGCCTAATGGTTCTGGCATGTTAAACATGTTGATGCTGAATGCCGAAACGAAAATCTTCTTTCTCATGATTCCTCCGATTTTATTGACGCCTACCTAGCGTCAATACTTTCTAAAATTGTGCGTGCCTGTGTCAATACTTCTTCGTCGGGTTTGTGGCGGCGCAATTCGCGTGGATTGCGCCATAGCGACACGCCATGCTCATGATAGAGCAGCCAGTTCATGGCGTGTCGCACGTCGGTAGAGCGGCGGCCTGGCTTGCCACCGCTTAGGCGTTTTTTGGTAGTTTCTTCTTCGCCGGTTGAGGGGTTTCCGGCACTATTGGCAATGCATCCGTATTTTGCACATCTTCTACACGACCCTGATCTAGCATCTCAAATGCGTGTAGCAAGTCTGCAAGACCAACCTTGCGCCCGTCGGCGAGTTGCACAACGTTGGGAATTGACGCGCTGGCGCTGTTACTGGCAGGTGTCAATACTTTTTGTGGCTCAGGTCCAGCTACCATAAATTGCGTCATATTGACGCGGTTGGGGAGAATATAGCCGGACAAGTTGGACATGGCCTCGGCGACGAATCCAGAGCTGATGCCTTCCAATTTTGCGAGCTGATCGGGATTATGCAAATCTTGCGCTGCCATGTCCCGAATCATCATCAGAGCTTTGCGCTTGACATCGAGATCAACTTGCTTTTGCAGCAGCGTAAAGTCGCGTTCCATATCGCGCATTTTATCATCGTAAATCATTTCATCATGCCGCCGCTTATGCTCCGGCGATAAGAAATGCACGACCAATACACCGGCCATGATGAAAAGTGGGGTGACTGGCGCAAGGAAATCCCAGAATTGCAGGATGCCCGATACGCCGTGAAAAAAAACGTCAATAATATTGAGGCCGGTAATCACCAGGTCGAGAACTACCAACCCCCACGCGGCCCACATTTGCGGCCCCGGATGAAAAAAGGAATGTTTGCCGATGAGCAAATAGGCCATCGACAAAAATGAAGCACATGCGCCCACAACGACAAAAATGAAAATGATTCCGCCAGGAAATGCGTTTTTCATCAGTTGCAGGTACATGATGTCGCCGAGTAGCGCCACCCCCAGGACGATCACCGTTGCTATCACGGTACCCGCGCCCTTTAGATTCTCCGCCATGTGTTTGTTGATAGTGTCGCGAATCGTCTGCATAATTTACCTCATCTCATGACAATTAAACAATCCACATCATCGAGTGAGTAGGCAGTCCCCAACCGCGCATTAAGGACTGTCAATACTCGACTGACCATCGTAGCCGAGACTGGCTGTAATTTTTTCGCCATCAGCCTCCAGGTGCTGTGCGAAATATTGGCCTGTCTCTGTAGTTCAGCCGCAGTTAAGCCGCTCCTCAGCCGCAAATCTTCCAACGTTGGTTTCATGGTGCCTCCCAAGCAATTGCTGTTCTGAGTATAGCAGATAAGTTCATTCTTGCACAAGTAGGTATAATGCGGTATACTGTATACAGATATGTACATATCTATTCATAAAAAAATGGGAGGTTTCGTATGGTAATCTTGCAACGTATCAAAATGTCCGTGATTATCATCACAGAGCATCGCACTGCCGTCATGGCGATTCTCTCGACCAATGGCTATGTGGACAATGCGACGATCAACAATCCGGCGCATTCACATCAAATCATCCTCGGCTATCAGGATGATGAGAAATATCTTGAGATGGCACAGTGGGGGGGGAGTGCGATTGCATGTGGTCTGGTCAATTCGTTCCGCATTGAGCGGATATAATGTGAAAAAATTGTCATGAAAGGAGGTGAATATTGTGGAAGAAAAATTCTTGAAAGAACCTGAGCGTAGCGAGATGGTGCGCAAATGTGCCGAGCGTATCCTGAGCAATCTGGACAAAATGACGCCTGAACAAAAACAGGAATATATGCAGCAGGTTGTTACGCGCCTTACTGACGCAAGATTGATGGCGTTCAACTTTGCAATCGAAATGACACCGAATGCATAGCGGCGAGCAAACAAAAAAGCGGCCAGGGGGAGAGTTAACCCACGCCGCTTTTATTTTGTCATCCGCAAAGCACTTCAACCAGCGTCAATATAATCGTCACAATTATAAGCGGCCATTCGGCAGCAAAGACGCTTTTTACGGATGCCATACCAAATATTCCCATAGCCGCGAAAACAGCTATCAAAATATTCGTGATTCCGGCCCCGTTGTGTGCAATGATTGCAATATATTTCCTCATCTTCATCCTCATCATCCCCTCGTTTTTTATTTCTGCTCATCCACGAAAAGATAGAGCAACCAATTCATCATTGCCATAAAAAAAACAACTCCAGCGAGAACCCGATAGACAATATTTAAGCTTGAGAAAAATGCAAGCCACATACTGCCAAGAATTATCGCTATCGTAAAGACATTGCGTACATTCAATCTCAGCATATCTTCCCTCATTCAATAGTATACAGGCCATAGTCCTCAGCGCCGGTCGCATTCGTGACACTGCCCTCGTTTTGAGCAAGCACAACCGCACGCATAGCCCCCAGGACATCGCCTGGCTTCCACAATTCCCCTTGCGCCGCGTTCGGATGATCTATTCTGTCGAGCAGATCGGCGGCATTCATGTGTCCGGTCGCCCACGCATGGGTTTTATATTTGTCCGATTTCGTTTTCATGCGCTTAAATTGCGTATCAAATTTGAGGTCTTTTCCAGCCTTTGCCGCTTTCTCAATTGCCTTGCGCATGGTAGCAGGGCCGCGTTTCGCCCTCGCCACATTATGCGTCTTGCCCTGGCGCGTTTTCACCTCTTTGATGCCCACACGCACAGCCGCTTTTTCGCCGCTTTTCGTTGTGCGCCTGGCTGGCAATTGTTCCGGTTTCGCGCCTGGCTTTTGCCCTTGCAATTGTGTGAGCGCCGGAACATATTTCGTTAATGGTTTCTGCCGTTGCCCCGGCGAGGGATGCACGGCTTGACGCACGAGCGAGCGGTTGATATTCAAAGATTTTGCTATGTCTGCATAGCTCCACCCCTCGGCCTGTAATCCGGCGATTAGTTCGGCAGCCGGTGTCATTGTTGCCATTGCGCTACCTCAAGAATGTGAGGCAGCACGCAAACCATGCTGCCACTAAAATCGACAATAAAATAGTGATCTTTATCCTCTGCCACATATCCACTCCCTCTAATCGGCACTATACAAGCGCCTGTTGTTTGGCGCTCGCTTTTTGAGCGATCTTATCAAATTCCTCGAATGTATGCGGAGCCTTGAGCGACTTGGTAATGCTCCACTTTTCGCGCAACTGGCCTATCTTGCTACCGGACTTCAATTCCGCTCTAGGATGGCTCACAGCAAGCGCATCCGTGCGGATAGAGATAAGTTGCTCTCTCGGTAGAGCAAGCGCCTTCTTGGTCATCCTAGCCCTACAACGCGCCCAAATCAACGACGACCATTCAGGATGTTCAAATTGCGCCGTGTAGGCTTCCACGGCTTGAGGCACGCTATACATAATCATATCGTCGGCAAGTAGGCGAGCATTGCTATAGCCGTCCGGTGCTGGTTCATCGGTTTTCATGATGTAGGTGATGTCGCGGTTGTGCCTGTGAAAGCTTCCAATGCCATGCAGGAGAATATTGCGCAAAAAACCACGCACGAAGCCGTACAGATCGGCGCGTGTGCTATCGCTCTGAGCATCGGATTCTACCGCGCTGCGCATGTCGGTCAGGCGCTTTGTGAGCGCGTCAAGCGGCTTGCTGTTCTGGCTTTCTTTCTCGGTTTTGAAGATAATTCGCTCGCATATGATCACCTTCCATGTTGCCATGCCGATGAGCATATTCTCGCGGTAGTGCAGCTTGTCGCCGTCGCCGTAGAGGTCAGCGAGCAAATCTAATTCAGCGCCGTCAACCCACGTCTCGAATGTTTTTCCGCTCTGTTCGGCCCCCGGATATATCCATCCATCCGAACCGCGTGGCGTGGCGAATAAGCCGATGTGTTGCCATTGCTTCGGCACGGTATAGCGTATCCGGTAGCGAGCTGGTACCTTGCCCGCATATGCGTTCTGGCTATCACGCGCCAATAGCTCAGTAGGCATTCCCCACGTGAGCGCGCTGTACATGAAAATTCCATCGTAGTAGTAGAGGCCGGGAATATTGCGGATTGTTGGCAAGGTGAGCATCTCAATTCGGCCTTGCCCTGTCGTCTCGTGAATCAGTTTGCGCAGCTCTTCATCGAGCGGCAAAAATGTTTTGTTGTGCAGTTGGTTCATGTTTTTGTACAGCGTTTGGAAGGTGAGTGCAGGTGTTGCAAACGCCACTGTGCGCTCGCCAAAACTACGCTGCAAATATTGATTGAGTAACGCCATCGAGGCCCGCGCCTGGTCAACAGAATATTCAGCGTTGCCAAACCACGAATAGAGACTGCGTACCTCAAGATCGTCGCCGGTAGCACGGCGCGTGTAGCGTGCAACGCTGTGTTCGCGTGTCTCATGGTCGAGATAATGCCCGCGCTTGTGTGTGCTGTAGCGCGTGAACATCTCTGGATTCGTTAGCCAGTTCTCATACTGTGCTGGCACATCACCGCATAAAAACAAGCGGTTGATGATGCCGATCTGCTGATAAGTTGAGCGCAAGATGTCCGGCAATGACGCGCCGGGCGGGAAACTGATATGCTTCCCGTCGGCGCTCACGGCCTGGCCACTGGCAACGTCGGCATAGACCGTGATTCGTTTCATTTGTTGTATTTCTCCCATCTACGTGCCAATTTTTCAAGACAATTTTTGTGATAGGCGACATACTTTCCGCTCTCCTCATGCTTGCGTGCAAATACTGGCCTATGCACAGGCCGATCACAATAGTTGCATGTTTGCATAGATGATCTATTGCTCATCGCGCAGCCCTCCGATCTTTATTCAATCGGCTCGCGGGTACAGACATCTCGCGCTCGCTCAACAGCAGCTTCACACGGTAGCGCGTCCCATCGCAGCCCGTGATCGTCGCTATCAATGGCTTGCAGCCTGATGCGGCGAAGAGCAGAACTTGTTCGCCGACGGCGAAGGTGTGTTGCGCTGGTGATGGTGTTCTGAATTGTGTTCTCATGTTGATTCTCCTCTAGTGCTGGCACCCACACAAAGCGCGTGCCTTTGTAAAATGTGTTATAGTGATTGATGTAGAAGTGCCTCAATACAGCATCCGGTAAGACTGCCAAGATTCTGTGCTTGAGGTACTTTCTCGCCCCCAGATGCCACGTAGCCCATCCACATTGGCTCATTTATCGCCTCCCCTCCTGCCAGCGTTGGCGGCGACGCTGTGCATCAAGACGACGCGCTTCACGCTGCTCATATTGCCGTAAAGCATCGCGGTCCATAATCTGGTTTGAGAGTTCAAGCAGTACCGCCATGCCATTGACAAATTCGTCATCTGGCTGGACGCGCAGCATGTCGAGCGGTTCCATCTGGAGCTTCAACCCCCGTTCGCCAACCAAGTGTGAATTGCCATCAAACTCGCCGATGATGCTGCAAGTGCCAATAATTATCTTCGCCCCGCCTTGCCACTGGTCGAGCGGTAATCCGACCGTGGCGAGCCGAATGCGCGGCTCTAGATAGTGGAGATAGTACCAGCGAGGTTCATTCTGGTTGCGCTGTGCAGGCGCGTATTGGCCGTGCGCCTGCACTTGTCGATCTACGACATGTTGCCGGATTCGTCCGGCGTCAGTCCAGGCATCAATAAATGCCTGCTCAACATTGAGCAATCTCCAGATCATAGTTCTTTCTCCTCTTTCGCAATCTCACGAATTGGCGGATAGAAGCGGTGCATTACGGTGAAGCCGTTCGGACACATGGTGACTTTGGATTCCACAATCGTGCAATCCAACGACTCAATAAATTTTCCCGCCTGGCTATATGCATCGGCGATATCCTTTGCATAGAGCAAGTGCAGATTGCCCACCAACGCGCTCCCCATGCGCATTGTCACGTCGCAGAGATACAGGTAGCGCATCTCCATCTCCGGCATGAGGTAGTGCGGTGTCTCCGCCGACGCCGCGCTGATGTGCTTGATCGCTTTTAGCGCGTCCACGACAAGCCGCTTCGCCGTGGCGGCTTGCGCCTCTTCATGATTCATCGTTCGCATCCTTTCTGTTTTTGAGTGCATCTTGCGCCAATATGGCACGCGGGAACCAGTCTGGAGCTTCATGTGCAAGCTGCTCCACACTAATCACAACTTTGCCCTCCGCATTTGCATGCGAGGACATCACATAGAGAACTGCACGCTCTTCAATCGTGATTCCTGGCATCGAATCTACCTTTTCCAGCAGTTCTGCTATGTGTTTGGTTTTGTTCTTCATCCGCATGGTTCGCATCCTTTCTGTTGGTGGTCTAATCTCCCAAAGTCCCGGACAAAGTTGTTTCCAGTGATTCATTCACTACATGCTCCTGTGTTCGCGCTAGCCTGGCTAGCCGTTCCGCCTCTAATCGTTCGTCCGTAAGATTCCGATATCCCACAGCAGGCGTTCCAAGCGGCGCTTGTGGGGCGTGCATGATTGCGCCTAATCGCCCTTGCAACGTATCCCCAATAGATTCAGGTTGCCGTTGGCCCTGGCCCTGGTTACTGCTTTGCGACGTTGGCCGGCGTGGAAGCCAGCCAGGTCGGTTTTTTGCATCCAATTGTCGCTTTAAGTTCATGTCGTAGTTCAATGGCGGCGGTTCCTGGCCGCGCCCTGGCGGCGTGGTCGGGAGCTGCCCAGGTGTTCTTGATTGGTTTGGTCTTGTCAGCTTTTCCGGTGGTTTCGTCGGCTTTTCCGGTGGTCGTTCTAGCATCTCATCAGCCACAAATGGACTTAAATCCCATATTTGCCTATGGCTGCTATCTCCATTTTGCTTTATTGTTGTTCTTCCAAGATCAAGTATCTTGTGTTTTGAAAGCAACCCATGCAGCACGCGAATAATAACAGGCTTAGACCAATGTGATTTTTCTACCAATGTTTGTAGCCCAGGATAGACAACTGTATTTTGTCCATGACAATAAGATGCAAGAAGAAATGCTAGATGCTGCTCCTGTGCATCTAAATCGGGATCATCTCTAATAGCCTCATTCAATTTATGCCACATTAGTTGGTCTTTTCATCATCTACTAAATCAGCCAACGTATATTGTGTCCCTAAATGTTCATTAAGCGCCGTTAGAATTCTAACGAAAGTGCGTTCTGTCACAGGCAGTCCCTCATCTGCTCGCAACACAGTTTTATAGTTGATTCCAGACATATTAGCCAAATCTCGTTTAGTAATATTTGCCTGCAATCGAATTCGTCTTAATGTCGGCATTTTATCCCCCTCTCTTACAGAGTATACATAGCACAGTGAAATCATACCATAGAGTACACAACTTTGCAAATTTATGGAACTTCCTACATAGCTATTGCCAAAGGTAAACAGATTTTACTTTTGACCCTATAGGGGGGGGTCAAGGCATCAAAGGTAAACAGATTTTACTTTTGACCCTATAGGGGGAGGTCAAGGCATCAAAGGTAAACAGATTTTACTTTTGACCCTATAGGGGGGGGGTCAAGGCATCAAAGGTAAACAGATTTTACTTTTGATGCCATCCAAAGGTAAACAGATTTTACTTTTGCGACAGTGCCAAAAGTCAATTTGGGGGGGGTCAAAGGTAAAAGTTACCCCCGCCAAAAGTAAATTCTAGAAAAGCAAGCAACCGTCTTAGATTAGCCTGCCAAGCCAATCTAAGAATTGTCGCAAGCGCCGAAGGTTTGAAGGTTTGAAGGTGTGTCAAATCCCATTTTAAGAATTTTTAGGGCTACGGGCTGTCGCCTGGCGCTGTCGCGTTGGAGCTGCCCTGGCCTGCCTCCGGTAGCCTGGTGGAAGAGATTAGACATGCATCTACGTAGGTGGTTGCGAGAAAAATACCGTTTCGGTTGAGAAACCGCAACCACGTACAGATTGTAGAATGTTGGATTACATTAACAATCTCGGACGTAGAGTAGCAAGCGACAGCGAGCGATTGAAAGACGAGCGACAGCGAGG
>VFSW01003712.1_pt1 | contig 22881 bp, 21 predicted proteins | sample 5358111 | NCBI WGS metagenome assembly VFSW01 (sample SAMN11554181, study PRJNA540505) | mine drainage metagenome | isolation source: sediment from site ElyBrook_90M | place: USA: Ely Copper Mine, Vershire, VT | collected 2017
AAAGTGTTAACGATGTCTCCGGAATAAACTGTAAACCATGTCTCCGGAATAGACCCCTGGAATATTGGTGGTGTAGTTTAACAAACTCCCGAACTGTGCTGTCAATTTACCGAGGGAATCCGCGGAAACCTGCGTGGATATGGGGTTTCCTAAATTGAACAAGATGCGCAATTGTTCCTGCCAGTCGCAGTTAGGTACCCGTGAGGAATCATTTGTCTTTTACGAAAATAATTGCCCGGATATCTAGAGTGTGAAAATATTGACACTTACCCATTTGATTACGTCTGATTGGTTTTTGACCGCGCCCATCAAAAGCCCGATATAGGCCAAGCCTTAATCGCTAGAGCAGCGAGCTCATTCTGACGGGTTTCTATATTTGTGGGCATCCAATTATCGTAACCTGCAATTGTCTTTGTCAGCTCGAATTGAGAATCTGCCAACACCGTTTTCTTGGCATCAAACCCAGCGTTACCAATATCAGAATTGATCTTCTGCTTCATCAATGCAAGGTTGCCAAGACGATTAAAGAAGGCATCGGCCACTTCGGTCTCAATCTGGCCCCATGCAGGAGAAGGATTTTGAGGAAGCACATGCTCAAGATTCACCTCATTTGCATTCGTATTTGGCACCAGTTCCGGCTGTGCATCACCTGACGCTTGCCGTTCAAGCGCCTGTAAGTAATATCGGGCAAGGTAAGATTTTGACACACGTGCTGAGGCAAAAGAGGTAAGAAATTCGCTGTCTGTTGGAACAACTTTGTTGAGATCACCAGCAAGTGCCGCAGCAGTTTTTATTTCGCAACGAAGCACCTTCTGTGCTGAGTCACAATAGTTCTTTTCTAGAGTACCTCCTCCCAAACCGCCATGAATCAGGAAGCGAACTGAACAGCTGACGAGATAGCGCAAGGCCTTCTCAACTTCGCCACCTTTAAAGGAACGTAAAATTGCCAACAACAGAGGGCGAAATTGTTCGAGACGAAGATTGGAAAGAGTTTCAATATGTCCACGGGCTGTATCCCCATACTGATTCCATATCTCGTGCTTCGGATTGAGCATCGCCGCATACAGTTTCGCATTGGCGGCAAGCCCCTTCCCGAAATCTATGGCGATCTGCTCGCTGACCATCTTCGCCTTAATGGCTCCGAATAGCTCCTTCTCGCGTGTAATACCATTTTCAGCTGACCAAGTTTGGCGGATGTAGCTGAGAAGCACATCATCACCTCCAACAGTTTCCAATGTGCCGAGCATTTTATTCCAGTTGGATTGAGCCTCTTCGACTCGTTCGCCAGAGCGTCCGAAGAGATAGTTTTTCAATAGGTCTGCAATCGACAGCTCGACACCGCGATCATTAAGTGTTTCGAAAATCACAAAAGCATTTGAATCATCCGCCACACGCACAAAGATGACTTTTGCATGTAGTTCGAGGTACTCAGCCCAGTCAATAAGGAGCTCGGAAGCATTCTGAGTGGTGAGGGTAAGGTTGCGGATGAAGTCAGCAGCATACTTTCGTGCTGCCAAAATCCGCTCATGTGACTCCTTGGATGGCTTGACATTGCGATCATCTTCCGAAGGTCTGGAAAGAACAGCCTTACGATAGAAATCGTTGTCATCTGCATTCAGCGTGAGCCTTGGCTCAATGGCCTGCGATCTCAGATTTCTACTCAATAGAAACTTTTGCTCAAGCTGCTCTGCACGCGCTGTGTCACTTTTTTCCAAGAGAAAATCTCGGATGGCTCCGAAAATAATTGATGTGGTTGCCAGGCGCTGTTGTCCGTCCACAATTTCTAGATTAGCGTCGGCACCCTGAATGACGATTGAACCGAGAAAATATTCTCCTGCATTCACCCGGATAGCATCCGACAGGTCTAGTAAAAGTTCTTCAACATTCTGCTTTTCCCAAGCATAAGAGCGCTGGTATTTCGGTACGCCTAAGTGCTTGTCTGAAAGAATATGACCGATTCCGTCCAATTCGATTTGTAATTGGCTAATGGATGCCATTGATTATCTCTCTAAATTATTTTAGCCGATATTTGCTCTTGATGACTGTGGTATAGCTTATGTTGCCCAATACAACGGTCGAGATGGAGTGTCACTCGACAAGACGAAAACTCGCACCGCCGAGCGGAAGCAGCTGGAACCGTGGCGGATTACCCTTCGGCCAGTCAAGCTTTTGGTGCTTTTCCAGCCACTCTCGAATTACAGTACAACCAGAGTCACGAAACTCAGGACACTTATTCCAGAACCCTGGGGTGAGATCGAACTCGTAAGAGTGGCCATCTATCAAAACCTCAATCCGGGTCCAGGCACGGTCGAAATACTTATTTCGGTTCGGAATACCGACCCTGATTCCATAAGTGCCTCCCCCACTGGCCCACGCTCTCACTTCCATTCACTTCTCCGTCTGTGCACGTTATTACATCATCTGTTATTTGAGGAAATCTAAAGATTTCCTGCCTATAACAAAACCCACGACAGATCACCCGCAGAGAACATCATGATGTGGATACGCGAGTTTCATTCTTCCTCATCTTCAAGCAAGAGAAATGCGAACTTATCTCGAATCAATACCTTACGTGCTTCCAGGAACTTCTCGTAATTCTCCAGTTTCCACAACCGCTTGTTCGAGGGAATACAATGCAGGTCCAGATACACGGTGGGCTTATCCTTGAACCACTCGTCTGGAGGCGTATCGCTTTTCCCTCCGGCCCCATTCTCTCTGGCAGGCAACAGCATGCAGTTTGCCAACTGGTTGATGTCCCTGGCGGAATAGCGTTGCAAGGACATTCGTCCGGTTTCCGGGTTTTCTTCCTTCACATTTTTAAGCAAAGCCCGAGGAAAAATGTGGTCGACCTGAGGCAAGTGCCCATCCCATGCAGGTGCATACTCCACTCGAGGGTGCCAAAGGTTAAAGAGCAAATGGATATTCCGGGAACCATAGCCCATGTCGAAGAGCTGTGTATCAGACAATGCCAGGCTTCGTCCATCCTCCCGGATGACACCAAATATCTGCCTTGTCCTGAAGGCACCTGACTCTTTGATGTTGTTCACAATTTTATCGATAAGCGCATCAGGTCGACCTGAGAATGCGCCAGTCAACAGCACTCTTAGAAGGTACTCCACTTTACCCTTGGTGGCGTTCCAACCATCTGGAAAGTGGTGACGAAAATATATGAGTGGAATGAGGGCCAAGTAAGACGGCAGAGCCTTGTCGCAACGCAGGAAGGTCTTCTGAGATAGGAAATCGCGTACAAACCGGATAGACTGGGTTATGCTGTCCCATTCCTTGGTAATCCGCTTTCTGAGCTCGTTGTCGCGCAACTTCTCCACATCATACCGAGCGCCTTGGTCAAGCAGCACCATAGCCGCCTTCAATACAAAGTCTCGGTCAAAGTTAAACTGTTCGCCATTGATCTCACTGAGAAACTCGTACATCTCGATGTCTGCGGTATGCCAGTCAGATGTCATTAAGGAAAACATCAGATCGGACTTCGAAAGCTTCGTCCCGCCAGCGTTGGCTCGGATGAATATCTCAACGACGTCCTCGACCGAGTAGTTGCTATCCTCATCAGTGGAATCAATCTCCTGGTAAATGAGGGCCTCGGTAATCTCAAACTCTCGCTTCGCCCTCTCAATGTTCCTCGAAAGCCTGGTGTAATCATCATCGTCTGATAGCGTGACGTTATGGCTGGCCAGAAGATCTTTAGCTATCTCTCCTGCTAGTTTTTTGGTGTAAATGAGGTCCGAAAAAAGTACCCAGGGCCAACCAGCCGTTTCTGGGGCCAGAAAGCTAAACTTAAAATGGATGTCCTCAGGATGTCTAGGCAGACCGCTCAGCACATCGAAATGCAAAGTTCGCCCCTGGAGGGAACCCTTCAGTCCGATGAAGAGGGTTTGTAAACGCTGTTGACCGTCAAGAACGAGACGCTTCGACTTTTTTGAAACTGGGCGGTACAACGACTTGAGATCAACTGGTTCATTATACTGATCAATGAATCGACGATTACGAAGTTCCGCCTTCGTCTTCCAAATTAACAGCGATGGTAAAGGGTACTGCCGCATGATGGAGTCATAAAGTCTCTCCATTTGATCTTCACCCCAGACGAAGAATCGCTGAATGTTCGGTAGCCAAAGACCTCCACCATCAGCATCAGTATTGTTGATATCGGCAATGAAGGATTTGATAGTTTTACTTGGCATGCTTACTCCTCTGAAAGCATCGTTACCAATATCATCAATTAACCTTTGGGGTTACATGGTTACGCGTTAAGCTCACAAGAATCTTTGCCAAACTACTGACATAGTCTCCAAACAGCGCTTCCATAAAGCCTTTTTATGGAGGCACTTATGGAGAAAAAACTTTGCAAAGCGTGCGGTCAATTATTTCTTCCCCGCCACCAATCACCAAAACAGCAATATTGTTCAAGGCGAGAATGCCAGCGCGAACGACGCCGGCGCTGGCAACAAAACAAACGACGATTTGATCCTGACTATCGGGATAATGATGCCAGAAACAGCAAGGATTGGGCAGCAAACCATCCCGATTATTGGAAAAAGTATAGGGAAAGCAATCCTGACTATGCTGACCGCAACCGAAATTTACAACAATTTAGGAATCAAAAACGGCTTGTTTCCAGAATTGCAAATGGGGACGCGTCACACCACATGACGCCTTTAAAGGCGGGGCGCTATCGAATGGTCCAAATTACAGATGCAGGCCTAGTAATCGGCGATGAACTACTGGTCGAAATAACATTCATCACCTTTCCATAAATGGTTTGGCGCGTAATTGCAAAGTGAGGACATCATCCTTTCGGACCCCGGAGCCTGCTAATTTTCTTTCGTGTGCTTCTCAAATTAGCGATGATTTAAGTCCGACCTTCGGGCCAACCATTTCTTGATTTTCCATTTGTCGCTAAGTATCGCCCGATGATTACGAGGTTGATTCAAATCGCAAAGAGACGGTGGCAATAATGGAACAACAAAAAACGGCAAATGAAAGTTCCACTCCTCGCCCTTTCCATTCAAGGGCTGCGCAGTACGTTCGAATGTCGACCGAGCACCAGCAGTACTCCACCGAGAATCAGGCCGACAAGATCCGGGAATATGCTGCCCGGCGCGGTATTGAGATCGTGAGAACCTACGCCGACGCCGGCAAAAGTGGCCTGCGCATCGATGGCCGCGCTTCCCTGCAGCAGTTGATCAAGGATGTGGAAAGTGGCACGGCGGATTTCACCATCATCCTGGTCTATGACGTCAGCCGGTGGGGCCGATTCCAGGACGCCGACGAAAGCGCCTACTACGAGTACAGGTGCCGACGTGCCGGCATTCAGGTCGCCTACTGCGCCGAGCAGTTTGAAAACGACGGCTCCCCGGTGTCCACCATTGTCAAAGGCGTCAAACGGGCCATGGCCGGTGAGTACAGCCGGGAGCTGTCAGCCAAGGTGTTCGCCGGGCAGTGCCGGCTGATTGAGCTCGGTTTTCGTCAAGGCGGCCCCGCCGGCTATGGGCTACGCCGCGTGCTGATTGACCAGAACGGCTCAATGAAGGCCGAACTGACCCGGGGCGAGCACAAGAGCCTGCAGACTGACCGCGTCATCCTTGTACCCGGGCCGGAAGATGAAATTCGCACCGTTAACCTGATGTACCGGTGGTTCATTGACGAGGGTTTGGTCGCGTCCGAGATCGCCGGACGCTTGAATGGCATGCGGTTACGCACCGATCTTAACCGCGAGTGGACCCGTGCCACCGTGCATGAGGTCCTGACCAACGAGAAATACATCGGCAACAACATCTACAACCGAATCTCGTTCAAGCTCAAAAAGCTTCGGGTCATCAACACGCCCGATATGTGGATCAAGAAGGAAGGGGCCTTTGAGTCCATCGTACCGCCCGATGTGTTCTACACCGCCCAGGGCATCGTGCGGGCTCGGGCGCACCGATACACCAATGAAGAGTTGATCGAGCGCCTGCGAACCCTGTACCAGAACCGGGGGTTCCTGTCCGGCCTGATCATCGACGAAACCGAGGGCATGCCGTCAACGTCGATCTACTCGCACCGGTTCGGCAGTCTGGTGCGCGCCTATCAAATGGTGGGATTCACGCCTGATCGCGATTACCGGTACCTGGAAACCAACAAGTTCCTGCGCCGCTTCCATCCCGAGATCGTCAATCAGACCGAAAGCCAGATCGCGAGTCTGGGGGGCATCATCCGACGCGATCCCGCCACGGATCTCCTACGGGTCAATGATGAATTCAGCCTCTCGCTGGTGCTGGCGCGCTGCCAGACCCCGGAAAGTGGCCGCCACCACTGGAAAGTGCGTTTCGACACCAGTTTGACCCCCGACATCACGGTGGCGGTTCGGCTGGATCAGGCCAATCAGGCCGCCCTGGACTACTACCTGTTGCCACGACTGGATTTCGGGCAGTCCCGCATCAGTTTGGCTGAGCGCAATCCTGTCGAGTTCGAGAGCTACCGCTTTGACAGCCTGGACTACCTGTACGGGATGGCGGAGCGCGCACGCTTGAGGAGAGCCGCATGAGCGAAAAGATGGAACCGGGTGAGCTACGGATGATCCCGATTGACCGAATCGATGTCCTCAACCCCCGAGAGCGCAATAAGGAGGTATTCGATGACATTGTCGGCAACATCAAGGCGATCGGCCTGAAAAAGCCGATCACCGTGACCCCGCGTGCTGGGCCGGATGGCAGCGAGCGCTACCTCTTGGTCTGTGGAGAGGGCCGCATGAAGGCATTCCGCTCGTTGGGGGAGCAGAGCATTCCGGCCTTGGTCGTGACGGTCAGCGATGAAAACGCCTACATCATGAGCTTGGCCGAAAACATCGCCCGCCGCCAGTACCGGCCGCTGGAACTGCTTGCAGGCATTGAGCAACTGCGCGACCAGGGTTACGACAAGAAAACCATCGCCCAAAAGACGGGACTGACGGTTGAATACGTGCAGGGCATTCTGATCCTCCTCAAAAACGGCGAGGAACGCCTGCTGGTTGCGGTAGAAAAGGGGCGAATCCCCTTAAACGCGGCTCTGACCATTGTCGGTGCGGGGGATGACGACAAGGCCATTCAGGCAGCACTCCAGGACGCCTATGAATCCGGCAATCTGCGCGGCAACCGACTGCTCCAGGCCCGGCGCGTCATTGAGCGTCGGCAAACCCTGGGTCGGTCCGTGGCGCGGGGCACGCCCCGCAAGTTGCAGGACGTCACCACCTCCAGTCTGGTCAGGACCTACCAGAAGGAAGTGGCGCGCCAAAAGCAGATGGTCAAAAAGGCGGAAATCGCCCAGCAGCGGCTCCTGTTTGTCGTGGGCGCCATGCGCGAGCTGCTGGCCGATGAAAACTTCACCACGTTGCTGCGCGCCGAGGGCTTGGACTCGCTGCCAAAATATCTCGCGGAACGCGTCTGGTCGGGGGGACGCGCCGCATGACCAGGGTGTCACTTGGGTTCAATCTTGAGCCATTAACCGTGCCGGTCGACAAAATCCTGCCATCCCGCAAGACGCCTATGGGCGTGGCCACATCCAAGAAGTTCATGCAGATCCGCTCATCGATCCAGGAAATCGGGCTGATCGAACCCTTGTCGGTGGGGCCAGCAGATCCCCAAACCGGCCAGCACATCCTCCTCGACGGTCACATTCGTCTGGTCGCGTTGCGGGAGTTGAGTTATGGCGAGGTGCAGTGCCTGGTTGCCACTGATGACGAGAGTTACACGTACAACAGTCGGATCAACCGCCTGTCCACGATTCAGGAGCACTACATGATCCGGCGCGCGATTCAGCGCGGTGTCACGCCGGAACGGCTGGCCAAGGCGCTCAGCGTCGATACACGCACGATCACGCGGAAACTGACATTGCTGGAAGGGATCTGCCCGGAAGCCGCCGAGCTGCTGAAGGACCGTCATTTTGCCACCGACATTTCCCGGGTGCTGCGCAAAATGAAACCAACCCGTCAGGTCGAATGTGTTGAGTTGATGGTTTCGGCCAACACTATCACCGTCGCTTATGCCGAGGCGATGTTGGTCGCGACCCCTACGGAAATGCTGGTTGAAGGGAAAAAACCGGCCAAGCTGACGGGTTTGACACAGGAACAGATGGCCAAGATGGAGCGCGAGATGAGCAATCTACAGGGGCAGTACAAGATGGTCGAGCAGACCTACGGTCAGGACGTCCTCAATCTGGTGCTGGCCAAGGGCTTCCTGGCCAAGCTCCTGGAAAACAAATCAGTGGCCCGCTACCTCAAGCAGCGCCAGCCCGATGTGCTGGCCGAGTTCGAGGCCATCGTGCAGACGGTGTCTCTCGATCAATAGCCTCTGCCTGTCGCTTCCCAGCGTTACTTCTTCTTGAGTAACTGGTCCAGCGTATCCACGCCTTCACGCTTCAGTACGGTACCCAGTTGCGCGTCGGACCGGTAGCCCTTGGCGAAATCATTGCCGTAGGTCTTGCGCAGTGTTTCCACTTTCGTGTCACTGCGCTTCTGGCGGATTTCACCATTCTTATCCTGCATGCGGCCATCAAGGCCCTTCGGAAAATGCTTCGTTGCCATGCCGATACTCCTTTGGCCACCAAGGAATGTTGGGTGCACCTACTGAATTTGGAGCACCGAAAATCGCAGTTTGGCCTAACTGCGGTTTGCAATTTGCACTATCGTACAGATGTATGTAAACCGTCAATGGAGGGCCCGACATGATCAGTCAACGGCTGTACCGGGCCAGAAATGCGGCCGGATTGCCACTACGTGAACTGGTCCGGGCGATCACGGAGAACCTGTAATTACGGTCATGATGCCGCATGAGGACTAACCAAGATTTTTTCCCGGGACTGCCCCGATACCACACAGCCTACTCAAGTATTTTGACGCTGGAGTGCGAGTTCAGTGAATTCGGCTATATCCATTAGCCACGCTTGCTGCGCAGTCGTATAAGTCGGATGAAGTCCTCGCGGCAAAATGAGTTGCACACGCTCGTCCTTCATTTCTTTTGTCTGGTTCTCGCTGATACTCGGTTCCAGCGTCAACAGGTGTTTGTCCGGTATACGTGCGGCCTCGTTGAGGATCTGCCGCCAACGATCCTTGCACGTAGATTTAGACGCCAGCATGGTCAACCGGGTCTGAGGGAAAGTGGCGTTATGGTATTGCCCAATGCCTGGAAATATAAAGTCCGGTTTGAGGTTGTTTTCCGTGACCCCTGTTCTGGTGTACGTCACGCCATGGTCGGTAAAGACCTGTTCGAGATGGTTTTCCAGCGCCGATCCTGCGCGTGATTTCCGGCGCTGCAAGGCACTCTGGATGAGCTTGATAAACGGTTCTGTGTCCTCAACGCCGGCCTGTGTAAGGCTGCGGAGCTTTTCACCAAGCAGGTGTTTTTCAAGGGTACGGAACAGTATCTCTTCACGCTCCATCCATGCAACAAGCGCCGCATCCGGGTCGTCGCGGCTTGTCAGGTCGCGGATGGTGCCTCGGGCATAGGCGGAAAACTCTATTGTTTTAGGGAATGCGCCGTTGAACTTCTCCAGCATCTGCTCAAGGAAAGTTGGCGCATCCTCCTCCAGCTCGACCCCGATCTGTTCGAGGATGACGCGCGCGGCGAAGCCGATCCGGTCCTGTTCGGTTTCAAGCTCTGATTTGACTGAAAAGCCCGGGTGCGCGCTATCGGAGAATCCGAACAGCCAAATGATCTGCCGCTCGATGGTAGTACTTTTCTCGGCCACTATCGACAGCAGCGTGTTGTCGGCTCGTTTGGCGATAACAAGCAGGTCGCCCTCTGCGGCACATTGTGAAACAAGATTGGTTGGAAAATAGAGCCGGTATTCGTAGCGCATGACACCGCGTTCGAGCCGCGCTTTCTGGCGCGCGTCATACCAAGTCAGAAAACCATCTTCGACGATGGGCTCGTCGTCTTGGTCAGTGAGGTACAGGAATTTTGCGCCGAAGCGAACCTTTCCATCCGGCTCGCCAAGGATGTCACGCAGCCCTTCAACCCCGTTGAACTCGTGCTGGTGCGAGCGAATTACATCAGCCTCAACCGCACTAAGGCGTTTGATCGCGACCCCCTCGAAGTACTGCGACAGATAGCCCTGTTTCATCCCCTCACCTCAACGGATGCCTGCTCACTGCGTAGCCATTCACTGAGATGGCGCGCTATGCCTTCTGTGTCTTTGTCCGTACCACGGATGGCGCACTCCCATACCACCCCGACACGCCAGCCCGCAGCCAGCAAGGCGTCTCTGGCTTTTTGGTCGTTGGCCTTGTTGCGGCCGATTTTCTCACGCCAAAAGTCCTCGCGCGTGCTTGGCAATTTGAATAGCTGACAGTCGTGGCCATGCCAGAAGCAGCCATGAACAAAAATTGCAGCATGATAGCGCGGCAACACGATGTCTGGCTTTCCAGGAAGCTCCCGGGCATGCAGCCGGAACCTGAATCCCTGCCGATGTAGCAGGCTGCGAATCAGGATTTCCGGTTTGGTATTGCGGTCCCGGATGCCGGACATCATCCGGCTCCGGGTCGCAGCATTCACAATATCAGCCACGAAATCAGACAAACAGGAGTTGCTGGGTGATACCAGTGCGTTCCTGCTCGATCAGTGCCTGAACATGGGGAGTCATGATGCGGGCAACTTCCCGCATGACTGGCATGACAACGCTATTGCCGAACTGCCGGTAAGCCTGGGTATCGCTCACAGGAATCCGAAACGTATCGGGGAAGCCCATCAGCCGGGCGCATTCGCGCGGGGTCAGGCGGCGTGGGCGCTTGCTCTTACCCTGCCACACGAGAATTTCTGAACCGTCCTTGTGATACCGGGCCGACAGGGTGCGTGTCACGCTATCGGGATACACCATCCCGAAACCGAAGCCGTTACCAGCTGCGCGGTGTTTTTCTGCGTAGGCTTGCAGGTATGCCCACAGGTTTGGCGTCAGTGTGTATTTGGATTGCACAGCCCGCTTGCCGTGATCGAAAAAGCGGTCACCATCCCAAGACAGGAATGGTTCATTACCGTCCGTCTTGTGCAGTATCGACGCGAGGCGCGGACCTTCATCAGGCAGTTGCAGATCGTCCCACGAAAAGCCGGTTTTCTCGCGGAAACCGACGATGATGATCCGCTCGCGATGTTGCGGGGTGAAGTGCTGCCCGTCAATTATCCTGTAGTGAACATCGTATTTCAGGTCATCACGCAGGGTTTTCAGGATCACTTTGAATGTGTTGCCCTTGTCGTGTGATATCAGATTCTTCACATTTTCCAGCAGAAATGCCTTCGGGCGCTTGGTGGCGAGGATGGTAGCCACCTCAAAGAACAGCGTGCCTTGGGTGGTGCACTCGAAGCCGTGTGGCCGGCCAAGCGAATTTTTCTTGCTCACGCCCGCAATACTGAAAGGCTGACACGGGAAGCCACCGAGCAGCACATCATGGTCTGGAACGTCGTCGGCAGGGAAAGGCACGATATCACCGACAAAGGGATGATGGCCGCCGAAGTTCTCGATGTAGGTTTTTTTTGAGAAGTCGTTCCATTCGCTGGTGAAAATGCACTCGCCGCCGTGGGCCTCGAAACCCATGCGAATTCCGCCAATGCCGGCGAAAAGGTCAATTAAACGAAAGCGATAGTCGCCCGCCGTTGAAGAACCGGTTACTGGTGTTTGCAGCAGGTCACGCAAGGCGGGCTCCAGCATGGCAGGACAAGGCGTTTCGCCCTTTTCCCAGCGCCGCACGGTCTTGGCGTCCTTGCCGACATGCTCGGCGATTTCGCGTTGTGTGAACCGGTTGCGGGCCTGCTTCAGGAGTTCGAGCGGTTGGGCGTGGGGCATTTTCTTCCTCTCTGGGTATTTTTGAGGACATTATGACCCATTATTGTCCCTTTGCCCAGGAATTTTTAGAGATACTGTGTCAGTTATTGGGCCGCTGTTCAGCAATCAAGCCGCCAAGTCTGGCCGCCGACCGCATGGTTGATCTCCCACTTTACCGTGGCCTCTGCCGCCGCAAACGCGGCCTCTCCAGTCGCAAACTGCTCGGGTAACTTTTTAGGGCCATACAAAATCGTTTTGTGGTCTGGAGTATGTATCTCATACCAAGCTTCCCACGGCCCAGTGGTCAGCGGGTCTTTCGTGGCATAGGCTCGATAGGCATATAGTCCAAAGTCCGTGAACGCCATCACTTTCACCCTAGCTGCTTCCAGTGGACAAAATGTTGCGCCTCTTCGGTGAAATTCTTGTGCGTTTCGGCTTGCTCCTCCAGCAGTTTCGGCAACTGATCGCGCACAGAATCATTTCCAGCAAGAACTTTCTGCAGGGCGTCCATAAAATTTCGTGCGGCAAGCTCTTTTGCCGCATAACGGCGTCTCAGTTCACTTGGATCTCTGTTCATAGCACTCTTCCTTCATTCGTAAGCAGGATCACAAATTATCATCCCTTGAACTACCTCAACTTCTTAGCCAGAGCCTCGGCTCTCGGAAGATAGTACCGCACCAGCATGGTAAAACAATCAAAGTACCATTGTGACCGCGCCGATGCTAAACGCCACATTTGCCAAGGTCGCATCTGGCGTCGCCGGTGCCGTGAGCGTTAGAACATCTCCTGCCACAAAATTTGTCTGACTCGCTGCCGTCAGCGTCACTGCCCCATTTGATGCGATGGCGATGGTGCCGAAGGCTGTACCGTTTTTGGCAAACGTGAAGGTGGCGGTACTGGTGGCCGCCGTGCCTTCCGACGCCATGGTGCCGGTGAGCCCGGCGGGAATGTAAAAACTGCTGGTCGAAATGTAGCGCAACACCGACTGACTGGCGGACAGGGTGCCTGACGCAGAGGCCTGGATGGTGAAAGGAACCTGGCTTCCCAGGCCGGTCACGGTGTAGGGGTAGGCCGTGCAGGTGGAAATATCCTGTGTGGCTGAACCGTACAGGTTGAAGCTCTGGAATTTCAGGTAGATGGTCTGCCCTACCAGGCTGGTATTGGTTGGCAACGTGAATTTGAACACATTGGCATTGGCAAGGAACGCAAACTTCGTTCCTGATCCATGGGATGAAGCGGTGGTTCCGTACATCCCGCGATAGAGGGTGGTTAGATTGTAGTTGTTGGCTGTCGTCAGAACCTCGTTCTGATAGGCAAGCAGCTCTCCGTCCACGTAGCACAAGGACAAGCCCTGCGCCGCCCCTCCCGTTGGCACCGGCAACAGCAATCCTGCACTTTCAGTTAAATCGACCGCCAGGGTGTCAGCATTGTCGGGGGTGGAACCCGTATAGGCAGCCAGACTTGCCGTTAGTGTCCCCTGGGTTCCTTGGCCACTGATGGTGCCGATTTTTGCGTAACTCACGCCATCCGTGGAGAACCAGACAATGCAGCCGCCCCAGGTAGCGGGAGGGCCGGACACCACCATCCAGATCTGTGGACCCGCTGCTCCGCACAGCACCTCCGGCGGCTCAAAAATCACCGGCGCATTGACGCTTCCCGGTGCAATGAAAGAGTTAGGCGTATAGCCGGTACTGTTCTGGTAGGGGTAGGCCACCGACCAACCCACCCCGGGCAGGTATTCCTCGGCCACAATCCGGATGGTGCCATCATCCTGCTCTTCCATCTCCTTCACGCGCACGAGCTTGCCCTGCATCCCCATGTTGGCGCTGGTCAGTGACACGATGTTCATGGGTTCAATCAGGATGTTTTCCCAACTGAGCGTGAATTCGTACTGGTTGCGAATGTAGAGCGTGCGGTTCTTGACCAGTTCCAGGCACATGGTGGCCATGCTGGCGTTGGCCAGAAAATGCGCCTGGATCGGTGGCGCCATCCGAACCCCGGAGGACAGAATTCTGCCAATGCTGTCGATGCTGGCCTGATCCTTGGACTCGATGCTGTTGACGTTGTAGTCGTACTGCCGGTCCAGAATCTCGATTTTCCAGTTGTTGAAGGCGTCCAGGGGGTCGGACCTGCTGATCTTGATGTAGTCCCCATTGCCAGAGTGCACGAAATCCTCATCGGTGAGCGCGGCCACAATCGTCCCATCCGGCGTATAGGTATTACCGTAGGCCGTGATGACCTCATCTCCGTAGGGAATGAATTTCAAAACCCCCTCGGACCAGACCGCCTCGGTGTTGGTGACCGTGAGCCATTCATTCAAAATCTGCGCCATGGGCCGGCGCTCATTCAGGAACACGCTGAACCCGATTCCCAGCGCCCCCACGTATTTCTGGTAGGAGTTGGCTGCAAGGCACAGGCTTTGAAGATCAATCCGGGACTTGGGAAAGCCCGCCCCATAGAGCGGGTTGGTCAGGATGTCGTAGATGACCTGAGCCGGATCGGCGTCCGAGGTGCCCAATGAGCAGGTGCTGTTGAGATTCCCGTAGCATTCCAGCCACATCACCGGCAGATCTGGCGCCGAGCCCAGATCCATATTGGCGATCGCCATGTAGGCCGTGCCGGGGTAGGACAGCGCCTGGTCCGGATGAACCGAGGCGAGATAACTCCAGGGCGTCTGTCCTGCCGCTCCGGTAAAGAGGGCTGCTCCGGCCGCGCTTAAAGTGGTTTTGCCCTGATTGACCCAGAGCGTGCCCGTCCCTGCGGTGCTCGGCGTGGTAGAGACGATGGTGGCTGTCCCATAGGCCGCCACCAGATCGGTGTACAGGGCGGAATTGACCCCACTGCTCTGGATGCCGTAGGAGGTCACGATGACATTCGCCACCGCCGGCGTGATCACGCCTTCCGCCAGTCCCACGATGACCGATGCTGAATAGGTGGTGGCTCCCGCCCCCTTGCCACCCCCTTTGCCCTTGCCGCTGTTGTCGTGTTTCTGGAAATCTCCGTACCACAAGAGATTCCCGCTGATTTTTTGCGCCCCGTACACAATCGGGATGGGAAGCCCCTGGGACGAGGTCTGGACGTTAAGCTGGGTATAGCTGGGCTGCGCCTGGTTCAGGTTCTGCCCCCCATGCAGCATTCCCCCCAACCCACTCATCAGGCGTCCCTCAGGGTAAAGACTCTTTTATCCCGATCTTTCAGTGGCGAGAACCCTACATCCCCCCACACCACGAAGCGCTCCCGCGCATGGGCGTGAATCACACGGGGATAGTCCACCACGATGGCCGAGTGACTGTAGGTGCGCCCATACCTGAACAGAATGAAGTCCCCCGGTTGCGGGGGTTCTTTAATCTCGATGGCATAGGGGAGGATGGTTTCCAGATAGCGCTCCTCTCCCCGATGGAGGTGCCAGTCAGGCGGGTAGGGCCGGGGGTCGATAAAGGGAATGAGGCCGGCATTGGAATACACACGGGCAAGAATCATGGCGCAATCCACGCCGTGTCCTTTGACGTCGGCGCAATGGTGATAGGGCGTGCCGATCCAGGTGAGTGCCTCACTCACCACGGCCTCGCGTTGCTCTGGGGTCATAGGGCGATCTGAGGAACGGGAATATAGGGGAAACTGCGGTTATTCGCCGTATTGGCAAACCGGTCGCGACAGGTGCTGTAAGTCTTGTCGCAACCGGGATAGACGGTAAAACCATCCCCCGTGGCCGGCACGTGCGGCAGCGGCAGGGTGAGGAAGATCTGGTAGCCGTTGGCGAGCTTGATGGTGCGCTCGATCTTGTCGTTGGCCCCGCCCACAAAGAGAATGGTTCCCTGCCAGTAATAACCTGCCGTGGCCCCGGACCAGTTGATCACATTCACTGTGGAACCCGCGCCCACGTTGCCACTGGCCTGATAAGAGGCCTTGTTCAATCCGCAACCAGCATCGAACAGGGTGTGCAGGCAGGAGGCCTGCCAGCTGTTCCGGGGCATGGGCTGGTTCAGGATGTTGAGGTGGGATTTGACCTTCAACTGGCACTGGGTGGTGCCGATGGCATCCACGGTGGACACCATGCCATCAAAGAGAATGACGGAACCGGTAATGCTGCCCCCGCGCAGGGTGTCCCAATCCGGTGCAAAGGCGCGCTCGCGCCGCAGGGTGGCGTTGTCCAGCACGCCATTGGCAATGGCGTCAAACCACGGCTCCCCGCCCAGTAGCATGTCGCGGGTGGCAACGATGGTGATGGTCTGCTCGTCCACGGAGAGGCCTACCGAGCGCTTGAACTTGAGGCCCTGGATCTCAATGCCCGTGGGAGGAATCCATTGATTGTTCCAGAAGATGGGCACATCAGTGGTGGTGGCGATTACCTCCTGGGTGCCGCCATAGACCTGGAGCGTGAAGGTGAAAATGTCCACGAACACGAATTGGCGGGTGGCCAGCAGGTCACTCAAAGCGCTCATGGCTTCGTCATTTCCAGGGTGAGTTTTTTCAACTGCCAGAGCTGCCACAGGAAATTGTCGTAGTCCTGGGCGTCTTCACCGAAGCGCACCCGGTAATACCAGGTGTAGGCCGCCGTGATGACTTTATTGGCAGCGGGCGGCACGTTGAAAATGAGCGTGTTGGGCGTAGCCAAACTCCAGGGGTTGACCGGGTCACTGGATAATGTGGCCACCCCGTTCACATACACCTGCAGGGTGGAGGCGTCGAGATAGCCCACCGGCTCGGTATACCCGCCCCAGGTTTTGGTGAGGGTAAACTGGTTGGTGGCCCCGTCGGTCAGGCCAATGATGGTGGAGTCGGTGCTGATAATCAGCGCGCCATTGGCAGGCGCCGACGCAAAAGTGAGAGTGGTGGATGTTGCCGTCCAGGCGGGTGCAAACTGCTCCACCCCATTCACGAAGACGTGCTGGGGCTGCGCCGAAATCGCAAACACCGTCTGCGCACCCGTGCCGGTGTTAACCGTCGTGTTGGGTACCCGCACATTGGATTCGGTGGGGTCGGCATAGAGGAAGGTGTCGAACTGCCCCTGGCGCTGCAGGAAGAATCCACACAGGGTTTCGAGTTCGGCGTACCCGTTGCCTTCGCGCAGGAACTCGTACTCCATTTCCCATTTCCAGAGCGGGTGCGCAAAGTTCGACACCCGCGCTTCCCGCCCGCTGGTGTGCCGGCTCACCGTGGTGTTGAACTGGGGTGTGCGGGTCACATTCCAGCGCAACCCCGGCATAGCCGGAAACTGCACATTGCTCATGGTGAACTCCGGATAAGGCGGAGGTTGCAAGTCGTAGAGGATCTGGGCACAGGTTTGCCCAGCCCGCAGATGCGGGTCGTCATCCACCAGAATGGCTCCGACGATCTGGGTAACGAGCGCCGGGGGCGCCGGCAGCCACAGGATTTCCATGGTGAGCTGCGAGGCGCGCAAGCCCGGACTGCCGTGCGCCAATATTTCTCCGGTAACCTGGGATACCCTGGCATGAGGGTTATCGTCAGCCAGCAGTTCGCCCGCCACCTGCCCGGCGCGAAGACTCGGCTTGCCATCGGCCAGGAACTCCGCTGCATGTTGGGCAACGCGAATGGCCATAAATCAGGAAGCCACTTCATAGCCGATTTCAATGGCGTTCGCCGCCGCTGTCGCCCAAGAAGCGCTGGTGTTGGGATCAGTCACCCAGATGTCGCCAAATACCTGATAACTGGTACCCAGATTGTGGGCCGGGCCATTGGCCTGGGTCGTCCCGGACTTGAGCAGGTTGTAGACCGAGCGCGTACCCGCATCATCTTTCCGGTATTCCCCCTGCACCTTGACGGCGTAAACCGTAGCCCCGGAGGGTAGCGCGGGATTGGTGGCGAAGAGATCGAGAGCGCCGGCGGTAGCGCTGCTGTTGTAGCTGCTATCGCCATCCGCATAATCCTCGCTGACGGCACCATAGTTTGCGGCGGGCACCAAGGTGTAGGTGATGGAGAGGGCGAGCCAGCCGGGGATCGACCAGCTAAAACTCACCGTGGCGGGCAATGCGGTATAACTCGCGCCGGCGTAGGCATCATTGCCGCCAGAGCTCGATTCTCCGCAGTCCCACACCGTCAATGCCGTGTCCGACACATAGCCCAGGGAGTAGCAGGTGTCCTTGGTGACCGCAATGCCTGAACCCGGGAATGTCAGCGTGTTAGGGCCATTGGCAAGACCCACGGTTTCATTGCCGTAATAAATGGTACCGGTGGGCAGCAGCGACACTGGGTCGCAGGCGATGATCACGGGCTTCACCTTCGCCGCCGGATAATTGGTGGTGGCGTAAATCGTCAGCGTGGTGATGTTCCCGTCACAGAGCATGCGTGGTGCGACCCCGCTATGGGGATCAGACACGGCATTGGTGAAGGAGGCTGTGGGCGTATTGCTCAGCGCCACTACGATGGTGTTGGCATTGAAACTGCGCTGCTCGTACAGGTTGGAATTGCCGAAGGTGAGTGGCCCGGGGGGCGTGAACTGGATCGTGGCCCCGTTCCCGCTGGGGTAGACGGTGCGCACCCGCTTGTCCCCAAGGAAAGTGTTGCAAGGATAGGTGCCCGCGCCCGTGGTGCTGTCGCACACGTAAAAGTCGTCGATGGTGCAATTGTAGAAACCTACCCCGTTGGTCCAGGCATTCGCCGTGTTCTGGGTATTGGCACCGGTAATGCTCAAGACCGTATTGCCGTTGATCTTGACGGTGGCGGAGCCGGCACTGCTGCTGATGGTGGCCCCGAACTCCACGAAATACCATCCGGTCTGGGGCACCACCCCGGTGACAGACTGGGCGAGCAGGGTGCTGCCCCGATAAATGACCACGGTGGAACCGGAAACCGCCGCATAGATCTGCTCATTAGTGCCATCCTCGAACCCCACCAGGAAGTAATTGCCGGAGACGGCAAAGCCGGTGTAGAGCGTGGGGTAATTGGCGCCTAACGATGCCGTATAGCGCGCAAAGCCCCCGGCGTAGCCGGTATAGACTCCCTTGCCCGGCAGGCCGAAGCGCCCCGCCACCATGCCCAAGCCGGATAGCCCCCCGGTGGCCCAGATGCTTTGCCCTGCGTCCGTTGCACTGTTATAGGTATCAAATCCATCAAAATAAAGCAGTGCCATGGTCAAAGCCTCGCGATTTCACAGGCGCACTAGCGCCTATGGCCTGGATGTTTGAAGAAAGGGATGTGATGCGGGTCGTGAAGTAGCGACCCGAATAAAGCCGCCCTGAAACTGCAGGAGATCCGGTTCCGGCTGTTACCCTGGAACCGGAGGAGGTTTTCAGGCGGGGTTGGCAGTAGCGGTGGCAGTGACCTGATTGAGCACCGAGGTCACCAGGGTGTTTAGCGTGGCACTCGCCAGGGTCGCTCCCACGCCGCCAAAGGAGGACTCGATGGCGGTGAGCCCTGCGCTGAAGGCGGTTGCCGCCGCACCGCCATTTTTGAGGTCATTCTCCACGGCGGTGGCGCCTGCCTTGATGGCCGTGATGACGTAGGGAAGTCCAACGCTCTTCAATTCTTCCCAGGCGCGCTCGGCATCCCCCAACAGGGTCTTGCCCACCGGGTTGCCATTGATCCAGTTCTCCACCGATTGAAAGTCGGCTTCTAGCGTTTGTAAAAAACTCATGTCCGTTCTCCTAGAATTTGCACACCGCGCTGATAACGAAGGGCAGCGCGTCTCCCTTTTGCAAAGCTCGCTCGATGCTGGTCGTATCCCCCGGGTCCATGCCTTCTGGAATATCGAGACCCAACGTGGGATGGCAGTCTGAAACGCTGGCGCAACCCATGAGAAGCAACGCCAGGCCACTACTTGCCAAGCCCCACATCCGGATTGGCCACAAAGTGCACCACGATGTTGGTGAGCGCCACGATGCCGCCGGCCAACAGCGCTGACTGCTCATTAGTGATGGAAATCGCCAGACCAAAGGCCTGCAATACATCCGAGAGCTTCAGAATCACCGGGGAAAGCAGCGTTACCGTGATGGCGCCCTGTTTCCAGAGCGTGGGGTTATCCACCGCCTGTCCTACCTTGAACAGATTCCACAGTGCCAAGAGTTTTTGCATATCGTTCTCCGATTACGTTGAGGAGTTTCCTGCCGCCCGGTCATAGGCGAGCAGCTGGTGGGTTGTAATGACAGACTCGAGCTTCTGTCCGTACTGCGGGTCCGTGGCATAGCCTGCGGCTGCCACGGCATATCCAAACTTGATGCCGTTTCCGGTGCGGAAGGCCTGGGCGTAACGCGCGTCCTGGATGAATCTGGCGTGATCATCGATGCTTGCCTGCCAGTCGGGGTATTTGCGAAACCACGCTTTCATTAGTACGGGATTGCCATCCACATACTCTTTGGTCAGGATCTGAAAGCGCTCGCCGGTCCAGGCAGGATCAGCCTTGATGCCAAAAAGGTTATTGGCCACCATCGTCAATCGGGATTCTCCCCAGGCGCTCTCGAGTGCGGCCTGCGCGATGATGAAGGAGGCCGGAATGCGAGTGGCCCCCATGCACTGCTGGGCGGGACCGCAAATCTGGGCAATGAATGGGGCGGGACTCATTTCCAGTGCTCCTTGAGGGTGACAAACAACTGGTAAGCGAGTGTCCCGATGCCGCCCAGGACTGTGATCACGAACCAGCCCAGCACACTCACCTTGATTTTTTCGTTGCGCTCGAGGCGCCGCTGCCGGTCCAGAAGCACCATCTCCAGGTAATCGTGATGCTGCTTATGCATCTCCAGGGGAACGGCAGAGGCAGCGAATTCGGAACGAATAGCCGCCAAAATGGCGTCAACAAGGGCCTGGTGCTGCTCATCTGAGAGCGGCGTTTTGCGGCGTTCTTCCATGGAAATCAGCGTCCGAAGTTGCGCAGGTGGCTTTGCAGGGCGCGTGCGAGTGCCGCGCCATTGTTATGGAACAATCGCTCTACGCTCTGGGCGTCGGTGGCATGAATGTGGATCTGGTGGGAGGACGCATTCCCCCCGCGTTCCACCAGATTGCGAAGATTTCCGGCAATGTGCGCGGGCAGAATGGTCTCGTTCTTGTGCACGAACTGGAGCCGATCCATAGGGATGCGCCATTCGCCGCCGGCGCTTGATGCCACAGACCCCGCTACCGCCGCCACAGTCCCCATGCCTGCGGCTGCAGGGCCTGCCGCTGCCGGCCCCATGACCGGTGACAGGAATCCAAAGATACCGGCGAAGGTTTCCGAGGCGCTGTTCAGGATCGACTTGATCAGGGTGGCAGCGCTGGTGGTGAGACTGGTGGCACTGGCGGCCTGATCGGAGGCCATCCGGGCCTCGTTTCCGGTCGTCGTGGCGAGCGTCATGGCCAACTGCTGCGACGCCCATTTCCCCACCATCTGCACTCCCATGTCGATGAAGGAGGACAGGATGGAGGCGAGGCTCCGCTGCACGGCCTGCTGCCAGGTCTGCGTCCCCATGATGATGCCCTTGATGGAGGTGTCGAACGCGGAAGTGATCGGCGCCAACATTTGCTCGTAGGACTTCTGCGTGGAGAGCGCCGTAGCTTCAGCGGATTTCTGCATTTCCAGCAGATGGTTGGCGTTCAGCTGCTCGATCTGGGCGTCAATCTTCGCCCGTTCCCTGGCATCGTCCTGATACAGTTCCAGCTTCTTCGACAGCAGGGTCAGTTCGATGGCGAACTCCTGGTCGGCTACTTCCTGGTCCCGGGCCAGTTTTTGCTGGCTGCTAATCCGGCCGGACTGCAGCAGAAATTGATTGCTGTCGGCTACCTGTTTTAGCCTGATTTTTTCCAGACCGGCTTCGTTGGTAAGCTCGGTCAGCTTGATCTTCTGCTGTTCATCGGCTTCCGCCTTGGCTTCAGCCGTCTGTTCCTTGTAAATCTGGCGCTGGATGGCGACAACTTCATGCAAAGCGGCGTTGTAGTCGCGGGTACCCTTCTTCACCAGCAGGAGCTTCGCCTGCCAGAAGGCCAGTTCTTCTTGCTTGGACATTTCGTGATACGCGCCTTCAGCGTCTTTCAGTCCGTCCAGTTGGGCGCGCCACTGCGCCATGAGATTTGAACCCCCTGAAAGGTCAGGAATATGCAGCTGTCCCAACGCCCCTGGCTTTTTGCCGCCTTCCGCATTACCCAGGCCGGATAGCCCCTCGTTGGCTTTTTGAATGGTTTTCAACATGTCGCCCACTTCAAGGTCAACGGCCAGCCGCGTTTCCGTAAGCCCCTGCTCCCAGGCAGCTTTGATGCCGTTCCAGTCCAGATGAAGCGCTGCATTGATCACGCCGGCCAACGTCACAATGGCTCCCGCCATGGCCGCCGTGACCACTTTCAATGACTGCCAGGTCAGTTCGAGCCCGACCACCAGGTCTTTGAGCGCTTCCCCCATAAACCTGAATGTGTCCGAGAGCATCCCGCCGGGCTTTAAGGCGTCTGACATGGCGTCAGTGACCATTTTGATGGCCGGCATCAGCTGGGACCCCAACTCAACCCCGGCCATCTTTGTCTGCGCCCCAAGCTGCTTCAACTCTTCATTGAATGCCGCACTTTTTTGAATAGCCGCTTCATCCAGCACGAGCCCCAGGCTTTTGGCCTTGTCGCTCATGGCATCAAGATTTGCGGAACCTTTATCGAGCAGGGGAATGAGTTCGGCACCGGAGCGGCCAAAGAGCTGCATGCTGATGGCCGTTTTGGCAGCACCATCCTCAGTGGTTGAGAACTTGTCGCTGATCTTCGCCAGCACATCCTCAACCTTCATGTTTTTAAGGTTTGCGGCACTGATTCCCACGACTTGAAATGCTGCGGCCACATTTTTGTTGCCTTGCTGGGCTTCGGCCATCGCTCGCGCCAATTTGGCAAGCCCGGTCTGCAGCTGATCAAAGGACACATCGCTTTGTTCGGCAGCGAACTTGAGCCCCTGCAGGGCATCCGTGGCAATGCCCGTCTTTTTAGAGGCCCGCTCGATCAGGTCGCCATATTCAGCCGAGGATTTGCCCAGCTCGAAAATCTTGGCGCCCACTTCGGCAATCCCACCCAGCGCAGCCAGACCTTTCAGCATATCCAGGGATTTTTTGACCCCTTCCATGCTCTGTGCAATGCCCCGCTGCATCTCCGAGACATGGCCCTGAATCGCCCGGGTGGACCGGCTCACCTCGGATTTGGCCGCGT
>VFSW01003713.1_pt1 | contig 22881 bp, 14 predicted proteins | sample 5358111 | NCBI WGS metagenome assembly VFSW01 (sample SAMN11554181, study PRJNA540505) | mine drainage metagenome | isolation source: sediment from site ElyBrook_90M | place: USA: Ely Copper Mine, Vershire, VT | collected 2017
CCAAGCTACAAGGCCCGCTATTTATGCGGGGATGCGCGATTTGGAACAATATCGCACCCCCGGGAAGCAGAAAGCCGCGGCCTCCCGGCAGCGGAGGTTCCGCGCCGCCCGACCGCGGGCGTTTTTAATGAAATTGCAGATTAAAAATGGTGGTGGCGCGGGGGGTGGTTGGCCCTGCCAGGCTGTTCCATATCTCATCAAAGCACTTGAGAGCCCTTGGTTCATCACGACGCGGTGAACGCCCTCGGGCAGCTTACCCGCTTGGCGATCCGCGATGAGAAGAGCCACCGCAGTTTATATGAGGAAAGTGACGAGGTTACCGTGAGAATGGCTGCGCGCATTGGCACACGCGGGATGTGGTGGGCGGTCCTGACGTCCGGTAATCGCTCCTGAATTATGCCGGAACATGAGGCGCCTGGCGCGTGGCCGGGCCAGCGCCGCCTCCCGCGCGGTTACGCCTTGGCGCCCGCGCCGATAAGCGGCTGCTTGTTCGCCTTTCGTCCAAAAATCCCTTTTTTCTTTCCATTGGCTAATTGGGGAACCATAGCCAGCGTTGGCAGGCCCAGGTAATAGTCAACGTCGCGCTCATCGCGCATGGCTTTGTCGCGCACCTCTCCAAGGAAGGCCATGAGCACTCCGATGCCAAGCCCTACAGCAAGCCCGGCGCCCGAAAAAATCCAATAGTTGGGGAACGAAGGTGAATCGGGCAAGCTGGCGGGATCCAGCACCTGGAATTGTTCGCCTTCCTGCCGCTCTTCGAGGCTAGTGGACATTTGCGAGGACTGTTTCTTGGCCAGCAGGCTGTTGTAGAAGTCCAGCGCCGTCTGGTAATCGCGGGTAATATTCTTGTACTGTTCCTCCACTCCGGGGCTCATTTGCAGGCGGCTCTGATAAAGGCTGATCTGGTTCGTCAGCCGCTTTTCGTCCGCCGAAAGGGATTTAATGGATTCGTTGATGGCGTTCAGGCGCGCTTTCATGTTCAGAATTGTGCTGGGCGTTGCGCTGGCGGCCGCCGTGGTGGATGACGTGGTTGCGGTTTTAGCTGTTTTGGCGGTTGATGCCTGGGCTGCAATCTGCTTCTGGAGCGCGGCAATGTCGCTTTTCGTCTTGATCACATCGGGGTAATCGTCGGTATAGCGCCCCTGCAGCACCACCAGGTAATCCTGCAATTTCTTCAACTGATCCTGCAAGGTTTCAGGGGAATCGGGCGATTGCGCCGCTTTCCAGGCCGCTTCCTGGTCCGCCAGCAACTGGCTTTGGAAGGTTTTATCCTGCTGGGCGCGGTTCAGAGCGTCGCGCGTAGCCTGCAATTGCGCGGTCAGAGTGCTGAGGATCTGGATGTTGCCTTTCTCCTGATCCGGCAGGGAGCCAAAATTCTTGCTCTTGAAGGCGGCCAGCTGGGCATCCTCGTCGTCCAGCTTGCGCTTGGCGTCATCAAGCTGGCTTTGCAAAAAGTCGGTGGTTCCCACCGCGCGGCGTTCGCGCTGCCGCAGGTTTTCCTCCACAAACATGGAAGTCAGGTCCGCGCACACCTGCTGCGCCACCTTGGCCGTATCCGCTGTAAAGCTGATGCTGAAGCCGGGGAGCGATTTGCTCTGCTGCGAAGGCGCGGCGCCGGGCTGCTTGGAGAACTCTACGGGCTGGACGTCCACATTTTTCCGCATCTCATCTACCAGGTCTTCCATGGCGGAGTGCCCAACCTCGCTCTTGTATAATCCATAGCGCTCGACCAGAGGCTGCAGGCGCGTGCGGCTGAGAATCTGTTCTTCCATGGTCGCCAGGCGCGCCGTTAGATCGTCACTGACCACGGAGGGCACGTAGGTCTCGGGCACTTTGGGCTCAACCACCAGCACCATGCTTGTCGAGGTGTACTTGGGGTGCAGGAATATCGCAATCGCCACGGCAAGCAGCGGTCCGGCCAGCGCCGGAATCAGAATCATCCAGCGCCTGCGCCGCATCATCATCATGTAATCATCAAAACTTTGGTCCCGATTCCCAATCATAATTCTTCTCCCCGTCTTCAATACGCCGCTCCGTCACGCGCCGGTCACAGACCGATCGGGCGAGGGCGGAAGCTTAAGCCGACACCAAACACGTTCATTCCCGGTCCGCTGCCGCAAACCACGGAATTGCAAACCGCTGCCCCGGCGCTCTGCGACAAATACTCGTAGCCCAGGGTCAGGCTGACGGTGTGGCTGACCGGGTGCTGCAGGTTGGTCCCCGCAAACCAGTAGGTAAATCGATTGCCGTTGGGTGCAATGGAGCCTTGAAAGCCGGAGGTTCGCGCTCCGCTCACAAAGGTATCAATGCTCCAGGTGCGCGTCATTTTGTGGCTGGCCTGAATTGAAGCCATTGTCACCTCCGCTCCGGTGATAAGGCCCGAGCCGGGATACGCAAAACGCCCCACGTAGCCGGAAAAAGAGGTGTTGGGCAACTTGTAGCTAAGTCCCACGTTGCCCGCCGCCAGCGTGGAGCTGATTGCTCCCTGCGTGGGTGTGTGCTGCACTACAAATTCGGGTCCGGCAAACGCCTGAAAGGACAGCCGCCCGGTAATCTGATGGCCGTAACTCAGGCCCACGGTTGAGAAGTTGGTGGATATCCCGACTCCGCTGTAGTACACCTGCGCATAATCGCCCATTACGCCAATTGTGTCGCGCGCCGTAAGCTCGTGGTTAATGCCCAGCGAACCCAGGTACTCATTCATATTGGTCAGGCTGCTGCCACGATTAAATTGCAGGGTTGTATACACACCGGCCGCGGTTACCGAGGTGCGCGCCGTAGCGCTGTAGGTGCCCTCTACCGCCGAGGAGGCGCTGGTGGTGCCGAACAGGCCGGTCATGATGAAGCTGCCGCCACCAAACATGGGATTGACGTTACCCAGGCCGCTTCCCAGGCCTTCCTCAGTGCCAAAGTTGGCCGCCTGCAATCCGCCCGTTACGAACAGCCCGGGGAATCCGTAAGATGTGCCGGGCAAATAATCCATGTGCTCGCTGAATTCCAACTGCAGGCGCTTTAACGAAATGATGTCGTTCAATCCAAATTCGTTGAAGTAGCTATCGAGCGAAGGGCGCTTATTATAGAGCATTCCGCCGCCAACGTATTGCAGCGCCAGGCTGTTCTTTTCGCCCTGCGTTTGCAATTCCAAGCCGCCGATCGGAAAGGTTTCCGTTTCGTAATCCGCCAGGCCGGGAACTACCTCGGTGTTGGTGCTGCCTGATTCGCCGATGGCGAAAACAGGCTGCAGATAACTGCGTCCGACAATGTTGCCCACCCCCAGCATATCAATCCCGGTCAACGGGTGAGTGTCCGGCTGCATCGTTTGATTTCCAGCCTGCTGATCGGCGCCGGGTGCAGCGGGCTGCTGGCTGGTTCCGGTGGAGTTGTCGGCTCCGGCCTGGGAGTCCTGCTGGGCATAGAGTGCCATGCTGGAAGCCGCGATAAAGAGCAACAAAACGCCAAGTTTTTGTGTATTTGTCATGGGAATTGTCAGGGCACAACTATAGTATCGCCAGGAATAAGCGTAATGTTCTGGTTTATGTTCTCGCCCTTCATGACCGCTTTGTAGTTAAAGGGCAGCTTTTCCTGTTTGCCATTCACCGTGCGCAGAATATACATCTTTTTGGGGTTGGCGAAGGGTGAAAATCCACCCGCCGCGGAGATGGCCTGCAGCGCTGTCATGCCCGGCAGCAGCGGGAACACGCCGCCGTGCAGCACTTCGCCCAGCACATAATAGCGCTGGCTGTTTACACCCACCACCACTACCGTTACCTGCGGGCTGCTGATGAATTTCTTCAGGCCCGTGGTTATGTTGGCCGCCAGTTGCGACGCGGTTTCGCCGGCCGCCTGCACGTCGTTCAGCAGCGGAATCGATACCTTGCCATCCGGCCGTACCGGCAGGGCCTTGGCGGAAACATCCGGCTCCTTCCATACGCTGATGTCCAGCACATCACCCGGACTGATGACATAATTAGGGTTTGCAGGCGGGGTTACCGTGGTTGCGGCCGGCGTGGTTGCAGCCGCGCTCTGAGCCTTCTTACGTTTGGCCAAAGCGGGCGAAGTCAGAGCGAAACCCGCCAAAGTCAGTGCCAGAAAACCTGTTAATTGCTTGCGTATCATCGACTTCTCCTCAAACTTTTGAAAGCAATATCGCCGGGTCATCTCCAAATCGCCCAGGCTTAAAACGCTTGCACCAACCGGCCAGCGCCCGGCATCCGGTTAAGACCCTCATTTGCAGTAGGATTGCAGGCTAGATGTCTCATCCTCTGATCTATCGGCCAATGGCGTCATTCAAGTTAGCGGGCATTACCTACCAAAAGACGCCGGAGGGTATGGGTAGAGCCTAGCCCATTCCGAGCAATTATACTGCAATGAGCGTGCCATTGGCCATGCGCTGCACCAAATCCCCGGATTTGCTGATAAGCAAATTTACATCAATCACTTGCAGACTTTCAAGGCAGGCTGTGTAACACCGCCTTGGTGCCACTTTATTCTTCAGAATTTCCATTTAAGGGAAATATTTTACGAAAAGTTGCCCACAAATCTTCCCAAAACCCATATTTTCAGCGCTCTTCCAACTCGAGCCCCCATGCTGCAGCGAGCTATCTGCCGCGCGCTGGGCTACCCTCGTGAGCATTCTCAGCCACGGGGGCTGGGTTATTTTGGGGCAGGGCAAAGGCAAAAATTACGTCCTGCACTGCCATGATCAGGTATTGGCGCCCGTCGAGTTCGTAAGTCATCGGTGAGGCCTCCAGCCTTCCGCCGGCATTCAGGTGCCAGAGCGAGTTTCCCGTGGCGGGATCCAACGCCACCAGGTTGCCCGCGTTGTCGGCGGTAAACAGCAGCTTACCCGCCGTGGTCAGAATGCCCGCCGGGTTTTCGCCCGTGCCCATCTCGTGATTCCAAACGATTTTTCCCGTCCGGTAGTCAATGGCGCGGATGGTGGAGTTGGCCCACAATCCCCGGTCGCGTCCCGCCCACCATTCCGGCGTTCCGATTGCGGTCAGGTAAAAAATGCTGAAAACCCGGCGCGCATTCACGTAGAAAAGCCTTGTCTGGGGATCAAAGCTGGGCGCCATCCAGTTGGTGGCGCCATCGGAGGCGGGCTCAACCAGCGTGCCATCGGGTTCGGGAGCCGAATCCGGCTTGGCCACCGGCCTGCCGCGAGCGTCAATGCCCGACGCCCAGTTTTCGTCGATAAACGGCGCCGTCACCAGGTGCTCGCCGGTCTTGCGGTCCAGCACCACAAAAAATCCGTTGCGGCTGGCCTGGGCCAGCAGCTTGCGGGGCTGGCCGTGGAACGGCGCGTTAAACAGCACCGGCGTCTGAGTGGCGTCCCAATCGTGAACGTCGTGCGGCGAGGGCTGGAACGCCCATACCAGTTTGCCCGTATCCGGATTCAGCGCCACAATCGAGCAGGTGTAAAGATTATCCCCCAGCCTTGCATCGCCCGCCAGCACGGGATTGGGATTGCCCGTCCCCCAATAGAGCAGGTTCAAGCCGGGATCATACGTGCCAGTCATCCACGTCATGCCGCCGCCGTGCAGAATGGCGTCGCTGTTTTCGGGCCAGGTTTCGGAGCCGGGCTCGCCGGGCTTGGGTTCCACATACCAGCGCCACTGCAGCTTGCCGGTCACCGGATCCACGCTGTCGAGAAAGCCGGGAATATCCGTTACATCGCCGGAAACGCCCACAATCACGTGGTTGCGAATCACCAGCGGCGCCATGGTGGAAAAATACCCCAGGCTGGGGTCGGCCAGCGGCACAATCCACCGCACGCTGCCATCCCGGGCGTTCAGCGATACCAGTTGCGCATCGGGTGTGGTGAAGTAGAGCCACTCCCCGGCCATGGCAAGGCCGCGGTTCCCAATGTGGTCGCCCTGCGAGGCGCGGTGATAGTGCCAAATCTGGTTGCCATAGCGCGCGTCAACGGCCCATACATTGTCAGGCGTGGTGAAGTAGAGCACGCCGTTTACTTCCAGCGGCGTGGACTTGATTCCCGCCGAATGCGCCTGAAAAACCCACGCCAGCGACAGGCTGCCCACGTTGCGGGCGTTGATCTGGTCCAGAGTGCTGTAGCGCCGCCCGGAGTAGTCGCCGTTATACGTGGGCCAGGTGTCGGTGGCCAGTTTCAGCAGCGCCGCCGGGTCCAACCCCTGGGCGCGCGCAACGCTCCGGCCGGCTCCAACCGCTGTCAGCAGCAATAGAATCAGTTGAGGATAAGTTTTGTAAGCTTTGCTCCAGAGCTTCAAGACTATTCGTCACCTCATATCGCGTAAATTGTCTTTGCCGTCCGGATAGCAGTACACGCTTGCGCAAGGGTCCTTTCGGCCATGCCGAACGGCCGCGCCTGGCGCCTCTACTTCAGCGTCATCAGATAGGCAAACAGGTTATGCACGTCGCTCTGTGTCAGTTTGTTCAACAGTTCCTGGTGCGCTGCCAAAGGATCGTGAACCGCCACGCGCACCTGGCTGCGGGCGAAGGAGCGGTACCATCCGGCGCCATCGCGCAGCGCCACGTAATAGTCATCAATGTGTACCAGCGGCCCTTCAACCTGCTGCCCGCCCGGCAAGGTTACGGTAACGGTTTTCGTCGCCCGGCGCGGGTAGAGCATCTGCGCTTCCAGGTCAATGGGGGCGTACCGGTTCGCAATGCCCTTCAGATCGCCCTCCGCGGAGTGGCAGACCGCGCAGCCTCCCGCGCCCTTAAAGAACGCCTTGCCCGCCGCAGCGTTGCCCGTCAGCAGGCGCTCAACCGGATAATCGGTTGAGACGTGGCCGGAGTGCAGCGCCTCATTGGCTTGCCAGTGCAGAAAAGCGGCGATATCCCGAATCTCCGCCTCGCTCAGATTCTGCGCCGGCATGCCTTTATCCGGGCGGCCGTTGTGCACCAGGTCGCCAATCAGATTGCCGTCCACGTCGTGCGCCACCAGAACAGAGCGCAGCAGGTCCGGGCCGCGAGCGCCGGTGGCATCCGGCCCGTGACAAAATGAGCAGTGCTGCACAAACACCTGCCGGCCTTGCAGCACGGCCGGTGGCGCCGCTTTGGAATCAGCGGCAAAACCCCTCCAGCCCAGCGTTGCAACGCAGGCCAGCATGGCGCCCATAACCACTACCGCTCTTCCTCTGCTTCCCACGCCCCGCTTCAAGGCCGGCATTTTCCGTCCAATCCTCCTCAGGTTCTTCTGCTTCTCAGCCCTCAGCGCCTTCGCGCCTTTCCGCGGCCTTCAACTCCAAAAATCGCTTGCGGCTGGCCATAATGGCATGGCGCGTTTCCATCGGTCCGCGCCAGCCTTTGGTCTCCGTGCGCTTGCCTTCCAGCTCCTTGTAAATGTCAAAAAAGTGCTCAATTTCCAGTCGCGTGTGGGGATAAATCTGGTCAATCGTATATACCTGCTCGTAGCGCGGGTTACGCTCCGGAACGGCGAGAATCTTCTCATCCGGGCCCTTCTCATCCGTCATTTCCAGCATGCCGATCGGCCTTACTTCCATCAGGCACCCCGTGAACGTGGGCTCGCCGCTAAGCACCAGCACGTCAATAGGATCGCCATCGGCTGCCACCGTGCCGGGCACAAAGCCATAGTCCCCCGGATAGTGCATGGGCGAATAGAGTGTGCGGTCCAGCCGGAATACGCCAAGCTTCACGTCAAACTCGTACTTGTTGCGCGAATCCTTCGGAATCTCAACGATCATCCGGACGATATCCGGACACTTCTCTCCCGGATCCATTTCATGCAGCATGCGCTCCATATCCTCCGCAACAGATTAAATTGTTTGTAAATACAAAACGTTATTGTAACTCCAACCCGCCCTCTTCTCCTGAACTATGTGAGTGTCGCGGCAGCGCTTTGCGCAAATGGCAACGCTCTGCCGTGGAATGCCATTACGCGGTCCCGCGGAAGGTTGGCGTGCGGAGTCAGACGGGTAATCCAGGTGGTGCACATTCCAGTTGACCGGCGATGCCTGCCGGAAAAACCGGGCAGCATGTTGCCTCTTAATCAGCAGCGACGCAGGATGGCGCTGTGTGCCAGGCGGAGGCTGATTATCCATCTGCGTTGCGGCGGCTACATCCCGTGCCCCTGGGCGGCGTTGCGCAGGGCTAGTGCAATAGCCTCGGCCGCATGCAGCGGACGTTTGCCGGCAAGCTGCCACACCTGCTCGCGGCAGCTAAAGCCATCGGCAATCAACAGGGTATCCGGCGCGGCCTGCCGCACCGCGGGCAGCAATCCCAATTCCGCAATCTGGCGCGAAACGGCGTAGTGATCCTTCTCAAACCCGAATCCGCCCGCCATGCCGCAACAGCCCGCATCCAGAATCTCCAATTGCAGCCCCAGCCCGCTTAGCAGACGCTGCTCGCTCGAAAAATCCAGAACCGATTTGTGGTGGCAATGCCCGTGCACCAGCGCCCGGCGCGGCAGCCTGGGCAGCGCCACGGGAGTGGGCTGGAGGGTTAGAAATTCGCTGAACATGAACGCCTGGCTGGCCAATCGCCGGGCGCGCGGGTCGGCGGGAAAAAGGTTGGGCAGTTCCTCCCGCAGTACGGAAACGCAGCTTGGTTCCAGCCCCACTACGGGCACGCCCTGTTCCATATACGGCGCCGTCGCCTCCATTACGCGCCGCAGCGCGCGGCGCGCTGCTTGCAACAGGCCGTAATCGTAATATGGCCGCCCGCAGCAAACGGTCTGTTCCAGCACGTGCACACGAAAGCCGGCAGCCTCCAGCGCCTCAACTCCGGCGATCGCCACCTGCGGGGTAAAGTAATTATTAAATGTATCGGCCCACAACAGCACCGGCGGCCTGCCCTGGTTCACCACGGCGCGGCGGCTGAACCAGCTTTGAAAGCTGCGCGAGGCAACCACGGGTATCTGCCGTTCCGGCGCAATGCCCGCCACCGCCTTGGCCACTTGGCGCAGCATCGGGACCTGGGTGACGGCGTTCACCAGCCAGGGCGCGAGGGCGGCCCACGGCGCCCAGTCGCCAATGTGTCCAAAGGCGTAGGCAGCGCGCGGACGCACCCGGCCGCGGTAATAATGCGCCAGGAATTCGGCCTTGTAAGTGGCCATATCCACGCCCGCCGGGCACTCGCTTTTGCAGGCCTTGCACGCCAGGCACAAATCCAGCGCCCGCCGCACCTCCGTGCTGCGCCAGCCGCCGCGTATCACTTCGCCCTGCAGCATTTCAAACAGCAGGCGGGCGCGGCCGCGCGTGGATTGCGCCTCCTCGCGTGTGGCTCGGAAGCTGGGGCACATGGTTCCCGGCCGGTCCTGGCGGCAGGCGCTTACTCCCACGCAGCGCAGCGCGGCGCTGATAAAGCTGCCGCCGTCTTCGGGATAGCCAAAGTGGGTTTTGACCGCGGGCGGACGAAATCCCGGCCCCGTGCGCAGGTTCTCATCCATGCGATAGGCATCCACCATCTTCCCCGGGTTCATTCGCCCGCCGGGGTCCCAAAGGGTCTTGAACTGGCGGAAGGCGCCGGTCAGCCGGTCGCCAAACATGCGCGGATAAAGCTCCGCCCGCGCCTGGCCATCGCCGTGCTCGCCGGAAAGCGATCCGCCGTATCTCACCACCAGGTCGGCCGCCGCCTGCATAAAATTGCGGAACTTGCTGATGCCCTCTGCCGACTTGAAGTCAAAATCAATGCGCAGGTGGATGCAGCCCTGCCCAAAGTGGCCGTAAAGCGACCCGCCGTAGCCAAAGGAGGCCATAAGATGGCGAAAGTCGCGCAGGTAATCGGCCAGACACTCGGGCGGAACCGCCGCGTCTTCCCAGCCGGGAAAGAATTCCTTGCCGCCCTCTCCCCGCGCCGTGGCCGCCAACCCCGCCTCGCGCACCGCCCAAATGGAGCGGGCCTGCCGCGCGTCTTCAAACAACCGCATGGAAGGCGCGCCGGGCGCGGCGCTAAGCCGGTCCATCAGTTCGCGGGCGCGGCCCACCGCTTCCTCGCCATTTGAGGCGCCGAATTCGGCCAGCAGCCAGGCGTTGCCGGGCGGCAGCAGGCTGATCTGCTCCACCAGATGTCCGGTGCGCTCCAGATACTTCACAATGCCGCCGTCCACGCCCTCCAGCGCGATGGGGCGCGAGGGCAGGATGCGCATTACCTGTTCCGCGGCGGCGATCATATCCGCGTAGCCCAGCGCCAGTAGCGGGCGCGCCACCGGGCTTTCCACCAGGCGCAGCGTGGCCTCCAGAATGGTGACGCAGGTGCCCTCTGTGCCGGTAAGGGCGCGCGCCACGTGAAAGCCGTTTTCGGGCAGCAACTGATCCAGGTTGTAGCCGGAGATGCGCCGCGGGATGCGGGGAAAACGGCTGCGAATCTCTTCGCCATACTCGGCGCCCAACTGCCGCAGGCCGGAGTACAGGGCGCCGGTTCGCCCGCCCGCCTCAATCAGGCGGTCCACCTCCGCCGCCTCCGTGGCGCCCACGCGCAGCCGCAACCCGTCGTAGGTAAGCACTTCGAGCGACTCCACGTTATCCACCGTGTTGCCGCCCATCAAAGAGTGGGTGCCGCAGGAATTGTTGCCGATCATGCCCCCCAGCGTGCAGCGGCTGTGGGTGGAAGGATCGGGCGCAAAGGTCAGGTGATGCTTTTCGGCGGCGGCGCGCAGCACGTCAAGCACCACGCCGGGTTGCACGCGCGCGCGCCTGCCCTCCGCATCCAGCTCCAGGATGCGGTTCATATATTTCGAGGTGTCCAGCACCACGGCTACGTTGCAGCATTGGCCCGCCAGGCTGGTGCCGCCTCCGCGCGTCAGCAGGGGCGCCCCAAACGCCTTGCAGGCGGAAGCCGCGGCCATAACGTCTTCCGCATCGCGCGGCAGAACCACCCCGATCGGAGGCTGGCGGTAATTGGAGCTGTCAGTGGCGTATAACGCGCGGCTGCCCGCATCAAACCGCACCTCGCCGCGAACTCGCTGTTGCAGTTCGGCCTCCAGGGCGCGGCGGTTAACGTTGGGTTGCGGAGTTATGGGCATAAGGTGATTATGCGTGCGGAACTCCGGATTATAAACCCGATTTATGCCTTTTGGCGCGGTCGGTGTCGCCTGTGCCTGCTCCCTTGGCTTGCCGCCTTGCCGTGCACAGGGGTAGAGCTTGCCCTGCCTCCCAAAGCGGGAGCAAGCTCCCGCACTCCAAAAGGCGGCGTGCATGGAGCGAGTCGCCAGCAGGGCAGGCGCCGCCGGCAGCATTTGCGAGCAGAGCTTGCTGAGCCGCAGCCACACGAAGACAGTTTATGCTTGACAATGTTATCCATATCGTCAATAATCCAACGTGGACCGTCCCTGCCCTCCTTTTGCCGCGGCGCCTGAGTGGCGGCGCGCCGGACCGAACCGGGGAGGCAGAATCGGATGGCGCGACACGAAAATTAATTGCCCATAATTATTGTTTTTTTTACGGAATGAACCCAATCGTGATTGAAAACAAACAAGTTGCTAAAAAACGAACCCAATCGAACCCAATTAATTCTGCCATTTTCACAAGGCTTGGAACCGGCCTTGTATCAGGGCACGGCGGCAGCTTTGGGATTTGTATCAGGGCAGGGCAGGTTGGAGTGCGGCAGGGAAAAGGGCGGAATCAGGTTTCAAAATCCGGAGCCTCAGAATCTGCCCTCCCCAGCGGCTCTGCCGCCGTGATTTGCGGAAAGGCTTGCCTTTCCGTGGCCGCCGGGTTCTGTCTTTTAATTGCGCGCTCCGACCCTGCTTGCCGGGGCGGAGCGCGCAAAGATCAAATGGAGAGCGCGCGACGGAAGGCCACAGGCCTTCAGCACATCGGGGCGGCAAAGCCGCCAAGCCACCGTAGCGCCGGGCCTCAATCCGGCGTCGGCTGCCACCCTGAAGTACGGCGCGACACGGAAATTAATTGCCCATAATTATTGTTTTTTTTACGGAATGAACCCAATCGTGATTGAAAACAAACAAGTTGCTAAAAAACGAACCCAATCGAACCCAATTAATTCTGCCATTTTCACAAGGCTTGGAACCGGCCTTGTATCAGGGCACGGCGGCAGCTTTGGGATTTGTATCAGGGCAGGGCAGGTTGGAGTGCGGCAGGGAAAAGGGCGGAATCAGGTTTCAAAATCCGGAGCCTCAGAATCTGCCCTCCCCAGCGGCTCTGCCGCCGTGATTTGCGGAAAGGCTTGCCTTTCCGTGGCCGCCGGGTCCTGTTCTTTAATTGCGCACTCCGACCCTGCTTGTTGGGGCGGAGTGCTCAAAGATCAAATGGAGAGCGCGCGACGGAAGGCCACAGGCCTTCCGCACATCGGGGCGGCAAAGCCGCCAAGCCACCGCAGCGCCGGGCTTCAATCCGGCGTCGGCTGCCACCCTGAAGCACGGCGCGACACGAAAATTAATTGCCCATAATTATTGTTTTTTTTACGGAATGAACCCAATCGTGATTGAAAACAAACAAGTTGCTAAAAAACGAACCCAATCGAACCCAATTAATATTCGGAGATTTCGGGAGTTTTGTAACAGGGCACGGCTTCAGCCGTGCTGTCGATTGGCTCAAAAGGGGCTGGGCTTTAGCCCCTGCAATGCCCAAGGCTTGGAACGCAGGGGCTGAAGCCCGAGTTCCGGTTACCCGCTTGCGGCCCGGCTGAAGCCGTGCCCTGATACAAAGCGGAGTGCGGCGGCTTGCCCTTGCCATGCCTTGCAAGGTCCTGGCCGTGCGGTCCACCCGGTTGCCATCCGGGCGCCATCAATGATTGTGATAAGAATTGTGAACTTAGACTAAACTGAAAGGCATCGGGAATGCAGCAGGAAAACAAGATTGCGCTGCTTTAAAAAGCCAGATGCCTTTCCTCAGGCGCGGGGAGTGTAAGCAGGGCGTTGCTCCCGGGCGTAATGGCATGATGGCAACCACGGGGCGACCGCTTTCAGATGATGACCCTTAGTGAAGCAACCCGAAAAATGCAGGATGGCGCTCATCTTTCGCGCGATGAGGCGCGCGGCGTAATGCACCAACTGCTTGAAGGCGGCATTCCTGACGCTGAGATCGTCAGCTTTCTCGTGGCCCTGCGCGAAAAGGGCGAACAGGCCGCCGAACTGGCGGGCTTTGCGGAGGTGATGCGAGCCCGCGCCGCGCAATCGCTGCAAGCGGCCGGGGTGGACCTTGACAAGCTGCGGCAGGAAGATTCGCTGCTGGATACTTGTGGCACCGGAGGCGACGGCCGCGGCACCTTCAATGTTTCCACGGCCGCGGCGCTGGTGGCGGCCGCGGCGGGAGTGCGCGTGGCCAAGCACGGCAACCGCTCCATTTCCAGCCGCTGCGGCAGCGCCGATGTTCTTGAAGCTCTGGGCGTGAGCCTTGATCTGCCGCTCCAGGCCATCCCCACCTGCCTGCGGGAGGCGGGCATTGTTTTTCTGTTCGCGCCCCATTTGCACCTTTCCATGAAGCACGTGATGGCCGCGCGCCGCTCGCTGAAGTCCAAGACGGTTTTTAACCTGCTCGGGCCGCTGACCAATCCCTTGCAGGCTTCGGCACAGCTTGTAGGCGTCTATGACCGCCGTTATACGGCGACTATTGCGGAGGTGTTGCGCGAGGTTGGCGCCAGCCGCGCCATGGTTGTGACCGGCTACGACGGCATGGACGAAATTTCCACCACCGGCCCCACCCAGGCCTCCGAGGCCAGCGACGGCAGCGTGCACTCGCGCGAGATTAATCCCGAGGATTTTGGAATTAGCCGGGCGCCCGAAGATGCCTTACGCGGCGGCGACGCGCCAGCTAATGCCGCCCTGATGCGTCGGGTTCTGGCCGGCGAAAGCGGAGCTTGCCGCGATGTGGTGCTGGCCAACACCTCCGCCGCTCTTGTGGTGGCGGGCGCTGCCGCCAACTTTTTGGAAGGCGTGGAACGCGCGGCGGCAGCCATTGATTCCGGCGCGGCCGCAAGAACCCTGGAACGCCTGGTGCGCGTTACCCAGCAGTTGAAGACCACGAAGGCCTGAGCCTCAACCGCTGCGCACCAAAACACGCGGGCTTGAGGCCCCAATGGAGCCGCGGATGGCGCATGCCTCGCGGTGTTTGTGATGTGAGTCGGTTCCCTAAGTCGCGCTTCAAACCGATATAGAACCCTTGGCCGCCAAGGCTTCGAAGCACGTAGACGTAAAAGAATGTTGGCACGGCGCGAGTTTACTCCCGGCCCCCGGATTTTCTCCAGTACTTATTTGGCGACGTTGCGGAGCCACGTACCGTACGGTACGTGGCGGAGAGGGTGGGATTCGAACCCACGTTGCGATTTCTCGCAAACACGCTTTCCAAGCGTGCTCCTTAAGCCACTCGGACACCTCTCCTGGGTCTAAGGCGGGAAGCGACGCGCCGGCATGCGGATCAGTTCATCCCTGGCGGGCGCGATTTTTAGTATACACGATGCCGGTCCGGATAAAGCCCTTGCCGCGCGCAACGGCTGCGTCAGCGGCGCCGGAATCGCCCAGCTCTTCTTCCCCTTGCCGCCGTTCCCGGGCCCCCCTACCGCAACGTTTTAATTAAGACATTCAGCCTTTTCTGTGCAATAATCCGACAGCCGGAAGTTTCCATATTTCCGGGACCGGAGGCTATTGCCGCAAGCCCCGCCGGCGGAAAGATGAATCCCGAAATCCATTGGGATTTGATGAGCACACTTATCTGGAGGTAACGGCTGTGACCCTCCGGCTGCTGCATTACCGTAGCGCGGGAAGGTGGTGGCACGCACGCTACCGGAATACGGCGCCGGCCGGCCGCAGCCTTATACATTTGGGGGACAGCAATGAAAAAGACCATAGCATCTCTGTTTTGGATAGTTTGTTGCTCGGCAGTTGCGGGGGCAGCCCTGCCGCAGTACGGTCCAACGATGCTCCGTGAAGGATGGAGACTGGAAAGCTCCGCCAAAGTCACGGCGGATGGCGCTGCTATTTCGCAGCCTGGCTTCAGTGCGTCGGCCTGGTACCCCGCCGCCATTCCATCCACCGTGCTGGCGGCGCTGGTGGCCAATCATGTGTATCCGGACCCTGACTTCGGCATGAATCTGCGCCATATTCCGGGAGTGGACTACCCGATTGGCGGCAATTTCTCAAACCTGCCCATGCCGGCGGATAGTCCTTTCAATGTCCCTTGGTGGTACCGCAAAGCTTTTACGGTGCCGGCTTCATACCAGGGGCAGCACATTGCGCTGCACTTTAACGGCCTCAATTACCGCGCCAACATCTGGCTGAACGGACAGAAGATTGCGGACTCCAGCCAGGTTGCCGGCATGTGGCGGCGGTTTGAGTTTGACGTTACCGGCGTTGCCCAGCCCGGCAAAACCAACGTTCTTGCGATTCAGGTTTTTCCTCCGCAGCCCGACGATTTGAGCATTACTTTTGTGGATTGGAATCCGCTGCCGCCCGACAAGGATATGGGCCTTTACCGCGATGTTTATCTGACGGCGAGCGGTGTGGTGGCGCTGCGCGATGCGCAAGTTGAATCCGACCTGGAATTGCCCTCGCTGGCTACCGCCCAGCTTACGGTGCGCGCCACGGTGCGCAACCTGGATACCAAAATGGTGCAGGGCACACTCGAGGGGCAGATTGGATCCATCCATTTTCAGCAGACTGTGGCGCTGGGCAACCGCGAGGCCAAGCTGGTGGCCTTTGTGCCCTCCGACTACGCGCAACTGAAGCTTGACCATCCGCGCGTATGGTGGCCGGCGGGACTGGGCGCGCAGAACCTTTACGATCTGCACCTGCAGTTTGTGGTAGCGGGCAAGGTGATGGACCAGGAGCAGGTGCGATTCGGTGTGCGCAGCATTACCTCCCACCTGGACAGCCAAAACCACAGAGTGTTCCAGTTAAATGGCCACAACATTCTGATTCGCGGCGCGGGATGGACGCCCGACATGCTTTTGCGGTGGTCGCCGGCCCGGATGGCGGCGGAGTTAAGTTATGTGCTGAACATGCATCTGAACACCATCCGTTTGGAAGGCAAACTGGAGGACGACGAGTTTTTCGATTCCTGCGACCGCTCGGGCATTCTGGTAATTGCCGGGTGGTGCTGCTGCGACCACTGGGAAAAGTGGAAGAGCTGGAAGCAGGAAGACTACGTGGTGGCCGCCGATTCGCTGCGCGACCAACTGCGGCGGCTGCGCAACCATCCCTGCATGCTCACCTGGCTTTACGGCAGCGATCACCATCCGCCCGAAAACGTGGAAACCACCTACCTGCGAGTATTGTCGGAGGAACACTGGCCAAACCCGTACCAGTCGTCGGCCACGGCGGCGCCCACCCGGCTGCAAGGGCCAACCGGCCTGAAGATGACGGGGCCTTACGAATACGTTGCGCCCTCCTACTGGCTGCTTGACACGAAGAACGGCGGCGCCTACGGCTTCAACACCGAAACCAGTCCCGGCCCGGCCGTGCCGCCGCTTGAGAGCCTGGAACGCATGCTCCCTAAAGACCATTTATGGCCCATTGATGACGTTTGGAACTTCCACGCCGGCGGCGGCGAATTCAAGACCATCGACGTGTTTAAGCGGGCGCTTGAGGGCCGCTATGGCAATGCCACCGGAGTGGCCGACTTTGCGGAGAAATCCCAGGTAATGGCCTACGAGGGCGAGCGCGCCATGTTTGAGGCCTATGGCCGCAACAAGTACACTTCAACGGGAGTTATCCAATGGATGCTGAACAACGCCTGGCCGTCGATGATCTGGCATCTGTACGATTACTACCTGCGCCCCGGCGGAGGCTTTTACGGCACGCAAAGGGCGTGCGAACCGCTGCACATCCAGTACTCCTACGACGACCAGTCGATTGTGGTGGTCAATTCGCTGCGCACTGCGTTCAAGGGCTACCACGCCAGCGCCCGCATTCTGAACCTGGATATGACGGAGAAGTATTCGCGGCAGACAACCGTGGATATCGACCCTGACAGCGTCTCAACCCTGTTCGCGCTGCCGCGCCGCAGCGGGCTTTCCACAACTTACTTTGTGCGGCTGGAACTGGCCAAGCCAAACGGAGAAGTAGTAAGCCGCAATTTCTACTGGCTCTCAACGCATCCTGACGTTTCAGACTTCAGCCGTTCCACGTGGTTTTACACGCCCATCGAAAGCTATGCGGATATGACGGGGCTGAGGCGGCTGCCTGAGGTCGAATTGAAGTTTTCCTCCACTCATCAACAAAGCAACGGCAAAGCTGTTGACTTGGTGAGCGTTGAAAATCCTTCAAAGAGCCTTGCCTTCTTTGTGCACCTTTCTGTTCGTCAAGGCAAAGAAGGCGCGGAAGTTCTGCCGGCACTTTGGGACGACAATTACTTCAGCCTGCTTCCCGGCGAGCGGCGCAGCCTCAGGGTGCAATACTCCGCTCAAAGCCTGGGTGGCCATGCACCGGCAATAAAGCTTGATGGCTGGAATGTTAAACCTGCAACAGAATAGTAAGTGGTCCTGTCAAAAGGCGGCCGGCTGGGGTAAGTTTGATACTCTTACCCCGGCCGGACCTGGAGGGTTATGATGGGGGAAACCGTAAACTGATCTGATCCTTCAGGAAATCTTGTGTGTTGGCCGGGCAGACTTGCTTACCAGATAAAGTGCCAAACGCCGGCTGCAACCTTCTTGGTTCCGTTAGCAACAGCGGCGGGAGTTGCCTCCGCGCCCTTCGCCACATCGGCTGCGCCCGATTTCGCGGCGTCCACACTGCTTTTCACAACATCCGAGCCGGCGGATCCAACTTTCTGCATTCCGCTTTTGGTGGCCGCGCCGGCAGATTCCGCCTTATCGGCTACTGCCTGTCCTCCGCTTTGCGCCGCGGCGGCCGCCTGGGACGTTCCCTTGGCGATGGCTTTGCCCGCGTCGCGAATGACCCCGGCTCTGCCGCATTGCGCTACTAGAAAGAAGATGAAACCGAAAGACAACAAAATAAATAGTCGTCGCGCCATTTCAAAAACCTCCATCGTAGTGCTCGAATCTGGGTCGGGGAAGTGACCGCCCAAAGCAAATCGTTCCCAGCCTGTTAGACGCGGATTCGGCCCGTAAGGTTGGCAGGCGCGGAAAAATTCATCTCCCGCCTGGATGGATGACCCCATGCCGCCTGACGCCGGAGGCAGTCAGGTCATTGCACCCGAAAAACCAGGAATCGTTTTAAACCGCGTCTCCAGATGTGCTAACCTCACGTTATAGCATTCAAGCGGATAACCTCCGCCCTGCGCAGGCTCGGAGCTGACTATTGCGATATCTTGTCCTAAGCGACATTCATTCAAACCTTGAAGCCCTGGAACAGGTGCTGGAAGCGGCCCGCGACCACTTTGACCGCGTGGTGTGCCTGGGAGATCTGGTGGGCTATGGCCCGGACCCGAACGCGGTTGTTGCCAAGGTCAGGCAGATTTCCAGTGTGGTGATTCGCGGCAACCACGACAAGGCTTGCTGTGGCCTTAGCAGCGCCCTCGATTTCAATCCGCTGGCCCGCCTGGCTACGCTTTGGACGCGGCAGCAACTGTCGCCCGAACATCTGGAATACCTGCGCCAACTGCCGGAAGGGCCGGGAAGCTGCGACGGCTTCCGGATGGTGCACGGGTCCGTTAAGGACGAGGATGAGTACATTGTCAACCTCGACCACGCCTTCAAAGAAGCTCCGGAAGATTCCGCGCCCATCACCTTTTTTGGTCACACCCACCTGCAAGGTGGCTTTGTGCTTACGCCAGAGGGCGTAGGGAAGGTCATCGATGCCACCGTGGGCCCGGAAGCCGGCACAAGCCGGCTTACCCTGCGGCCCGAAAACCGGTATTTGATTAATCCGGGATCGGTTGGCCAGCCTCGCGACCGTGACTGGCGCGCGGCATTTGCCATCTTCGATCATGAGAAGCAGCGCCTGGAATACTACCGCACCCCGTACGACCTGCCCAAAACCCAGGAAAAGATGCTGCAGGCGGGCTTGCCCGCGCAATTGATCGCCCGGCTTGAATTCGGCCGATAGACTGCAAGCTTCCCGCACGGATTCGCGTTGTGTCACTTTGCGCCTGCGCAGCGCGGCGGCGTCGAATTCCCAAGCCCAGCCGCTTCCAATATCAACTTTCAAAAAGACAGGTAGGTCACTTCAATCCGCGGCGCAGAATGGTCCCAGTCGCCGGGCATGTTTTCAAAGGTCAAGTGCAGCGGGCGGGTTTCTCCGGCCCGCAAAGGCGGCCTGGCAGCACTCACCGCATGCGCCGTCTGGTGATAAACCACCTGATGGTAGGCGTCAAGGAATTCCAGGTGCAGGTCCAGGCGGGTGACGGCGCGCGGTCCCTGGTTGGAAAGCTGCGCGTCAAGGTAATAGAGGGTTGAGCCCAGAAAGTTGTTGGCCACGCTCATGTGCACGCCGGTCACTTCAATCCGGCTGAAGTAGCTCTGCGCCTCAGCGGTTAATGGCGGCCGGGGCGGCGTAGCAGTTGAGCGCGAATGGATCCACAGCACAATGCCGCCCAGCGCCAGGGCAAGCGCGGCGGTCGACAGCAGAATCCATTTGCGGCTTGAGCCGTTTTCGTTCACCCTTTTGCACCGGAACGCTCCGCCCGCCTGGTGGAAGCGAGTGGCGGCGGAAGCAGCGTGGGGTTAAGTGCCTGCCACCGTCATTTCCTCAATCATCAGCGTGGGCGCGGCAATGGCACTGCGAAAGTCCAGGTCGCTCCCGATCTCACTCACGCGGTTCAGCATCTCCGGCAGCTTTCCGGCTATGGTAACCTCTTCCACGGGATAGGCCAGTTCGCCGTTTTCAATCCACATGCCCGCCGCGCCGCGCGAGTAATCGCCGGTAACAATGTTGACGCCAAAACCGATCAGCTCCGTCACATAAAGCCCACGGCGAATGGAGCGGATGATTTCCTCGCCGCTTTTCCGGCCGGGCGTCAGGTAAAAGTTCTTTGGCCCCACTCCCGGCGGTCCCGCCACGCCGCGCGCGGCGTTGCCCGTGGATTGCAGATTCAGCTTCTGGGCCGTGTAGGTGTTCAGCAGATAACTGCGCAGCACGCCGTTTTCAATGACCGTGGTTACGCCCGATTTTACGCCTTCGTCATCAAAGGGCCGCGTGCCAAAGCCGCCGGGGCGCAAGCCGTCATCAATCACGGTAATGTTGGCGCCCGCCACCTTCCTGCTTAATTGGCCGGTCAGGAACGACGCGCTGCGATAAATGGCGTCGCCGCGGACTGCCTCAAAAATATGGCCCACCACGGAGCGCGCCGTCTCCGGATCAAACACCACCGGCACGCGGCAGGTAGGGATTTTGCGCGCTCCCAGCTTGCGCAGGGCGCGGGCCGCCGCCTTTTTGCCCACTTCCTCCGCCGCCTCCAGCGCGGAAGCGCGCCTGCCCACGGAATACCAGTAGTCGCGCTGCATGCCGCTGGAATCCTGTTGCGCCACGGGCGTGACCGAAACGCCGCAATAAGATGAGCGGTAGCTGGCCACAAATCCCAGCGAGTTGGCGTACGCTTTCGCGCCGCTGGCGGCTTCAAAGCCCGCGCCTTCGCAATTGCGGATGCGCGGGTCGGCGGCCAGAGCGGCATCTTCCGCCCGCCGGGCCCAGCCGATGCGGTCCGCCGTGGATAACTGGCTGACGTCGTCGTAGAAAATCTGCAGGTCGCCGTCGGAGACTCCCAGCAATTCCGGCTCCGCCAGCCTGCTGGCCGGGTCTTCGGAGGTGGCGCGCGCCATCTCCAGCGTTCGCTCCACCAGGCGGCGCAGCGAGTCCGCGGAAAAATCGCTGGAATAGGAGCTGGCGCTCTGCTCGCCCAGAAAAACGCGCAGCCCCAGCACCTTTGACGCCGCCTCCTTCAGGCTCTCAATTTGGCGCAGGCGAACGACGGTGGAAAATTCGTCCCCTTCGCGCACCATGGCGTCCGCGGCGGTTGCTCCGGCGCGCAAGGCGCGGGTAACCAGGTCGTGGGCAAGCTGCTCAAGCTGATTTTGTGGCATGTTGGCTCTAAATCCTTAAATCGTCTTTGATGTTCCAGGATCTTTTCGGGCCCCGGACGGGCTTGCGCTGCCGCTGGAGGCTGCTCGCGCCTGTTCCCAGGGCTCCGCGCCCTGGGCTGAATAAACGCCTACATGAACGATGTGGCGTGGCGCGGCGCCGTGCCGCCTACCGTTAAATGGCTTACCTTGATGGTGGGCAGCCCCACGCCCACCGGAACGCTCTGTCCGTCTTTGCCGCACGTGCCAATGCCCGGATCCAGCTTCAGGTCATGGCCCACGGCGGTCACGCGCGTCAGCACCGTAGGCCCGTCGCCGATCAGCGTGGCGCCCTTCACCGGCGCGGTAATTTTGCCGTCTTCAATCAGGTACGCTTCCGAGGCGGAAAAGACGAACTTGCCGCTGGTAATATCCACCTGCCCGCCGCCAAAGTAAACCGCGTAAAGCCCGCGCCGCACGGAACGGATAATTTCCTGCGGGTCGTCGGGGCCGGCCAGCATGTAGGTGTTGGTCATGCGCGGCATCGGGATATGCTCATAGCTCTCGCGGCGGCCGTTGCCGGTAATCGTGGCCTTGGTCAGGCCGGCGCTCAGCTTATCCTGAATGTAGCCGCGCAACACGCCATTTTCAATCAGCGTGGTGCGGCTGGTGGGCGCGCCCTCATCGTCCACGTTCAGTGAGCCGCGCCGCGCCGGAATGGTGCCGTCATCCACCACGGTGCACAGCTCGCTGGCCACGCGCTGGCCTATGCGGCCGCTGAAGGCGGAAATGCCCTTGCGGTTAAAGTCCGCTTCCAGGCCGTGGCCAACGGCCTCGTGCAGCAGAATGCCCGGCCAGCCGGGCGCCAGCACCACTTCCATTTCGCCCGCCGGAGCTTCGCGCGCGTCAAGCTGCACAATCGCCTGGCGGGCCGCTTCGCGGCCATGGTACTCCGCCGAATTCTCGCCCGCAAAAAATTCCAGCCCCACCCGGCCTCCGCCGCCGCTTGAGCCCGATTGCAGGTTGGCGTTCTGCTGCGCAATGGTGTAAACACCCAGGCGCACCAGGGGCTGGAAATCGGCCACGGCGCGGCCATCGGAGCCCGCCACCAGCACGTGGCGAATCTGGTCGCCATAGGTTACGCGCACCTGCCGGATGCGCGAATCGTAATCGCGCGCGGCGCGGTCAGCGCGGCGAACCAGTTCCAGCTTCTCCGCCAGGGCGCGGTCCGTGGGCGGGGCCACGAGCGGATAAAAATCGTGCGCGGGCTGCGACGTGCTTAAGCCCACCGTGGAGGTGCGCGCCGGGCCGCTGGCAATGCGCGCCGCAACCTTTGCCGCCTTCAGCACGCTTTCCGGAGCCAAATCGTCGGAGTAGGCGTAGCCCGTTTGCGCGCCCGCCAGCACCCGCACCCCAACCCCCAGTGAGATTCCTTCGGTCACGTTCTTCACCAGCGATTCATCCACCAGCACGGAGGTTGTGGTGGTGTGCTCAAAGTACAGGTCGGCGTATTCGCCGCCTTCGGAAAGCGCCGCCGCCAGATATTTTTCCAGCCCGGCTTCGGTCACTCCAAAACGGTCGCGAAAAAAGGTGTCACTCTGTGCCATGTCAGTGATCCTGGGATGACAATAAGGTTGGATTTCGGAGGCTGTTATCGTGCCTTGAACCCCTACGCTAACATACGGGTCATAGGGTGTCAATTTCAGTCCCTCCGCTCCTAACCAGCGCCTCCACGGCAGCTCCGGCGCCGCAATTGCCCTGGCTGTTTGCCGCGGCGCCGCAATCGCTTTCGGATTCCTGCGCGGGGCGTGCGGGCTGTATTTGTTTAATGGCGGGCGGAGCCGCTTCTTCCTGCCCGCGCCGCGCGAAGAAGCCGCGGACTCTTGCCCAAAGGCCTTGCGGCTGGGGCGGAGCGGCGGGAGTAGCGGCCGTGGCGGAAGCCGTTAAGGGCGGAACGGGCCTTGCCGCGGCGGGTGGGGGGCCGGTGGACTTTTGGGCGTTGGCGCGCAGAGCGGCCAGGCGGGCCGGGGT
>VFSW01003714.1_pt1 | contig 22879 bp, 22 predicted proteins | sample 5358111 | NCBI WGS metagenome assembly VFSW01 (sample SAMN11554181, study PRJNA540505) | mine drainage metagenome | isolation source: sediment from site ElyBrook_90M | place: USA: Ely Copper Mine, Vershire, VT | collected 2017
CCTTCTCCGCACACCTGGACCGGGCTCCAGAAGCCGGCCTGAAACCCGCAGACTCGCCGAAGTGTCCCATGTTTCTTGCGCGCCGTCGCGCTGGTGGTCAACCCGCAAATCTGTCCCGGGGTCGCGCTGCAATCGCTGTCAACCGTGCACGGGGTGGGGGGGCTTCCGACGGTGGTGGGATTGACATAGCGCATGCTGGTGCTGACCGGCCACGGCGGCGTCGAAGTGGCGGCGGGAGTCGGAATCTGCCAGCCGCATCCCACCAGTCCCGCCGAGGGGCTCGGTGCGCCGGGACTGCCGCATTCGTAGGGCGAAGAGCCGCCGCCCGTGGAATAAGTTCCAGCCAGCGGCTCGACCTGCATCGGTACGGAGAACCCATTGATTACCGTCACGTCGTACCAATCGGACGGCGAGCCAGGACTGTCCATCGTCGCCTCGAACTGCGTCGCGGGGGGCTTCCCGCCGACTCCCGCTGGGCAGGTGATGCTCGCGTTGCAATCCCCGGTCGCGCACGCAGGCACGCCGGGACTGCATGCCGCTGCGGTGCACTTTCCGTCGGTGCTGCCAACGCATGCGCAAGCGTTGTTGCAGCACGCGTTGCTTACGGTGCCTACGTCCGATACCGGACAACTTCCGCCCCCGGGAGTGCACGCGCCTTCGAACTTCGCATCGGGGCATCCGGAGCGCCCGAAAATCGCACCGCTCCACTGTATGGCCTGCGCCGTGGAACTTGCGGACGGGGTCGGCGCGGGCAGACAGAGCAAGGCGGAGTTCGAGCCCAGGCTTTGCGCTTTCAATTCGATGCTGCCGGCGCTGGGATTCGGCAGGCTCTTGAAGCAATAGCCAGTTTGGGAACAGGCATCGCTGGGATCCGGACAGTCAAGATCGGTGGCGCAGGTGCTCTGTAACGATTGCACTCCAGGCTTGGCCGAGGTGTTCACGCATTGTTGCTGATGGCCGTTCTGTCCTACGCATTGGCTATTGCCGCTGCATGAAACCGCACCGCCCGACGAACCCAGCCATACGGTGTAGTTACAGTCATTGACTATATCAACCTGACGGAATCCAGCACCGCAGGTGGGTGTCGCGGTTGGCGTTGCGGTCGGAGTCGTTGTCGGCGTGACGGTCGCAGTCGGAACCGGCGTGACGGTCGCGGTCGGAACCGGCGTGACGGTCGCAGTCGGAGCGGGATGACCCGAACTCGAGTCGCCGCGGCAAGCATAGGCGCTCAAAAGCAATGAACCCAACAGAAATGTGATCGCGAGCCGACCGATCCTCTCCGAACTTCCCATGTCCGCTATCCTTCCGTGTCCCGCTTAACGGCGCGTGATGCTAGCGAGTATGCCGATCGGCGATTGCATATCCACCAATGAGCGTTGAAGAAACACTCAGATTATCATAGCCGAAGCGATGATCGAGACATTAAGTCTCTAATTGCACGTGCTCCCGCAAGCTTTAATCTGATATGTGTTGATATATAAATACAATACTTCAGAACGCTCAATGTGGTTTTAGCGAGGTGGTAGCAAAATGCATACGTTTGGCAACCGCTGACGACGAACGCATTTGCACACTGGGACGATCGGCTTGAAGGTCAATGATCCGACAATGGAGTAGTGAAGTAGTGTATCAATGGCATGTTAAGCCGTGTCAAAGATGGATAAGCATATAAACGCGGCCGAGAGACTAGCTATGCCTCGATGCCGCCCTTGATGCCGCTGGATCGAGCTGGTTCAGAACCGGGTCGCCGCAAATGCGCGACGGTGGCCGATGCCGCCCTCCATCGGTCACAGTCAATCGAGACTTGGCCTCGAAGGCGGACCTTCGATGTCCCGCCAGAGAACCCGCGAGCTTGACAGGGGCGCGGGGCGCATGGTCTACCAACAAAATTGAGCCGACCGCGACCCGGCCGGCCGCTGATGCGCGGCCGGAGAGCGCCAGAGCGTCCCGATAGAGCGGCGGCCCGCGAACAGAGCAAAGGAGTTTCACCAATGAAAGCCGCGGTATTTCACGGGCCCAAGCAGCCGCTATCTATCGAAGACGTTGACGTAGACAAGCCGCAGGATCACGAGGTCCTGGTCCGGACCGTCGCAAGCGGCGTATGCCATAGCGATCTGCATTTCGTCGACGGCCTTTATCCCTATCCGGCGCCCGCCGTGCTTGGCCATGAGGCGGCCGGAATCGTCGAGGAGGCCGGCAAAGCGGTCAGTTACGTCAAGCCGGGCGATCATGTGATCGCGTGTCTTTCGGTCTTCTGTGGCTTTTGCGACCAGTGCATGAGCGGCCATCCGAACCGATGCACGAACAAGGCGGCGGTGCAGCGGCCCAAGGGCACCAAGCCGCGGCTTTCGCAGAGCGGCAAGCCGATCAAGCAGTTCGCCGAGTTGTCCTCATACGCCGAATGGATGCTGGTGCACGAGAATGCGCTGGTCAAGATTCGTGACGACATGCCGCTCGACCGCGCGGCGCTGATCGGATGCGGCGTGACGACGGGCGTCGGCGCGGCGCTCAACACCGCCAAGGTCGAGCCGGGATCGACGGTGGCCGTGTTCGGCGGCGGCGGCGTGGGACTGTCGGCGATTCAGGGCGCGCGGATCGCCGGTGCGCGGATGATAATCGCGGTCGATATGTTCGAGCATAAGCTTGCGACCGCAAAGCGGATGGGCGCGACGCATACGATCGATGCCTCGGCGAACGATCCGGTCGCGGCGATCCGTGAGATGACCAACGGCGGCGTCGATTATTCCTTCGAGGCGATCGGGCTCAAAAAGGTCGCCGAGCAATGCTTCGAATGTATCGCGCCGGGCGGCACGGCCACGATTATCGGCATGATCCCGGTCGGCCAGAAAATCGAACTCGACGGCCCGAAATTCCTGACCGAGCGCAAAATCCAGGGCTCGAACATGGGCTCCAACCGCTTTCGAATCGACATGCCGCGCTATATCGATTTCTACCTGCAGGGCCGGCTTAATCTGGACGACATGATCACGCGCCGGGGCAAGCTCGAGGACGTCAACGAATTCTTCCGCGCGATGAAGGCGGGCGAAGTCGCGCGCAGCGTTCTGATGTTTCAGTAGGGCGTTTATCCGATGCAGGAATTCAAACTGGACTGAGTATCCTGCACTGAGTATCAAGAAAGTACCAAGAAGGAGCGCGACAATGAAAGCTGCCGTTTTTTACGGGCCCAACCGGCCCCTTGAGATAGAGAATATCGACGTTGATGATCCCCAGGAGCACGAGGTCCTGGTGCGCACCGCCGCGACTGGCGTATGCCATAGCGATCTGCACTTCGTCGAGGGGCTGTATCCGTTCCCGGCGCCCGCCGTGCTCGGCCATGAGGCCGCCGGAGTAGTCGAAAAGGTAGGGAGCGCGGTGACCTATCTCAAGGCCGGCGACCACGTGATCTCGTGCCCGTCGGTATTTTGCGGCTACTGCCCGTCTTGCATGTCGGGCAGGCCCTACATGTGCTCGAACCGGCGTGCGACGCAGCGGCCCAAGGGCGCCAAGTCACGGCTCTCGAAGGGTGGCAACCCGGTGCGGCAGTTCAGCGATCTTTCGACCTATGCCGAGAAGATGCTGCTGCACGAAAACGCGCTGGTGAAGATTCGCGACGACATGCCCCTCGACCGCGCGGCGCTGATCGGATGCGGCGTGACGACGGGCGTCGGCGCGGCGCTCAACACCGCCAGGGTCGAACCGGGATCGACGGTCGCGGTCTTCGGCACGGGCGGCGTGGGACTGTCGGCGATACAGGGCGCGCGCATCGCGGGGGCGCGGATGATAATCGCGGTCGATATGTTCGAGCACAAGCTCGCGACCGCAAAGCGGATGGGCGCGACGCATACGGTCGACGCGTCGGCGAGCGACCCGGTCGAGACGATCCGCGAGATGACCGGTGGCGGCGTCGACTATTCGTTCGAGGCGATCGGGCTTAAGAAAGTCGCCGAGCAATGCTTCGAGTGTATCGCGCCAGGCGGCACGGCCACGATTATCGGCATGATCCCGGTCGGCCAGAAGGTCGAGCTCGACGGGCCGAAGTTCCTCACCGAGCGCAAAATCCAGGGCTCGATGATGGGATCGAATCGCTTCCGAATAGACATGCCGCGTTACATCGATTTCTATCTGCAGGGGCGGCTCAATCTCGACGACATGATCACGCGCCGGGGCAAGCTCGAGGACGTCAACGAGGCGTTCCGCGCGATGAAGGCGGGCGAAGTCGCGCGCACAGTGCTGACCTTCGACGCCTGACGGCACACCGGCGTCCTCCGCTGAGCAGTGGCGGACGCCAGACGATAAGAGGATCGCGGATGAAGCGGATCGCAGTCGTGACCGGCGGAAACCGCGGAATCGGTTTCGAGGCGTGCCGCCAGCTCGCGAAGGCCGGGATGGCCGTGGTCCTGACCGCGCGCGATCCGGCCAAGGGCGAAGCGGCGATCGCGCGTCTCAAGAGCGGCGGGATTGACGTGCAGTTCCAACCGCTGGACGTGGCGTCGCCCGAAAGTATCGACAATTTTGCGCGCTATGCGGAAAGCGAACTGGGCCGTGTCGACGCGCTGATCAACAATGGCGCGGTCATGGACGGCACCGGGACCTCAGCATCGAACGTCGATTTGCCGGCGTTCGAAGAGGCGATGCGGATCAATCTTTACGGTCCGCTAATGCTCTGTCGCACGCTGATCCCGTTGATGCGGCGCAACAAGTACGGACGGATCGTCAACGTTTCGACCGACATGGCCACGACCAGCGGCCTTGGCGCGGGCCATCCGGCGTATCGCGTCTCGAAGGCCGCGCTGAATGCGTACACGATCGTGCTGGCGGCGGAGCTTCGCGGCACCAATATCCTTGTCAATGCGATGTCGCCCGGATGGGTGCGCACGGAGATGGGCGGAAGCGGCGCGCCGCGAAGCGTCGAGCAGGGCGCGGATACGATGGTCTATCTCGCGATGCTGCCGGACAAGGGTCCCACCGGCGGATACTTCCGCGATCGCAAACAGTCCGCGTTCTAGCCGAGCACGCGCCCTCTCCCTGCCGTTCAGGGAGAGAGCGATTGTCACTATGATTCGCTAGCCGACTGGCGCCGCCTGCGACCCCCGAACTATCGCTCCCGGCATCTCACCCGTCGGCGCGCCGTCCTCGAACGTCACGGCCCCGCTCACCACGGTATACTTGTAGCCGTCGGCACGCTGCACGAATCTACGTCCGTTCGCCGGAAGATCGAACACCATCTCCGGCGGATGCAGGCGCAGGCTATCAAAGTCGATAACGTTGATATCGGCCTTCATCCCCGGCTGGAGCCTGCCGCGATCGCGGAGCCCGTAGAGCTCGGCCGTATCGGTGGTCTGGCGCTTCACCGCCGCCTCGAGCGGAATACGCGCGCCGCGATTCCGATCGCGCACCCAATGCGTGAGCATATAAGTCGGCATGCTCGCGTCGCATATCACTCCGCAATGCGCGCCACCGTCGCTCAGCGACAGTATAGTCATAGGATTAAGCAGTTGCGGCAGGATATTGTCGAATGAGTAGTTCTTGTAGGAGAGCGGCATATAGATAACTTCGCGGCCGTCGCGCTCCAACAAGGTATCGTAGGCCACTTCCTGCGGAGTCTTCCCCGCGAGCTTCGCGCGCTCCAGGATGCTCGCCGCCGCCACCGGCTCGTACTCGGGCGGATCGCCGAGCGAAAAATGATGCTTGAAGCCGGTCACCATGCCCAGCGTCTGTTCCTCCCTGACCGCCGGATGGTCATTGAGAATTCGCGCGCGCACCTCCGGATCGCGCATCCGCGCGACGCGCTCGGGCAGGCTCAGGCCCGCCAGCATCTCGCGATAGCTCCGATGCGTGCTGAACGGATGGAGTGAGCTTTGCAAGCTCATCAGCGACCCGGCCGGCCGCGGCGCAACCTGCGCCACGATCTGCGAGCCCGCGGCGTTGCTCCGCCCGATGAAGTCCATGACCTGATGCATCTTCATCTTCGAGCGGCTGCTGATCAGCGCCGCCAGCGAAATCGGCCGCCCGGTCTCGGCCGTGAGCCGCGCCATCCATTCAAGGTCGGCGTCCGGGCCCGCCACGTCGGTGATTATCTCGAACACGCCGTGACCCGCTTCGCCAAGCGCGCGCCCGATTCCCATCATCTCGTCGACGCCGGCAAACGTTCCCGGAACATAGGCCTTGGCGCGCGTCCGATGCACGAAGGTGCGCGAGGTGCTGACGCCCAGCGCGCCCGCCTTGACTCCCTCGCGGACGACCGCCGCCATCCGCGCGATATCATCCGCCGTCGCCTCCTCGTTCGCCGCGCCGCGCTCGCCCATCACGTAGGCGCGCACCGCGCAATGCGGCACATGAGTGCCAACATCGACCACGCGTTTCATTTGAGAAAGCGCGTCGAGATACTCAGGAAAGGTTTCCCATTTGAAGTCGATTCCGGCGGTGAGGGTCTCGGTCGGAATATCCTCGACGCCATCCATCATGCTGATCAGGAAATCCTCTTTGCCGCGCGCAACCGGCGCAAACCCGACTCCGCAATTTCCCATCAGCAGGGTCGTCACGCCGTGCCAGCTCGACGGCGAGAGATAGGGATCCCACGCGACCTGGCCATCGTAATGGGTATGTATATCGACCCATCCCGGCGTCACGATCAGTCCATTGGCGTCGATCTCGCGCCGGCCGGGGCCAGCCTTGCCGCCGACGCTGGCGATCTTTGCGCCGTCGATCGCGATATCGCCGGTGAAAGCGGGCGCGCCGGTGCCGTCGACGATTTTTCCGTTGCGGATTACGAGGTCATGCATCTCCTGCCCTCCTCTTCGTGCCGATTTACTGAGTTAGTTTCTTTTCGCCGTCTCTTTTTTCCGTCATCCTCGAAGAGAATCCCGGATCCGGGACCCTCTGCGAGGGTGACACAATCGTTTAAGCTGATAGTTCGGCCCTCAATCGGCTTCGAGTAGCACGACGGCCGCTGCGCCCATCCCTTCGCCGCGGCCGAGCGCACCTAAGCCTTCGGGATTCGACGCCTTAACATTGAGCCGGCTCCTCTCGGCTCCGATCGCGGTTGCGAGACGCTGCACCATCGCAGGCAAATGGGGTCCAAGGCGCGGGCGTTGCGCGAAGATCGTGATATCAGCGTTCACCAGACGCCATCCAAGGTCGGCCGCGCGTTTCCATACGGTGGACAACAGAGCCAGACTGTCTGCGTCGCGGTAGCGCGGATCGGTATCGGGAAAATGGCGGCCGAGATCGCCCTCGCCGAGCGCCCCCAGAATCGCGTTGGCGAGCGCATGCGCCGGCACGTCGGCGTCGGAATGGCCGCGAAGACCAGCGGTATGTTTGATTTCGACGCCTCCCAGGACGAGCTTTCGGCCTTCCTCCAGCGGACGGAAGTCAAACCCTTGTCCGATCTTGAGACGCATTGCGATTCAGGCCTTGCTGGCGCCGCGCGCGGCGGTAGTCGGTTGAACTTAAGCCGACGGTTCAGACTGGCTGCATAAAATGACGTCGCAGAATCCTCGGATAAAGTACCGCTCCGCTGCCTCGTCGGCGGTGGTGTAGTCGTAGCCGGGGGACCCATTTAGGAGGCGCGCGCCTTCCAGCAAAAGCCTTCGAATGATCGCTTTTTCTGCTTTGGACGGGTCGGCTCCCTCCTTATATCTCACAACCACACGATAGTTCTTCCCGCGCAGATATTTGATGGCCTCGCCGACATTGAAATCTGTGGGAGCAGCGAAGGCAGCTCGAACATAGTCAAGCACTCTGTCCTTGAGCCTGTGAGTTTCGCCAACATAAAAGGGGACTTCCGCCCCCGAACAAACAAAGCAGATAACGTACACGAAGTCCCCCACCGGGGCAGGAAGAGGGCTGTTAACATCTTCGGGAAATTCTATCCCATTAAAGGTGTCGAAGTTCATCCGTCGCCGTTCCTATCTTAGTGCGGGTTGTGCGGAGAAGATTTGCCGATTGTGATTCCAGGCCCGATCGTTAGATCATCCGCCCCCCGCCCGCAACCCTTTGGCGGAGGACTCGAACTTGGCACGCGGGCTCGGCGGGAGTCCTTCGCGGCGTTGCGGTCGCCTTGAGCAATTGCTACCTGATCGCCATGCCTTCTCTCGAGTGGAACCGCTGGTGGCGGCGCGATCTGCAGGAATTCCGCAAAAATAGCCTTGGCAAGGGCACCGACACAGCCTACTGACCAAGGAGCGGCCGGACGACAAGCCTGTGGCCGTCGTGGTAAGCTTCAGCCTGTGAGCATCACGCAAACTAAACGCTCGCAGACTTATTGCCCTTTCGAACTGCGAGTTTGCGGAGCGGATCATTACGGCCCTTAAAGCCAAGATTGACGACGGAAAGAAAATAAATATGAGCAGCTAAAGCACGCAAACTCCTTAAGAAGCAGATTAAAGCCATAGCACCGTATTGTTGACAAACGACGTCTTTTGGTCGAGGTTCTTTGCGCGATGGACACCCGGCAATTTAGCTTTTATCTCGGCAAAGATCCGAGGCTCCTGCCGATCTATACGATACGAGAGGCCGCGCACTATCTGCACATCCCACAAAACACGTTGCGGTCGTGGGTTCACGGACGGCCTTATACAACAAGCACCGGTGAATCTCGCTTCTCTGCACCCGTTATTGAGTTGCCAGAACCTGTCGTTGATTTCGACGAAGAGGAAACGCCTGACGAGGAAGCAAAAGCTGGAAGAGTTCTATCGCTATCCTTTATAAATTTGGTTGAGGCCCACGTCCTAACGGCGATCAGAACCGTTTGGGGATTGCCGCTCTACAAAGCTCGTGAGGCCGCTGTATATCTTCGGGGCACGTTCGGATCGAGACATCCTTTCGCCGAATTTGATCTGGAAACCGATAAACTCAATCTATTCATCCGTACTATCGAGGGCATATTGAACGTCACGAGAGGCGGTCAGGTTGAGATGCAGTCGGTCGTCGAGATTTTTCTCAAACGAATTGACCGAGACGCGGAGGGATCACCGCTCCGATTTTATCCATTTACGCGTAAAGACCATTTCACGGCGACTGAACTGAAGATGGTAGTGATTGACCCCTATATATCTTGGGGCCGTGCAATCCTAAAAGATGCCGGGGTACCCACCTCGATGATTATTCAGCGATTTTGGGCTGGCGATTCTATTGCGCATCTTGCTGATGATTATGGCCGCGAGTCTGTCGAGATAGAGGAAGCAATCCGCTGCGAGCTGGAAGCTAGCCAATAAGACGGTCGGATCTCCCCCTGGATAGGCTACTACTACCGCCTCCCTCGTTTGTATTTTTTATTGAGAGATCATTGGGGCAAAAGGATGTAGCGGAGGCGTTAAAGGAGCGCGGCTTCGGCGTTCAGCTTCATCGCCAGCACTTCATTCACAATGCTCCAGATGAAAAATGGATCTCTGAAGTCAGCCTGAAGGAATGGGTTGTTCTGACGAAGGATACTGCCAATTTCAGAAAAAAAACAGAATTAGATGCCGTAATAGCTACGCGCGCTCGGGAATTCGCCTTGACCAACGCGCAGTTACGCGGTGATGAGATGGCCTCTATTTTTGTACGTGCGATGCCCGCTATACAAAAATATCTGCATAGCCACGCAGGGCCGTTCATCGTGAGAGTCCGACGAACCGCTGAGCTTGTGCAGGTTTATCCTCCACGCTAGCTCGCGTCCGCGACGCGGCTAACCGCGGGCGGACTTGTCGATTCGCGGGAAGAGCGCGACTGCCGGGTTCACGCGATGGCCCGCTTTGATTCCTTCGCCAAACGGCGCGCGCGCAAGTGCGTCATCGATATTGAGCATCGCCATCAGCCGCGCCATCGCACGCGGCATGAACGGCTCGAGCGTGTCGGCCGCGACCCGCAGACCCTCGAGCAGATTGGCGAGAATCCGCGCGACGCGCGGCAGATTCGCCGGATCTCTCGCGAGCGTGAACGGCGAGGTCATGACTACGTACTTGTTGGCCGCGTCGAGCGCCGCCCACACCGCCTCGAGCGCGCGATTGAACTGCAGCGCATCGACCATCGAATCGATGCGCCCGCCGAGATTCTCGAAGGCCGCGGCGAAATTGCGATCGGCGTCGTCCGCTATTGAAGGCGCCTCGGTGACTTCGCCACTGAAGTAACGAGTCGCCATCGTAAGCACGCGGCTCGCCAAATTGCCGAGATCGTTCGCCAGCTCGGCGTTGTAGCGCTCGACGAGGCGGTCTTCGGAAAAATCGCCGTCGAGTCCGTATACTACCTCGCGCATCACGAAGTAGCGCAGCACGTCCTCGCCGAACGCCTGCTCGTAAGAGAGTGGATCGCGCACGTTGCCCGAGCTTTTCGACATCCGCGCGCCGCCGAAGTTGAGCCATCCGTGAACGTTGAGATGCTTGAACAGCGGCAGTCCCGCTGCCAGTAGGATCGGCGGCCAGTAGACCGCGTGCGTCTTCAGAATATCCTTGCCGATAAAATGTTCGGTCGCGGGCCAGACCTTCTCGATAAACTCCGGATGCTCAGTCGCCGGATGGCTGACGTAGGCCCAGAACGCGTCGTACCAGACATAGGTTACGTAGTTGGTATCGAAGGGAATCTCGATTCCCCAATCAAGGCGCGCCTTGGGCCGCGAGATACAGAGATCGGCAAGCGGCTCGGCCAGCATGTTGAGTGCCTCGTTGCGATAACGCTCGGGCCGGATGAAATCGGGATTGGCGCGGATATGCTCGAGCGTCGCCGCGCGATACTTTTCAATCCGCAGGAAATAGTTGCCTTCGCTGATCAGCTCGACCTTGCGATTGTGCGTCGGACATAGCTCGCCGGGCAGCAACTCTTTTTCAGTATAGAAGCGCTCGCAATCGACGCAGTAGAGGCCCTCGTAATTGCGGAAGTAGATATCACCGCGCTCATTGGTGCGGCGCAGCATCTCCTGCACAAAGCGCTCGTGGACCGGGTCGGTGGTGCGCACCCAGTAGTCGTAGCTGACGCCGAGTCCGCGAAACGCTTCGTCGAAGAGCGCGCTCATCCGATCGGTGTACGCCTTGGGCGCGAGGCCCTCGGCGGCGGCGGCGCGGCGGATTTTGTCGCCGTGCTCGTCGGTGCCGCTAAGGAAGCTGACGCTTTCGCGGCCTCGGCGGCGGCGCTGATTGCGCGCGAAGACATCCGCCGCCAGCGCCTCGTAGGCGCTGCCAACGTGAGGCGTGCCGTTGCAGTAAAAGATCGCGGTCGTGATGTGAATCGGGTCGGCCATAGTTAGTGGATAATACTATAACGCTTCGCGCGGCGGCGGGAATCGGCGCATCACGCGGGCGGCGGCGCTTGGACGCAAGCGCGCGAGTTCATGCGCTATGGCTTCGCGCGGCGGGGGCGAGCGCTCGCGCCAGATCGTCGGCGAAGCGGCGCGCCTCGGGCGGCATCAACGTCGCGATCGCGACCCGGATCGCGGGCGGGCTCTTGAGCCGATACCGCTCGCCCGCCGCCACCGCCCATCCGGCGGCCAGCAGCGATTGCACTATCGGCTGCTCCTCCGCGACTGGAATCCAGACCGTGAGTCCCGAGCGTCCGTGCGCCTCGATTCCGTGCGCCGCGAGCGCTTCCAGCAACGCGTCGCGACGTTCCGCGTAGGCCTCGGCCGCGCGGCGTATCAGCCCGTCCGCAACAGTGTCGGTCCACAATGCGGCGACCGATCGTTGAAGGAGATGACTCACCCATCCGGGACCGAGCGCGAAGCGTCCTTCGATCCGGCTGACGCTGGTCTCGTCGCCGGTCAGGATCGCGAGTCGCAGGTCCGGTCCGAGCCATTTCGAGACCGAGCGCACGACGACCCATCGCCGGCGGCCCTTCTCGCAGAGCGTGATCGCCGGTGCGCCGGCGATTAGTCCCGCGTGGTCGTCCTCGATCACCAGCAGGTCGGGATAGTCGTCGATGATCTGCTTTAGCTCGTGCGCGCGTTCGGAATCGAGCGCCGCGCCAAAGGGATTCTGCGCGCGCGGCGTGACGATCGCGGCCTTGGCTCCCGCGCGAAGGGCCGCTTCGAGATGCGCGGGAATCGGGCCGGAGTTGTCGACGCGGACTGCGACGATGCTCAAGCCGAGCGCTGTGCATAGATCGATCATGGGTGAATAGGCAGGGTCCTCGATAGCGATTTTGTCGCCAGGCCGCAGATGAGCCGTCAGCGCGCGCTCGACGCCATCGAGGGTGCCACTGACGATCGTTACGGGGCCGGGCGGCAGGCGGTCAGCGGCGAAGGCCTGCGCCGCTAGCGCGACGAGTTCGGGGAGATTGATGCTCTCGCCGTAGAGGCGCGGCGCGGCGGGCTCGGGCAGACGGCTGAGCCGCGGGAGCATCGCAGGGTCGGGGTTGCCGGTCAGGAGGTTGCGCACGCCGGGGGGAATCGTAATCGAGGCATGCGAGGCGAGCGGCGGGGCGGCGCTGACGACGGTGCCGCGGCGGCCGCCGGCGGCGACCATCCCGCGACGCGCGCGCGCGCGGTAGGCGGTCGAGACGGTAGTAGGACTCAGTTTGAGTCTGCGGGCGAGCGCGCGGACTGTGGGGAGGCGAGCGCCAGGGACAAGCTCTCCGGCTGCGATCGCGCGCTCGACGCTTTGGACAATTGCGTTTGCGCCGACCCCTTCGTTTCTGTCACTATTACGTTCCATTATTAATCTTGATTTGTACTGTAACAAAAAGGAACTGGAATGGAAAGAGACGCGTCGCCAGCCAGCTCGAGGACCACTATAAAACGCTATCCCGAACGTGCCCGCTACGACCGCACGACGGTCGAAGCGATCCTCGACGAGGGTCTCATCTGCCATCTCGGATTCGCCGCCGACGGGCAGGCCTTTGTGATCCCGACCACCTACGCGCGCGACGGGCGGCGGATGCTGATCCATGGATCGCCGGCGGCGCGATGGCTGCGGGCGGCGGCGGGCGGGACGCCGATATGCGCGACTGTCACGATAGTCGACGGGCTGGTGCTCGCGCGGTCGTCGTTTCATCATTCGATGAATTATCGGTCGGTGGTGGTGCTGGGAAACGCGGCGCCGATCGAGGAGCCCGCGGAGAAGCTTCGAGCGATGGAAATCCTGGTCGAGCATATCGTGCCGGGGCGTTGCCGGGACGCGCGCGGGCCGAGTGCGGAGGAGCTCCGGCGGACGCTGATCCTGTCGGTCGCGCTTGACGAGGCGTCGGCCAAGGTGAGGGGCGGGCCGCCGATCGATGACGCGGCGGACATGGGGCTTGAGGTATGGGCGGGCGAGCTTCCCCTTGCGCTCGCGACGGGCGCGCCGATTGCCGATCCGAATCTGCGCGGTGGAATCGAGGTGCCGGATTACGTGCGCGATTATCGGAGGGGCGGGCGCGCGCGCTGATCGGCACGTATCGTTTGCCGGATCGCGTGCGGCGTTGGTAGCGTGCGGCTGACCGGGCGCCGCGCGAGGCATCGGAAGTGGTGTCGCGCGGATCGCGATGTTGACACTGGCGCATGGAGGGGCACGCATGAACTTCGGACTGCTCGAATCATTTCGCAATTCGGATCGCAACGAGCTTACCTTCTCGAAGCTCTACCGCAAGCACATAGACCTGGCGGTTGAGGCGGAGGATATGGGCTACGACACTATCTGGCTGACCGAGCATCATTTTGTCGAGGACGGATATTCGCCGAGCATGATGCCGCTGGCGGCGGCGATCGCGGCGCGCACCAAGAAGATCCGGATTGGGACGTTCGTGCTGCTGATGCCGCTGCATCATCCGCTGCACGTGGCGGAGCAGGCGGCGACGGTAGATGTGCTCTCGGACGGGCGCTTCGACCTGGGGCTTGGGCAAGGCTATCGGCCGCAGGAGTTCGAGGGCTTCAATGTCGCGCGCAGCGAGCGGTCGTCGCGGCTGAGCGAGGGGGTCGAGATAATCCGGCGCGCGTTCACCGAGGACGGCTTCAGCTACGAGGGCAAGCACTACACGGTGCGCAACGTAACGCTCTATCCGAAGCCGGTGCAGCAGCCGCATATTCCGATATGGATCGGCGCGCGATCGCGCAAGGCGACCGAGCGGGCGGCGCGCAACGGGTACCATCTGGCGGGCACATCGGGGCGGCAGGCGGAGCTTTATCGCCAGATGCTGACCGAGCACGGGCGCGATCCGGCAGACTTCAATATTGCGCAGCTACGGTTTGGCTATATCGCCTCGCGGCGCGACAAGGCATGGGAGGATTGCGAATACGCACTGCATCATCTGCTGATGAAGTACGGGAGATGGCTCGCGGATGCGGGCGACGTGGCGGGCGACGAGCATGCGACCGAGGTTCCGCCGGTGGGCGAGTTGCGCAATGCGAACGACGCGAATTTCTTTGGCGATCCGCTGATCGTCGGGACGCCGGAAGATGCGATCGCGATGCTCGAGCAGGCGCCCGACTTCACCCATCTGGCGTTCGGGATGTCGCTGCCGGGAATCGATCCGAAGAAGATTCGCGCGAGCATGAAGCTGTTCGCGGAAGAGGTGATTCCGCATTTCAGGCGCAAGGGGCGCGGCGCGAAGAAGAAGCGCGCGGCGGCGCCGGCGCATCACGGGTGACTGAGGAGCCTTGGTTTTCCGAGAACGGTTGTCGCGGACTCATCGCTCAACAGGCGGCGGTCGATCGATTCCTTTAGGTGTGGAAAGGATTCTCGACCGACAGGGTTTCGATAACCTGGCCGTGCTGAAGGTCTTCGGTGTAGAGAATCGTGCCTCCGCCATGGAGGGCGGCTTGAACGATGAGGCTGTCCCAGAAGGAGAGCCGATAGCGGTGCATCGTTTCTACCGCTTTGAGAATCATCTCGGGATCGACCTGCACGGTTGGGAGCCTGGCCAGGTCACGCAAGGCGCGCCGCGCATTCTCATGCGGCAGAGGCACGGATAGCTTGCGGGTGACCGCAACGAAAAACTCCTGAAGAACCTGGGTGCTCAGAAAAGCGAGGCCCTCGCCGCCGGCTTGTTTCAGAAGTTCCTGGGCGCGAGCTTTTTTTACGCGGCGCCGAAGCATCGAACAGATAGACGAGGACGTTGGTGTCAAAGAAACGGCGCATTACCTGCGCTCGTGAAGCTGATCGCGCGACCAGCGCCTGGCGCCGGCGTGCCGCGATCTGGCCCGGCGTGACAGGTCCATGAGGTCGTCGAGCGCCGAGGCTGCCTCGGCGCGCACGCCCGCATACGATTCGAGAAACTTCCGCAGCATCTCGTTGACCGAGATGCCTTCGGTCAACGCGCGGAGGCGCGCCTTCTTTAGCGTTGCATCGTCAATGCTTATGGTCAGATTCGCCATGGCCGTGCTCCACGGGTTCAGTGTAGCACGACAATCTTTCAGTGCCACCGGGCCGGCCGGCAAGCGGCCCAACGGCCGGGGGACGGGCGACCGATCGATAGGCCGGGCGGCAGATGCCGGTTTGAGAACTGTCGGGTGATGCGTCACTCCGTAATACATGAAAGGCGACACCATAACGGTCCGGCTCGACGATGATCTGACGCCGATTCTCGATGAAGTGTGCCGGCGTTCGGGACGGCGGCGGACTCGGTTAGGCGCAGCAACCGGGCGGATGCTAGAGCGATCAGGCGGCCTTGAAGGAGCGGACCCGGATTTGCTTGGCGCGGGCGCGGGCGTGCCAGAGGTCGCAGGCCATCTGCATCCCGAGCCAGGTCTCCGGAGCGGAGCCAAACGCCTTCGACAGACGAATCGCCATCTCGACCGATACTCCGGCCCTTTCGTTCACAAGGTCCGACAAAGCTTGTCGCGTGACGCCCAAAGCCCTGGCGGCTTCCGTCACCGAAAGGCTTAGAGGTTCGAGACACTGGCGCCGGATGATACCGCCCGGATGCGGCGGATTGCGCATAGTCATAGACTTCGCCTTCTTAGTGATAGTCGACATAATCCACCTCGACGGCGTGCCCGTCCTCGAAGCGGAAGGTCACTCGCCAATTACCCGAAACTGAAACGGCATAGCGCCCTCTCAGGACTCCCTTCAATGCGTGGAGCCGAAAGCCCGGCAAGTCCATATCCGGGGCGGATCGGCTTTGGTCCAGGACCGCGAGAATGTCGCGGAGCTTGCCGGTATGTTCTGGTGCAACGCGCCTAGCCGTTTGCCCGTCGTACAGCGCCTTGAGGCCGCGATGCTTGAACGAGCGGATCACCCGCTGAATTTGTAGCGTGTCGCTTGTCGCTTGTCAAACACGACCATCGCCACCGGGTGTGAAAGCTGGGTCTGGCGCGAGCCGCCTACGACTAATTGCTTCGGCGGTCAGAGGGGTTTGTGGGCGCGGACGAAGGCGCTCATGAACTTGCCGTCGAGGATCGGCGCGATTTTGTCGGCGTCGAGGCCAGCCTGTTTGAGGAAGCCCGCGGCGTCGGCGACTTTATAGATACGGGTTGGTTCGACGCCGATTCCGTCGAATCCGGCCGCCGCGAGCTTGGCCTGATATTCCGATTCCTCGAGGGCGCCGGCGACACATCCGATCCATGACTCGATGCTGCGGCGCAGTTCGGGCGGAATCTCGCCGCGCACGACCACGTCCGAGACCGCGAAACGCCCGCCGGGCTTGAGCACGCGGAATGCCTCTTTGAGCACGCTATCCTTGTCGGCGGACAAGTTGATTACGCAGTTGGAAATGATCACATCGACTGAGTTGTCGGGCAGCGGAATGTGCTCGATATCGCCCTTGAGGAATTCGACATTGTGAACGCCCGCCTTGCGCTGATTGTCGCGGGCGAGCGCGAGCATCTCATCGGTCATGTCGAGGCCGTACGCCTGGCCGGTGGGACCGACGCGGCGGGCGGAGAGCAGCACGTCGATACCGCCGCCGGAGCCGAGATCGAGCACGGTCTCACCGGCCTTCAGTTCGGCGAGCGCGGTCGGATTGCCACATCCGAGCGAGGCGGCGACCGCCTCGGCCGGGAGCGCAGCCTTTTCGTCGTCGCGGTAGAGATTCGAGGTGATCGGATCGCCGCGATCGGGCACCGTCTCGCCACCGCTGCACGATGCGTTGCTGCCGCAGCAGGCCGCGTTGCCCGCGCCCTGGCGGACCCGGCGCGCCTCTTCGGCATAGCGTTCCATGACCTGGGTTTTGATCGATGCGTTGTCTTCCATGTCACTGCTCCTTGCGTTTCACGGCCGCGCTCCGCCGCGCGATGCGGCGGCGAGCCGGTTGTGGTTTGGGACAGCACGCGCCCGCGCCGGCGCCGTTGGTTTGCGCGGATACCGGAGCGGGATCGGCGAGCCGGGTGTGCATTTCGGCGCAGCAATCCTCGGTCAGAAAGCGAATCAGATTAGCGGTCTCGCGCCAGTTCACGGCGTAGTAGATGAAGCGGCCGGCGCGGCGCGCGCTCAGCAGGCGCGAGCGTGTGAGGGTATCGAGATGGTGGGACAGGGTTGAGCCGGGGAGCTTGAGGCGGCGCCTGATCTCGTCGACGCAGTTGCCGTCGGGACCGGAGCGGACGAGCAGGCGGAAGATTTCGAGGCGGTCGTCCTGACCGAGGGCGCTGAACTGATCGACGCGGCGTTTCATTACGATATTTCTAGTATCATCGAAATAAAGTTAATGCAAGCGCGGAGGTCCGCTGAAGCGCGCCCGAAGGCGCGCGATCCCTCCACTACGGTCGGGATGACGGAGAAGAACGGCCTATCCACTACGGTCGGGATGACCGAGAAGAATGCAGCCCGCGGTCGGGATGACGGGAGAGAGTGGGAGCGGGGCGGGGGGTTATTGCGAGGCGCCGGACTGGTTCTGCTGGTCCTGGTATTTCTGGAGCTTGTTGGCGACGTCGTTGAATTCGGCGGTCGCCTGCTTGAAGTCGGCGTCGGCCTTTTCGGAGCGCGCCTCGGCGTCGAGCGCCTCCTGATTGGCCTTGGCGGCTTCGGCGCGCGCATGAGCGGCGTCTGCCTGAGCCTGAGCCGCCTGCGCGAGCGCCTGCTGGGTGGCGGCGTCGTTTTGCGAGGCGCATCCGGCGGCGCCCGCGATTATCGCAGCGAGCGCGAGCGCCGCCGTGGCGCGAGGCAATGTGCGCGTCATGCCTGGAGCAGGGGCGGTGCGGGAAATCAGCGCGGCGCCAGCGCCTCCATCGCGCGATCATCGGGCATCATCGGATTCGTGATGCTGAGCGGCTGGATGCATACGTGAGTGGCGCCGGCCTTCATGTGGGCCTCGACGCGGTCGCGAATCTGGGTCTCGGTGCCCCATGCGACGATGGCGTCGACGAGCGCGTCGCTACATCCGTTTTCGAATTCCTTGTCGGCCCATCCGAGGTTTTTCAGATTGAGGGTGTAGTTGGGCAGGCGCGGCACGTAGGTTTTCATGTACTCGCGCGCGGTCTTGCGCGCGGCGGCGGCGTCGGTGCTGAGGATGACGGCCTGCTCGACGCAGATCATCGCTTTGGGACCGACCGCGGCGCGGGCGTGCGCGGTATGCTCGGGCGGAACGAAGTAGGTATGAGTGCCGCCGGCCTCGGCGGCCGACAACGCGAGCATCTTGGGATGGAGCGCGGCGAGCACGACCGGGACGGGCTCCTTGGGCATCGGACCGCGATAGAGCGCGGTCTTCATCTTGGCGAGATAGTCGCGCATGTAGCTGTAGGGTTTGTCGTAGGAGTGGCCGCGCAGGTTGTTGACGAGCGGCTTGTGGCTGACGCCGATGCCGAGCAGGAAACGGCCGCCGGAGAGTTCGCCGACGGTGTTGGCGGCGGCGTTCATCGTAATCGGGTCGCGGGCCCAGATATTGGCGATGCCGGTGGCGAAGACGAGCTTTTCGGTATGCGACGCGAGATACGCGGCGTGTGCGAAGGGCTCGCGGCCGACCGCCTCGGGAATCCACAGAGCGCTGTAGCCGAGCTTTTCGACCTTGCGCGCGAGGGCGGCGCTTTCGGGGGCGGCCATGCCGTCATAGAAGAACCATATGCCGTACTTGCTGATATCCATGGTCTAACTACTTAACGCCGTAAGCGCGCGGCGACAAGCGGCGGGTGAGGGAGTTCGGCCCGCGATGGTCAGATAAATATCGGCATCACCTTTTCGGTAAATGACAGAAAGGTGCCGTGGCTCAGCGGCGCGCCGATCATGTATTCCATGTGCCCCTGCTCGCGCAGGCGTGCGATGCGGCCGGCGACGCGCTCGGGTGAGCCGTGGATTACGATGGAATCGACGTAGCGCTGGATCGGATCGCCGGCGATGCCGAGCCTTTTCGGATCGACGTAGGTCTTGAGGAGCCACTTCGCGCCGTCGTACGCGATCTGAGCGGCCTCGCGATCGGTGGGCGCGATCGCGAGCAGCCGCGCCATCGGAATTTCGCGCCCGTCGATCGAATGGCCGTGGCCGGTGAGGCGATCGCGGAACAGTTCCCACTGCGCGGCCATCGCGGCGTCGCTCGCGTGCGGCCCGATCAGGACCGAATAGCCTCGCGAGGCGGCCCACGCGAGCGCCTCGTTCGATCCGGCCGCCACCCACATCGGCGGATGGGGCTGCTGGAGCGGCTTGGGCAGCACCTCGACGTCGTCGAAGGAGTGGAACTGGCCGTGCCAGGTGAGCCGCTCGGAGCGCCACGCCGCGACGACGATATCCACCACTTCATGAAAGCGCTCGGCGCTCTGCTCGATCGGCACGCCGAAAATGCGAAACTCGCGCGCGTCGAAGCCGCGTCCGGCGCCCCAGTTGACCCGCCCGTCCGACAGAATATCGAGCAGCGCCAACTCCTCGGCCAGGCGCAACGGATGATAAAACGCGGCGAGCGTGATTCCGGCGCCGATGCGCAGTCGTTTGGTGCGGGCCGCTACATGCGCACCCATCACCGGAATCGACGGGCAGACGCTGTAGTCGCTGAAATGATGTTCGGTGAGCCACACCGCGTCGTAGCCGGTCTGATCCATTATTTCGATCCGCTGGAGTGCGCGCTCGTAAACGAGCCGCAGTGCGGTTCTGCGCTCAGGCCAACTGAAGAACTGGAGAATGCCGAATTTCACGCTGCTCCTTTGCGATGTGCCGGCGGTCAGGCGAGGCGGAGTTCCTTCATCACGGAGAGCATCCGTTCGGCGAGCGGCGGCGACATCTGGACGAGCGGCATCCGCATCTCGGGCCGATACTTGCCCATGAACGCGAGCGCCTGCTTGACCGGGATGGGGTTGGTTTCGAGGAACAGCGCGCGCATCAGCGGAAGCATCTGGAAATGGATTTCGCGCGCGCGAGCGAAATCGCCGGCCAGCGCGGCGGCCGAGAGATCATGAATCTCGCGCGGCATCACGTTGCCGATCGTGGCGATTACGCCCTTGGCGCCAAGCGCCATCAGCGGCACGGTCAGCGAATCGTCGCCGGAGAGAATCGTCAGGCGATCGCCGCATAGGCGGCGGATATCGGACGCCTGGTCCATCGAGCCCGAGGCCTCCTTGATTCCGACGACGTTGCGGATTTCGCACATGCGGGCGCAGGTTTCGGGGGCGATATTCGAGCCGGTGCGGCCGGGGATGTTGTAGACGATAAGCGGCAGATCGACGCTTCCCGCGATCATCTTGTAATGCTTGTAGATGCCTTCCTGGGTGGGCTTGTTGTAGTAGGGCGAGATGAGGAGCGCGCCGTCGGCGCCGGCCTCGCGCGCGCTGGCGGTGAGGCGGATCGCCTCGGCGGTGGAATTCGAGCCTGTGCCGGCAACGACCGGGACGCGTCGGCGGGTCTGATCGATAACGATTGCGACGACCCGTTCATGCTCGGAGTGGGTGAGCGTGGCGGACTCGCCGGTCGAGCCGCATGGGACGAGGCCGTCGATGCCGCTCTGAATTTGCCATTCGACCATCTCGCGCAATGCCTGTTCGTCGACTTCGCCGTCGCGAAAGGGAGTGGCAAGCGCCGTCAATGCACCGTTGAACATAAGGTTTATGCTCCCCCGTCAAGCGCGGACTGGAACCAATTCGTCCTCGCCGACTTCGACTTCACCGGTGAAGACTTCGATCGCCTCGCCGGTCATGAAGACGTGATTTGCGCCTTCGCCATGCTCACGCCATTCGATTTCAAGATTACCACCGCGAAGCTCGACGGTCGCGCGGCGATTCGAGCGTCCGGTCAGGACGGCCGCGACGAGCGAGGCGCATGCGCCGGTGCCACATGCGAGCGTCTCGCCCGAGCCGCGCTCCCATACGCGCATCCGCATCCGATCGCGCGCGAGCATCAGGATGAACTCGGTGTTGACGCGCTGCGGGAAGAAGGAGTGATGCTCGAACTGGCGGCCGAGGGTTGCGAACTCGCTGTCGCCCATGGCAAAGAGCGCGTCGTCGCCGACGAAGGTGACGCAATGCGGATTACCCATCGAGACCGCGGTGACAGGCCACGTGCGGCCGGCGATTTCGAGCGGACAGGCGATCACGCGGCCGGCGGCGGCTATGGGGATGTCGCGGGCTTCGAGAATCGGCTCGCCCATATCGACGGTTGCGCCGATGACGCGGCCGCCTTCGAGCTTCAGTTCGACGATTTTGATTCCGCAATCGGTTTCGATGGCGAGGGGATTTTTGCGATGCGCAGTGCGTTCGTAATGGAGCCGCGCGACGCATCGGATACCGTTGCCGCACATCTCGCCGCGGCTGCCGTCGGCGTTATACATCTCCATCTTAACGTCGGCTGAATGCGACGGGGCGAGCATGATCAGGCCGTCGCCGCCGATTCCGAAATGGCGGTCCGAAAGGCGGCGGGCGAGCGCGGCGGGATCGGCGGGGCGGACGCGATCGGCGGCGACATAGACATAGTCGTTGCCGCATCCGTGCATCTTGGTGAAGGCAAGCCGTGCCATCGGCGCACTCATCTATCGGCGAGCGTGACGATTTTTTCGCCGCGCACGATATCCTCGAAGGTGTCGCGGTCGCGGATGACGTGGGCGTCGGCGCCGTCGACCAGAATTTCGGCGGCGCGCGGGCGGCTGTTGTAGTTCGAGGCCATCACGAAGCCGTACGCGCCCGCGCTCATCACGGCGAGCAGGTCGTCTTCGGCGGGCGCGGGAAGTCCGCGCTCGCGGGCGAAGAAGTCGCCGCTTTCACACACGGGGCCAACCACGTCGGCGATGACGATCGGCGCGTTGCCGTCGCGGATGACAGGCACGATCTCGTGATAGGCCTCGTAAAGCACGGGCCGCAGCAGATCGTTCATCGCGCCGTCGATAACGATAAAGCGCTTGACGTCGGTTTCCTTGATGTAGATGACGCGCGTGACCAGAATTCCGGCGTTGCCGACCAGCACGCGGCCGGGTTCGATTATGAGCCGGAGATCGAGGCCCTTCAGCGGAGCGAGCAGCGCGGCGGCGTAGGCGGCGGGTGAGGGCGGCTCTTCCTGGTAGGGGATTCCGAGGCCGCCGCCGAGGTCGAGATACTTGAGCGCGATACCGTCCTTGCGCAGGCGATTGACGATCGCGGCGACCTTGACGGCCGCTTCGGTAAAGGGCGCGGTCTCGGTTATCTGCGAGCCGATATGCGTGCTGAGGCCGACCAGTTCGAGGTCGGGGAGCGCGCGCGCCTGGGCATAGTACTCGTGCACCTGGGAGAGCGGGACGCCGAATTTGCTGTCGCGATGGCCGGTCGAGATGTGCGGATGGGTCCCGGGATCGAGGTCGGGATTGACGCGCAGGCTGACCGGAGCGCGCCGGCCCATCCGATGGGCGACGCGGGCGATCCGGTTGAGTTCGGGACCCGACTCGACGTTGATCATCAGGATTGCGGCATCGAGCGCCGCGGCTATCTCCTCGTCGGTCTTGCCGACGCCGGAGAAGACTATTTTGCGCGGGTCGGCGCCGGCCCGCATACAGCGCATCAATTCGCCGGCCGAGACGATATCGAATCCGGAGCCCATCGCGGCGAAGAGCTTGAGCACGCTCAGGTTCGAGATCGCCTTCATCGCGTAGCATATCAGATGGTCTCTGGAGGCAAAGGCGTCGG
>VFSW01003715.1_pt1 | contig 22872 bp, 21 predicted proteins | sample 5358111 | NCBI WGS metagenome assembly VFSW01 (sample SAMN11554181, study PRJNA540505) | mine drainage metagenome | isolation source: sediment from site ElyBrook_90M | place: USA: Ely Copper Mine, Vershire, VT | collected 2017
CCGGCGACGCCGCTGTCATCGGCTACGAGTCGATCATGAAGGACGGCAGGGCGGTGGGCTACGTCACCTCGGGCGCCTACGGTCATTGTGTGGAAAAAAGCCTCGCGGCGGGCTACGTGCCCACGGCGCTCGCAGGCGACGGCGAGGTGTTCGAGATCGACATTCTGGGCGAGTTGCGTACCGCGACCGTGCGGTTGGCACCTCTGCACGATCCCGCCGGCGCGAGACTGCGCGCATGAAGCCGCGTCATCGACAGGCCGGCCGTGCGTCCTCGATGCTGTGGCTGCTGCTGTTGACCGCGGTTCCGGGCGGCGGCGCCGAAGCGGCGGCGGAGAATATTCTGTTGCATGGACGCATCTACACCCTCGACCCGGCGCGGCCCTGGGCCGAGGCGCTGGCGATCGGGGGCGGGCGAATTCTTGCCGTGGGTTCCGACGCACAGATTCTGCGACTGGCGGGCCCGCGGACTCTGCGCATCGATCTCGGCGGACATTTGCTCACGCCGGGGCTGATCGACAGCCACGTGCATTTCATCGACGGCGCCCGATACTTGCGGCAGGTCGCGCTGCGCGATGCCGCGACCATGGCCGACGTCGCGCACCGTGTCGATGAGTACCGACGCACCCACCCCCGCGCGGACTGGATCCAGGGCGAAGGCTGGAGCTACGGCTATCCGGACCTGCCTCGAGGTGAATTTCACAAGGAGCTGATCGACGCAGTGAGCGGCGGGCATCCCGTGTTCCTCGATTCGAGCATGGCGCATGCGGCCTGGGTCAACAGCGCGGCATTGCGCCGCGCCGGGATCACGCGCGACACGCCGGACCCGCCGGGGGGCGAGATCGTCCGTGGCGTCGATGGCGAGCCGACCGGTTGGCTCAAGGAGGAAGCGGCCATCCGCCTGGTACAGGCGCGGATCCCCGCGGCCGGTGCGGGCGAGACCCGCGCCACCTTCATCGCCGGAATGCAGGCGGCCAATCGGCTCGGCCTGACCCGTGTCGACAGCGCCGGCGGGGATTTCCCCTTGCTCGGGTTGATGGCGGAGTTGGCGCGCGCGGGGCGATTGACGCTGCGCTTTTCGGTGGCCGATTGGATCAATCCACCGGGACTGACCCAGGCGAAACTGGCGGCACTCGAGGCCGCCCGCAAGCGGTATCACGGCGGTTTCATCTCCTGCTGCGTGGCGAAATTCCTGCTCGATGGCGTGATCGAGTCGCATACGGCCTACCTTCCCGGCGGTTACGCCGACGCGCCGAGCACCACCGGCATGCGCTTCTTCGAGCCGGACGCGTATATGAGCGCGGTGCGAACGCTGAACGAGCACGGCTTTCAGGTGTACACCCACGCCATCGGCGACGGTGCGATCAAGCTCGCGCTGGATGCCTACGGCCAGCAGCCGGATCCGCCGGCGGCTCGCAATCGGATCGAACACGCGGAGGCGCCGGATCCCGCGGACATCCCGCGCTTCGCAAGTCTCGGAGTGATCGCCAGCATGCAGCCGCTGATGATCTATCCTCGCGACGAGTGGAAAGGCATGGAGGGGCTGTGGCAGCGCTACGCGGGCGATCGCTTCCTCGCCACCGCATTCCCGATCCGCGCGCTGCTCGAGGCGCACGCACGGGTGGCCTTCGGCACGGACTGGCCGGTAGTGCAGCTTAATCCGCTGCTGGGCATCCGCAATGCCGTGTTACGCCAAAGCCTCGACGGCCAACCTGCCGGCGGCTATGTCCCGGCGCAACGCATCGACGTGGCGGCCGCGCTGCGCGCGTACACCCGCGACGCCGCCTACGCGAGCCGCGTGGATCGCGACGAAGGCAGCATCGAGCCGGGCAAACGCGCCGATCTTACGGAGTTTTCCGGCGACTTCCTCGACGGACCGTCCTCGCAGATCGCCGCCGGCCGCGTGCTGCGAACCATCGTCGGTGGCCGTACCGTGTATCGCGCGCCGTGAAGCGAACGTACTATCCGGCCGCATCCGGCCATGCTATAGAGTGCGCAATGCTCGCCGGCCGTGCGTCCTGGAGGTGACCTTTGTCCTTGATTCGCGACTTCTACCGATATCTCCCGCCGCTGTTCCTGTTGGCGCCGACGGCCATCGCCGCGGATGCCGCCCCGACCGCGCCCGATCTGGTATTCAAGAACGCCACCGTCATGACCGCCTCTCACGGCACCATCGCGCACGGCAGCGTATGGATCCACCAGGGCAAGATCGCGGGCGTGGGCGAATCGGTCGCCGCCCCGGCCACCGCCGTGGTGATCGACGCCTCCGGCAAGTACCTCACCCCGGGCATCATCGACCCGCATTCGCATTCGGCGCTCGGCAACGACGTCAACGAGGCCACCAGTCCCGTCACTCCGTCGATGATGATGATCGACGCCTTCGACAACAACGACGCCGCTCTGTACGACGCGCTTGCCGGCGGGGTCACGACCGAGCTTCTGCTGCACGGGTCGGCCAATATGATCGGCGGCCAGGCGGTGGTGATCAAGAACAAATTCGGGCTCTCTCGCGAGGCCATGCTGTTTCCGGATGCGCCGCGCTCGATCAAGTTCGCGAGCGGCGAGAATCCGAAAAGGGTTTACGGCGGGCGCAACGAGCTGCCCTCGACGAGAATGGGGAATTTCGCGGTCCAGCGCCAGGCCTTCGAAGATGCCAAGGCCTACATCGCGACTTGGGACGCCTACGCCGCCAAGGTCGCGAAGGGCGACCAGGAGGCCATCCCGCCGAAACGCGACCTGAAGCTCGAAGCGCTCGCCGACGTACTGCGCGGCAAGCTGTTCGTGCAGATCCACTGTTACCGCGCCGACGAATTCCTGACCGAGGAGGCGATCGCCAAGGAATACGGCTACAAGATCCGCGCTTTCCACCATGCGCTCGAGATGTACAAGGTGGGTGATCGGATCGCCCCCACCGGCACCGCCATCGCCACCTTCGCCGACTGGTGGGGTTACAAGGACGAGGCCTGGGACGCCATCCCCTGGAACGCGGTCATGAGCATGCGGGAAGGGGTGCGGGTGGCGCTGAAGAGCGATTCAAACGACTTCGTCCGGCGGCTCAATCAAGAGGCCGGCAAGATGGTGCACTACGGCGGTGCGACCGAGAACGAGGCGATACAGATGATCACGCTCAATCCCGCGTGGATCATCGGCGTCGACGACCGGGTCGGCTCGATCGATGTCGGCAAGGATGCGGATCTGGTGCTCTGGAACACCGATCCGCTGTCCACCTACGCCCGCGCGGAAAAGGTGTACATCGACGGCGATCTGTTCTTCGACGCGAGCCTGCCGGGGTTCGGAACCACGCATTTCCACGGCGTGATGCACACGGCGAGCGGGCTGGGCGGGGATGACGAAGGAGACGGGCAGTGATGGATTCTTTTCGACGATTTCGCCCCGCGCCGGGCCCCGCCTGCCTGTTGACGGCCGCCATCTGCGGCTTGGCGCTTCCGGGAATCGCGGCATGGGCGTCGGCCGCGGCGGGCGCCGCAGTCGGTCCGAATCGGACCACCGAGCACCCCCCCGAGGTCATTGCCAACGTCGGCGGCAAACTGCTTACCGTGACTCACGGCCCCAGCGAAAGTGGCACCGTTATCGTCCCGAATGGCAAAATCACGGCAGTCGGACCCGCCGCATCCACCACGGTTCCCCGTAACGCGCGCGTCTTCGATGCGCACGGCAAAACCGTCTACCCGGGCCTGTTCGACGCCGAGACCCACCTGGGCCTGACGGAAGTGGCGTCGGACAAGAACGGCAACGATCTTGCCGAGACCAGCGACGAGATCCTCCCGCAGATGCGGGTCGTGGACGCCTTTCACGCGGAAACCGTGCGCGTGCCCGTGAATCGCATCAACGGAGTCACCAGCGCCATCGTCGCGCCGGCCTCCGAGGATTCCGTTCCCGGCCAGGACGCGCTGATCCAGTTGTACGGCCGCGATCGCGACGAGATGATCGTCGTCGCGGACATCGCTCTCGCCATGAACTTCGACGCGGACGTGCGCCGCCGCGCCGGCCGGGGCGCCGCCGCTCCCAAATTTCCCTCGACGCGAATGGGCGTCGCCTCGCAGATCCGTCAGGCCTTTCTCGACACGCAGCACTACATGGATCAGCGGCAGGCCGCCACGAAGCCGGGCTTCAAGGGGGAACCGGTGAAGAGGGACCTCAGGCACGAGGCACTGATCCCATACCTCAAGGGCGAGAAGCCGGTGGTCTTCGGCGCCTACGAGAGCTACGAAGTACAGGTCGCCATGGGGATCGCTCAGGAATTTCACCTGAAGGTCATTCTCAACCACGTCACGCACGCGCAGGACGTTCTCGACACCATCGCCGCCTATCATGTGCCCGTCATCGTCGGATCCATCTACGACGCGCCGCAGGCCAACGAGCGCTACGACGCGGTATTTTCCCTGCCTTATGAGCTACAGAAGCGCGGAGTGAAAATCGCCCTGTCCTCCATGACCAATGGCCCGGTATCGGACAGCCGCAACCTGCCGTACGCCGCCGGCTATGCCGTAGCGTATGGACTGCCCTACGACGAGGCCATCAAGGCCATTACGCTGAATCCCGCCGAGATGTTCGGCGTCGGCGACCGGCTCGGCTCGCTCGACGTGGGCAAAATCGGCAATGTGGTGATCGCCGACGGCGATCCTCTCGACGTTCGCACTTCCGTGCTGCAGGTTTTCATCAACGGCATTCCGATCCCGATGAGCAGCCGGCAGACCGAATTGCGCGACGAGTACCTGCCCCTCACCACGCCCCACGGCAAGCCCTGACGGACAGCCGGCGCGACGGACCCGCGGCTACTTGCGGTAGCCGACGTAGAGCGCGCCGATGACGTTGCCCTTGGGGTCCTTGAGCCCGTCGTAGCAGGCATAGAACGGCGTACCGAGCACGTCGACGTCGCCGCAGAACGTCTCGCCGCGGCTCACGGCATCGTATGCCCGGGCATGAACCAGGTAGGTGCCGACGCCCCGCTTGCCCTCGGCCGTCAATACATTGGTGGTGACCCGCACGAACTCGTCGCCATCCTTGACGAATACGGTGGCGGTCGCGCCGCTGCGCTGCTTCTCGTCGTCGACCACGTCCAGGTTGCCGTTCATCTTGTGTGACCCGAAATAGACCACCGGGACGCTCTTGTTGCCGAGCTTCTCGGTGCCATCGATCTTGGCGGGGCCCAACCGCGCCAGGCGCCACTCGAACTCGGCGATGGTGATCCGCGGATCCTCGGCGTGTGCCACCCCGCACATGACGAACAACGTCGTGGTAATGACGGCGAATCCAAGCTTCATTTTTGCTCCTTGCGCGGGTGGGGCACTTCAAAGCGCCTAGATTCGCATACCTCGTGGCGGCAAAATCCGCGCGAAATCACAAAACCGGCCACGGCGCGCGCGCGCCGGTGCGCATCGGCGCGTCAATATGTCATCTGTTGCCCGGTGACGGGAAAGGAAGCCGGTTCGATCGGCGCGCTTCTCCGGCAACGGCCGCTACGAGGTCGAGCGACGCTCGAGGGTCGATCGCCGCTCGGCGAGGTCGCGCTCACCATCCGGCTCGTATCGCTCGGCGAGCACTCTCTGCATTTGCTGCTTGACCGCCGCATAGCACTCACAGACCAGGCCGTTGAGTCCGGCTCGGTCGAGCACCGAGATATGCCCTCTGCGATACTGGATGATTCCGGCGCGTTGCAATACGCCGGCCACGGCCGTGACGCTTTCCCGGCGCACCCCCAGGGCGGCAGCGATCATTTCCTGAGTGACGACGATTTCGCCCGAGGGAATCCGATCGAGGGTCATCAGCAACCAGCGGCAGATTTGTTGTTGCACCGTATGATGCCGATTGCAGGCCGCAGTCTGGGTCATTTGCGCGATCAACGACAGGGTATAACGCAGTAGCACGCGCTGTGCCGCGCCGAAACGCAAGAACTCCGCCTTGAGCAACGCCGCGTCCAGCGCGTACCCGCTACCGGCGATTTGCACCGCCGCCGAACTCGGCGCGGAGTCGCTCCCCATGAACAGCGAGACTCCGACCACCCCCTCGAAACCGACCGCCGCGCTCTCCGCCGACGCCCCGGACTCCAGCACGTAGTGCAGGGACACCACCGCGGTGGTCGGAAAGTAGGCGCGGCGTAACGCGGAGCCGGGCTCGTAGAGCATCGCGCCCAGCGGCATTGCAATCAATTCGAGCTGGGGAGACAGCCGCGCCAAATCCGCCGCCGGCAGCGCGGCGAGCAGCGAATTGCGTACTTCGCGCCCGAATGAAGCCACGGGTGACGCGCAACCCATCCGTCTACCCGCCTCCCAGCAATTCGACACCGATTCCCCGGTAGCCGACGAACCGGCAAAGATGGTCGAACATCGGCTGTCCGCTGACCCGAAACCGCTGGGTTGCTCCCTGTGGTCCGATACGGCTGAAAATGAAATCCAGAAACGGCTCTCGTGCGGCGATCTTCGCGCGCAGCACCTCTCTCTCCGCCTCGTTCCAGCCGGCGTCCGCCTCCTGGACCGCACCGTCCATGAATGCGCCGACGCGCATCCCGAGCATTTCCAGCACGGGCCCGGAAACGCGGGTGAACTCTCCGGTCACATCCTGCTCCCAATACCAATCGACCGCGAGCTCCGTGAGGCTCCGGTATCGCGCTTCGCTCTCACGCAGCTCCGCGGTACGCTCCTCGACCGCCTTCTCCAGCGTCTCGTTGTGGCGATGCAGCCGCTTGTAGAGCAGGCGCGCTTCAAGAGTGTTGCGGATTCGGGTTTTGACTTCCACAAGGTCGAACGGCTTGCTGATGAAATCCCTGACGCCCGCCTGCAGTGCACGCAGCTTGTGGCCCGGCTGTGCGGTCAGCACGAGCACCGGGAGATAGGCGTCTGCAGCGTTGGCCTTGAGGCCCTCGATCACCTCAAAGCCGTCCATGCCCGGCATTTGCAGGTCGAGCAGAATGAGGTCGTAATGATTCCTGCGATGCAGAGTGCATACCTCCGCCGCCCTCAAGGTCGAGCTCACCTGCGTATAGCGCGCCTCCACGAGCAACGCTTCGAGCAGCGCGACGTTAGCCTCCTGGTCGTCGACGATCAGGATGCTGGCGGTAAGCAGCTCCGCTTCCCGGATCATCGCGTTGCGACTTCCGGCCCGTGCCGGACCGCCGCCGTGGTGGCACGGTCGAAAGCGATGTCCAGAGTATCGAGAAGCTCCGTCACCTTGATCGGCTTGGTCAAATAGCGGAAAAATCCCGCCTCCAGCCCCTTGGCGATATCGCGCGGACTGGCATTGGCGCTCAGCGCGATGATGGGAATGTGCGCCGTCGCCGGGTTCTGCAAAAGCATCTGCAAAGCCTCGGCACCGCTGATGCCGGGCAGGTTGATGTCCATGAGAATTACATCGGGGCGCGACTCGCGCGCCATCTTCACCCCCCGGACACCGTCGTTGGCGCTCAGCAAACAGATGTCCGGGCGGCGCAATATCAAGTCCTCCACCAGCATCAGATTCGCCGGATTGTCCTCGACGTACAGCAGGACCCGTGACGTCCCGCTCGGGATGCTCGCAGGCGGCACCGGGACTTGCGACTTCGCCTCGGGCACCGGGTCGTGTGCGGCACACGTGGTCTGCGTGACTTCGATCCAGAACGTGCTGCCGACGCCCACTGCGCTGTCGACACCGATCACGCCTCCCATCAGCTCGACGAGCCGCTTGCTCACCACGAGGCCGATTCCGGTGCCTTCTCCGCCGTGCACCTCCCGGCCGAGCCGATTGAACGGCTGAAAAAGCTGGCGCAACTGCTCCGGGGTCAATCCCTCCCCCGAATCGGAGACCGAGATGCGCATCCGTCCGGTCCCCGTCGGCACGCAGTCCACGACGACGGTACCCGCTTCCCGGTTGTACTTGATTGCATTCGACAGCAGATTGATCAGTATCTGCTTGACGCGGGTACGGTCGGCCATCACCAGAAACGAATTATCGACGGCGGGAAACGACACCCGTATTCCCCGCTTGGTGGCTTGCGGCTCTATCATCGCGCGGCTCTCGCGCAGAACCTCCGCCACCAGAATCGGCTCGATGGAAAGCGACAGCTTTCCAGATTCGATCAAGGTCAGATCGAGAATCTCATTGATCAGATCCAGCAGATACCAACCCGCCTTGGTTATCTGCGCGAGGCTTCGTTGCTGGAATACGGTCGGCGGCGGCGCGCCGGATTCGAGGAGTTGCGCAAATCCCAGTATTGCATTTAGCGGAGTACGCAACTCATGGCTCATGTTGGAGAGAAACTCGGATTTCGCGAGATTCGCTTGATCGGCCGCCGCGATGGCGTCGTTGAGCTCGCGCTCCACACGCTTGCGCACCGAATTGTGGCTGCCGATCAGCAAATACCCGATGATTCGACTCGCCTCGTCGCGAAGCGCGGTGATCGAGACGATCGCCGGGAAGCGCGTCCCGTCCGCGCGAATATAGGTCAACTCGTAGATATCCTCGATCCCGCGCGAGGCCTTGAAAGCCAGTGCCTCGAAGCCGGGCGAAATCTCTACACCGAACTCCGCGCTCAGGGTTCGCGCCCGTGTCAGCACCTCCTCGGGGTCGTGGAGGTCGCTCGGATTTATCGCGTTCACGACTTGTGCGGCCCGGTAGCCCAGCATGTGCTCCGCGCCGCCGTTGAACAGCTGAATTACACCGTTCGGATCCGTGGCGATGATCGAAAAATTGGCGCTGTTCAGAATGGCATTCTGCAGTGCCTTTGCTTCCAGCGTTGGATCGGCGGGCGCCTGTCTGACCGCATTCGACGCATCAATTGACATAGCTGGCTGACCCGCCTTGGCGAAGCGCGCTTGCGTACCGTAATGAAGTTCGCAGAAGGTTCTGCCGCCGGGCGCCTGCGATTCGCCCACCAGCATCTCTTGCGCGGCGCACGCAGTCTGTGCGGTGACGCACAGACCCGCATGCGCGACTGGGGGTTCGCTAGTGCAGGCGCCAGTTGCCGCCTCCGAACAAACCAAGAAGGCCGATGACGATCAGGTAGATCGCAACGACGTAATTCAGCAGCCGCGGCGCCACCAGAATGAGGATCCCGGCGACCAGTGCGACCAGCGGCCCGATACTGAGTGTCATGTTCACGAGCGACCTCCGATAAAAAGCCCGGCGCCGATGCCTGGGGGAGCGCGGCGGCAAGTCGTTTCAATTACCTGCACGCCCCGCTCCGCAAAGATCAGTCGTCCTGCCGAACGGAGATGTGACTGCGCACGTCCGTGACGCCCTCGGTTGCGCGCGCGATGGAGGCGGCTTTGTCCGCGGCTTCCCAGGTTCGCGCGGTACCGCGCAACCAAACCACCCCGTCCGCATCGGTATCGACGTGAATCCGGCCGAGACTGGTGATGTGCTCCGCAGCCAACTTCGCCTTGACCTTGGTGGTGATGACCGAGTCCTTGACGAAGGCCGCCGGGTGCGAGCGGTCCGCGGTTCCGTCCTCGGTCCCGATCGCGACCACCGGTACCGTCAACGCGGATATCGTCAGCAGGACGCTGAGTGCAGGGAGTTTCATGATGGTTCCTTGACGAGTGAATCAGGATCGCCAGCATGTCGCATGGCGGCGCGCGGGTCGGTCTGGCAGCGCACACACGGGAATACGCGTCATATCCTCCCCATGACCAGCAGCACGACGACGATCAGCAATATCACTCCGAGTCCGCCGCTTGGCGCATAGCCCCAGCTCCTGCTGTGCGACCAAGTGGGTAACGCACCGAGCAGCAGTAGAATGAGAACGATCAACAGGATGGTTCCGAGACTCATGGCATCCTCCTCGCAGACGATCCCTCGAGACTGCCGCTCATCGGGATGATTTACCGTGCGCTGTCGTACACGGCTAGCTTTGCGACGGCGCGGGTAGAAGGCGATCGGACTCTTTCTTCACCACGGCATAGCATTCACAGCACAGCGACTCGAGCTTGGCACGGTCCAGAACCACGATCTCGCCACGGCGATACTTGATGACGCCGAGATTCTGCAGCTTGCCCGCCGCCGCCGTCACCCCTTCGCGGCGGACGCCCAGCATGTTGGCGATGAGCTCCTGAGTCATCGTCAATTGTGCCGAGGAGAGGCGATCGAGCGACAGCAGCAACCAACGACACAATTGCTGATCCAGGGAATGATGCCGATTGCATACCGCCGTTTGCGCCATTTGCGTGATCAAGGACTGCGTGTAGCGCAGCAGCAGCAACTGCAGGTCGTGGTTCGCATAAAACTCGTCTTTGAGCAGTTGACCGGCAAGCCGGTAGGCGCGGCCCGCGCTTTGCACGATTGCGCGGCTCGGCGTGGTTTCGCCGCCCATAAAAAGGGCGATCCCAATCAGGCCTTCGTTGCCGACCACGGAAATTTCGGCGGATGCACCGTTTTGCAACACATAGAGAAGAGACACGATGCAGTTCGTCGGGAAATACACGTAGCGCAGAGTGTCGCCCGATTCGTAAATCACCTTGCCGAGCGGCATTTCCGCCAATTGCAAATGCGGAAGAATTCGCTGCTGTGCATCCGGGGAAAGCGCGGCCAGCAGGCGATTTTCGCGCACCGCGCTGGCGGAGTTGCCAAGCATCTATCGGCAACTCCTTGGCATCTGATCGAGGGGCCGGGGCATTCGTCGACTATACATCCGTCGGGGTCCGGTTCGGTACGTTCCCGTACATACCCATCCGGGCCCGGCATCGGCGAATTGCCGTCCGCGGCGGCTATGGGTGTCCGGAAGAGTCCTCGGCTGCGCTCGGCCCGCAGTGATATGCGATGTCGTCACAGCGGCGCATCTCCTGCAATGCAGCGAGAAACCACGCATCCGCGAGCACCTCGGGCGCGGTGCCGCAACGGATCCGGTACGGCATACCGGTGAAGGTGCTCTTCGATGCGACCTTCTCGATGAATTCCTCGGCCGTGCCCACCGAGGCATGCGCGGAGAAGTATTGCCACTTTCGCCGCAGATGTGCCTCCGCCTGCGCATGCCGATACCACGTTCCGTTCCGGTAAAACTCGCAGTTGGAAGTCGCGACCATGCTCAGCAAAGCCGCGATTTCACGGGCGGGGTCGGCCGGAGGGGTCGCCCCGGCAAGCGGCGCGAAAATCGCTACGAACCAGATGGCGCGCCAGGCGACGGACGATCTCCGTTGCGCCCCGACCCGCAGGCCAGTGCGGCGCGCTCCGGTCACAACTCGCTGCCCACGGGGAGGAATGCCATCATCCGGGTGCTCCACCGGCGCCAGCGGCTGCGGGAGGGCTCATGTATATATTCGATCCGCCGGCCGTTGGCGACCGTGGTCCAGATCATGACCGGCTCGTGGCCGGTGACCGAGTCTCGCAGCGATAGCGCGAAGGCATTCTCCGGCTGGGTCATGCTGCTGAATCGCTTGGCTTCCTGTTCGGCAAGCTCCTGGCTGTCGATGATCAACCCCACCTCGGTGTTCAGGTGTCTCGAGCGCCGGTCATAATTCATCGAACCGATGAACAGCCTGCGCCGATCGAATACGAACAGTTTGGCGTGCAGCGCATAGTTGCCGAATTGGGCGATTCGTTTGGACTGCCCGCTGCCTTTGGTATTCCCCAGCAGCGATCGGGCCTCGTAAAGTTCGGCGCCCTCTTCCAGCAGCGGGCGCCGGTAGCGAACATAGCCCGCCTGAGCGACCAGATCGGGCGTCGAATCGAGTGAGTTGGTCAGGATCGCCACGCGCACATCGCGATGCAGCAGGGTCTGCAGCAGCGTCAATTCATCCTTCGAGGGGATGAAATAGGGGGTGATCATCAACAGCTCCTCGCGCACCTGCGCCGCCGCTTTGATGACCGCCAGCGCCATCAATCGCCCTTGGCGTGCACCATCCTCCACCTTCTTTTTGTCCGGACTGTCGGCCACCACTTGTGCCGTGCCCCAGGTCAGCGGCAAGCGACCGGATATCATTCCGGCGTACGGTTCGCCGGTCCGCAGCAAGGCCACGTAATCCACCCCGCGCGAATCCAGCGCGTCCATCGGCCGGCGGCCCCGCTCTCGCCGCCGATGCTCCTCCAGTGCCCGGTGCGGATTCCCGCCCCCGCTCAATGCCGCCACCGGGATCGCCAGCGGGCTGCTCCAAAACTCGTCGAACACCGCGGACAGTCGCCGCACCACCGGCCCCACGCAGAACACGTCATCATCCGCGAACTGCGATCCCGGATCCATCTGAAAGTACTGGTTACCGATATTTCGACCGCCGATGAGCGCCACCGCATTGTCGGCCACCAGCAGCTTGTTGTGCATCCGATAATCGAGACGGCGCCAGTTGAAGAGAAATTCCGTCGCTCGCAGCGGTTTTATATGGCCCCGATAGAAGAACGGATTGAAAATTCGAATCTCGATGGACGAGCTTCCCGCCAGCGCCATCAGCTGCTCATCTCCGGCGAGCGTATCGCCGTCGTCGATGAGCACCCGCACCCGCACGCCGCGGTCTGCCGCGCGCAGCACGGCGGCGGTGATCAAACGTCCCGTCTCATCGCCTCGAAAAATGAAATATTGCAGATCGAGCGTGCGTTGCGCTCCCTCGATCATTTGCACTCGCGTCAGGAAGCCGTCGACCCCGACGTTGAGGATGCGGAATCCGGACTGATCCGCATGCGCACGCTCATCGCCGGCAAACCGCTCGCCCAGGACCGTGCCTTCCGGGTGTTGCAACGCGACCGACTGGGTTCGTGGAAAATCCGCGCCCGGCGGACTCCCGGCACAGCCGGTCAACCATGTTGCCGCGACGAATGCCGGAAATAGCGCGCGCGAGTTCACCAACCTCGCGAGGCTCGACATTACCTTCCCCATGAACCGACGATACCTGCGACCCTAAACATGGGGTGGCCACTCGGTCTGTACGCTGGCAAACCATGCCTTACCGGCGCTCCAAACGGCCGCCGGTCGATCGACGCAGTATATTTCGAGGCATGGCGGCACGCCTGTGCCTTTGAGGCCATACTCCGCGCCCTCTCAGCCGAACTCGAGCTGAGTTCGCCGGTAACTTCTTGCCGGCCATACTGCAAGGCCTCGCTATGAATCAATCGAACATCACAGACGGCAATCAATCAGGCGGCCATCAAAAGGCGTCCGCGCATAATATCGTTGAGGCCGCGACCGCAGCGGGCGTGTTCACGACATTGCTTGCCGCTATTCGGACCGCAGGCATGTCGGATACGCTTTCGGCAAAGGGTCCGTTCACCGTCTTCGCACCCACCGACGAAGCATTCAAGCGCCTGCCCGCCGGAGCGCTGGAGGCTTTGTTGAAGGATTCCACGAAGCTAAGTGCGGTGCTGCGCTATCACGTCGTGGCCGGTCAGCTCGCGTCGAAGGACGTGAAGTCCGGTGACTTGATGACGTTGCAGGGCACCGTGCTGGTCGCCGGCGCGAGCTCCAAGGGCCTGGAGGTCAACGGAGCGAAAGTCAAGCAGGCGGACATCGTCGCAACCAACGGTGTCATTCATGCGATCGACGCGGTGATCATGCCGAAGAAGTGGGAACTGCTGGCGTCGGCCGCCTGACACGGGGCCTGTAGGAGTTTCCATCACAACGAGGGTCCTGGCGGCAGGACCCTTTGCGTTCTGGGAGCGTGGGTGGGCGCACTTCGCGTTGGCCCTTGGAGGCGCTCCTTAGGAGGCGCTCCGTCAAATCTCCACCTGTCTCGCGATCTCGACCACGTTACTCGGGGGCAAATTGAAGCGATCGACCGCCTTGACCGCGTTGCGGTAAAGAAAGGCGAATAACGCGATCGCATGCCGCCGCAGCCGCCCGCTGCCGGCGGTGGCCACGACCAGGTCTCGCGACGCCAGGAAGATGGCATCGTCGAGATCGATGCCGGTCGAGAGCCCGTGCACGTGGCGCATCGCCAGACGCAAATCGGGAATCTCGAGGAAACCGAAATGCGCGCCCATGCGCCACCAGCCCGGCGCCACCTCGGTGATCACCGTGCATGCGGGCCGCGCCGCACGCGGCGTCTGCTCGAAAACCACATTGAGCGCGATGATCTGCCGCGGCAGAGCGCCCATGAAACGGACATGATCCATGATCAGTCGCGGCACCGATTGCGTGCTGCGGGTCAGGAAAACGATCGTGCCGTCGACCCGCGGAATCTTACCGGCCACCACGTCACCGAGAAGGGCATCGGCGCGCGGCCGGTCTTGCCCGAGAGACGCGCGAACGGCGTCGGTACCGCTGCGCCAGATGAGCATGATGCCGAACAGAATCGCCGCGAAAGACAGCGGCAACCAGCCGCCGTCGGCAATCTTCAGCAGATTCGCCGCGAAGAACCCGCTGTCGACCACGAACAGCAGGCCGGCGACCGAGATGGCCGCCGGCGCCGACCAATGCCACACATGCCGCATCGTCGTGAAGAGCAACCCCGTCGTCAACAGCATCGTGGTCGCCACGGCGGTACCGTAGGCTCCGGCGAGGCGATCCGAACTGCCGAATCCGATCGTTATCGCGACCGTCGCCAGCATCAGCAGCCAATTGACGATGGGAACGTAGATCTGCCCGTAGACATTGTCCGAGGTCTGCCGGATCGCCACTCCCGGAAGCCAGCCGAGTTGCACGGCTTGGCGAGTCATCGAGAACGAACCCGTGATGATCGCCTGGCTCGCGATGATGGTGGCCGCCGTGGCGAGGACAACCAACGGATAGACGCACCAGATCGGGGCGATTTGGAAGAACGGGTTGCCGGTCACATCGCCCTTTTCGATCAAGAACGCCACCTGCCCGGAATAGCTCAGCAGCAGCGCCGGCAGCACCACCAAATACCAGGATCGGCGAATGGGCCCCTTGCCGAAATGCCCCATGTCGGCATAGAGGGCCTCGCCGCCCGTGATGCACAGAAAGACGCCGCCCAGCACCAGCAATCCTTGTCTGCCGGAATGCGCCAGATACCGCAGCGCATGACGAGGATCGAGCGCCGCCAACACGGCAGGGTGGCGGGCTATCGCGATGCCGCCCAGCACGGCGATGACGAGAAACCAGGCCATCATGACGGGCCCGAAGGCTCTGCCGATTCTCTCGGTACCAACGCGCTGCAGGGCGAACAGCCCGATGAGAATGAGCACCGCCCCGGGCATGACGTAGGGCGCGAACTGCCTGCTCACCACATTCACGCCTTCGAGGGCGCTCAGCACCGAAATGGCGGGCGTAATGGCGCCGTCTCCATAGATGAGCGCGGCGCCTAGCAGCCCCATGCCGGTGAGCATCCTCACGCCGGGCGAGAAACTGTTCGCCCCGACCAGCGACATGAGCGCGAGGATGCCGCCTTCGCCGCGATTATCGGCCCGCATCACCAGCATACAGTACTTCACTGAAATCGTGACCAGCAGCGTCCAGATGATGAGGGAGAGGATGCCGAGCGCGTTCTCCGGGGTGAAATGGCCGCCAGCCGCCTGGACGATGGCCTGCAGGGTGTACAGCGGGCTCGTCCCGAGATCCCCGAACACGACGCCGAGCGAGGCGAGCATCGCGCTTTTCGCCGCGCGCGAGCCTGCCACGGGGGGGCGCCGGGGGGCGCCCGCCAGGGCCTGCCAGGCGGGCCCGCCCGCCCGGGGGCGGACCACACGCTGCCGGCGGAGGTTTTGCCGCGCGTGACGGGGCCGAGATCGGGTCGCGGCGCCTTGGTGAGCCAGCGCACCGACCCACCGGATGGCCTTCCGTAGCATGGAAACTTCCGGAGCGGGCCCCGATCAACGTCCAGCACAACTTACGTCCGATGAATTGATCATGAGGGAGCCGAAAATGAATCCTATCACCGCCTTCCTGATTTTTTTGTGCACCGCCGTCGCCCTGGGCTGCGCGTACTCGGGCAATGTCTTGCTCGCGGCAGCGCTCCTGGCGTTCGCCGTGGTGATCGGCCTTTCACTCAAAATGGCCAACGTCTGGCAAAAGTTCGTCATATTGCGGATGGGCAAGTTACTGGGCGTTCGCGGTGCCGGGCTATTCGTGATCATTCCACTCGTGGACCGGGTGATCGCGGTGATCGACAGCCGCATCCAGACCACGGCCTTCAACGCGGAGCAGGCACTGACCAGGGACACGGTTCCCGTCAACGTCGATGCGATCATTTTTTGGCGCGTGCACGATCCGGAAAAGGCGGCTTTGGCCATCGCCAACTACCGTGAAGCGATCGATCGAGTGGCGCAAACCTCTCTGCGTGAGATGATCGGAACCTCGATGTTAGCGTCATTGCTCTCGGATCGCCACGATGCCGATGAACAATTGAAACGCGAAATCGCCTCGAAAACCGCGCCTTGGGGCGTCCTCGTCAGCTCGGTGGAGATTCGCGACGTCGCAATACCCGTCGCCCTGCAAGACGCCATGTCGCGCCAGGCGCAGGCCGAACGCGAGAAGCAGGCACGGGTGATACTGGGGTCGGCCGAGGCGGCCATCGCCGGGAAGTTCGTCGAAGCGGCGCAGTTCTATGCGGGACACCCGGTTGCGCTGCAATTACGCGCCATGAACATCATCTATGAAACCACCAAGGAGCGCGGCGCCACCATCCTCATGCCGAGTTCCATGGTGGACAGCCTGAATCCGTCCGTTGCCACCCTGGCGCTCGCCCTTGCGGCGGAGCGCGAGTCCGAGACCGGTGACTCGCTTGCCTCATGACTCAGAACGAAGCAACCTCTGCCGAATTGCGCGCCATGGGCATCCCGCACCCCGGCGGGTTGCGACCGTCGGCACGGCGCATTTGTGGCGGCCGGCGCCACCGTGACGCGGCTAAGGGAAATCGCGCTGATCGGTAACTCGCTCCCGCGGCGCTGCGGAATCGCGACTTTCACGACCGACCTGCAGCAGGCGCTGGCGGCGCGCGGGGAAACGGCAACCAGCATCGTCGCCATGAACGATCGCGGCCAGACTTACGATTATCCGCCGACGGTTCGCATCGCGATAAACGACGAAAATCCGCTCGAGTATGCGCGGGCGGCGGAGATCCTGAACGCGGGCAAAAGCAGTGTGGTCTGCCTGCAGCATGAGTTCGGGATCTTCGGCGGCGAGGCCGGCGGCCACATCCTGACGCTGCTCTCGCGCCTGACCATGCCGATCGTCACCACGTTGCATACCGTGCTCGCACGTCCGAGCACGGCCCAACACCGCGTTCTCGGTCAAATTCTCGACGCCTCCTCGCGGGTCATCGTCATGATCGAGAAGGCCCGGGAACTGTTGCGCACGGTTCATCGACTGCCCGATGAGAAGATAGAGGTGATTCCGCACGGCACTCCGAATTTCGCGTTCGTCGAGCCGGACGCGGCCAAGATGGAATTGGGCTTCGCCGGACGCTCCGTGATTCTGACCTTCGGGTTGTTGTCCCCCAGCAAGGGCATCGAGGTCATGATCAACGCGATGCGAGCAATCCTGCGGCGCTGCCCGCACGCCGTGTATGTCGTGCTCGGCGCCACCCATCCCAATCTGGTGCGCGAGCAGGGAGAGGCCTATCGCGCGGGTCTCATCGCTCAGGCCAGGTCCCTCGGCATCATCGACAGCGTCGTATTTCTGGATCAGTTCGTGGACCAAGCGATTCTGCTGCGCTTCATCTCCATGTGCGACGTCTACGTCACCCCTTATCTTAACGAGGCGCAGATGACCTCGGGAACCCTGTCATACAGCTTCGCGTTGGGCAAGGCGGTGGTATCCACGCCCTACTGGCATGCCAAGGAGTTGTTGAGCGACGGCCGTGGGATTCTCGTCCCCTTCGGTGACGTGACGGCCCTCGGAGATCAGATCGCGGGTTTGCTCACCGATGCCGACAGAAGATTTTCCATGCGCAAGCGCGCCTACGACAGCAGTCGCTCGATGATCTGGCCGCGGGTCGCAGAGCGCTATCTCGCGGCATTCGAGGCGGCCGCGCGCGCGCCCAGACAGCGAAAGGTCTCCCGGCTCCCGGTGAGCGCCGTCGACCAGGCCATTCGACCGACCCCGACCCTGAAGTTCGATCACTTCCTGACTCTCTGCGACGACACCGGCCTGTTCCAGCATTCGCTGCATTGTGTCGTGAATCGCTCCCATGGCTATTGCACCGACGACAACGCTCGCGCCCTGCTGCTCGGGTGCGCCCTCGACAAGCTCGGCGAGAAGCGCCTGCCGGAGGTGTTGATGAGCCGCTTTGCGGCCTTCATGCAATCGGCCTGGAATCGCGACACGAACCGGTTCCGCAACTTCCTAAGCTTCGATCGCCGTTGGCTGGAGGAGTCCGGCTCGGAGGACAGCCATGGCCGGGCGCTATGGTCGCTGGGCGAATGCGCGCGCAACGGGCGGAATTCCTCGCAGCGACGCTGGGCCGCCTCGCTGTTTGCCGAGGCTATGCCGGCGGTGGAGGGCTTTCGCTCGCCTCGGGCCTGGAGCTTTACGCTGCTCGGACTGGACGCCTACTGCGCCGTCATGGCCGGCGACCCGGACTCCGGCCGCATGCGCGAACTGCTCGCCGAAAGGCTGCTCTCCTTGAGCGCCACGACCGGCACCGGCGCTTGGGATTGGTTCGAGGACGTGCTCGCGTACGATAATGCCCGCCTGCCCCAGGCGTTGATAGTGACGGGCTGCTCGACCGCAAAACCCGAGTATGTGAAGACCGGCTCACGCTGTCTGCGCTGGCTCATGACCTTGCAAACGACTCCCGACGGGTTGTTCCGGCCGGTCGGCTCCGACAGCTTCGGTGCCAAACGGTGCGCTCCCCAACCGTTCGACCAGCAGCCTTTGGAGGCCGCGGCGGCCATATCGGCCTGCTTCGCGGCGTGGCGGGCGGACGGCGATCTCGCCTGGAGAGCCGACGCGATGCGCGCGTTCGACTGGTTCCTCGGAAGCAACGATCTGGCTCTGCCGCTGATCGATCCGGATTCCGGTGGCTGCCTCGACGGCCTGCATCCGGATCGTGGCAACGAGAACCAGGGCGGCGAGTCCGCCGTCTCCTATCTGCTCGGACTGGTGGCAATGCGGCAGTTCGAGCGCCTGAGCGACCAACGCCATCGACGTCGCCGAATGACCACCGTTGCGTGATGCCCTCATGAAAATCATTCCAACAGAGCAGGATGCCGCCACCGGCGGCGATTTCTTTCGGCGACAGGCACTGTATCTGCGCCCAGATCCTACAAGAGTGGTGGTAAGGTCGTTCAAGCCGGCCATCGAGCCGCGCGAGCTCCATCCGATCGACAGGGCGCGTGCGGATCACATCGTCAATAGAGTTCGGGCGCTCGATCCGGAAAGCGCGGCGCGACAATTGGCCGAGGTGCTGGACGCCTTTCAAGGGCGGCACCGTCGCTTCTCGGCGATGCTGGATGCGCGTGCAGCCGAATTGGAAGCCGCTTTTCCGCTTCACTCCACGCTCACCGAAACACAACGCCGGCTGCTGGGCGCCTATTTCACGCACGAGTACTCGTTCGAGGCGGCCGCCCTGTTCAATCCGAGCATCGTCAATCATCCCGATCAATCGGGCGTGCCCGACGGCGCCCACCGCTTCATTCTGAGTCTGCGGGCCGTCGGCGAAGGGCATGTGTCCTCGCTGACTTTCAAATCCGGCTTTATATCCGCCGATGGCTGCGTGACCGTGGATCCGACTTCACGTCTGGCCTCCATTCCTCGCCTGCAAATCGCCGGCCCCGCGGGCGAGGCCGGCGATCGCGTCGAAGTGACGTTCCCGAAGGACGGAGAACTCAGCGAACGAGTGATTTTTCCGGTAACGGCGGCTCAATGCAACGGAATCGAAGATGCCCGCTTCGTGGAATTCAACGAAAACGGCCGACGCACCTACTACGCAACTTACACCGCCTATAACGGCCGGGGGATTCGCTCCGAACTGATGGAGACGACCGACTTCGTCTCATTCGGCATGCGGCCGCTGCAAGGTGTCGCAGCGCGCAACAAGGGCATGGCCCTGTTTCCGGGCAGGATCAACGGCAGGTACGCCATGATCGGCCGTCAGGACAATGAGAACATGTACCTGATCTACTCGGACGATCTGTACACCTGGGGCGAGGGGGTGATGATTCTCGCGCCCAAATTCTCCTGGGAATTCGTGCAGATCGGCAACTGCGGGTCACCGATCGAGCTCGACGAGGGCTGGCTGCTGCTGACGCATGGCGTCGGCCCCGTGAGAAGATATTCCATCGGTGCCGCACTGCTCGACAAGGCCGACCCATCCAAGGTACTGGCGCGGACCGTCGAGCCTCTCATCCGTCCTGAATTGTCGAAACGCGACGGGTACGTCCCGAACGTCGTTTACACCTGCGGTGGGATTCGCCACCGCGACCAGATCGTACTGCCGTATGCCGTCTCGGACACTTTTTGCGACTTCGCAACGATCGAAATCTCTTCGTTGCTTCGCGCCTTGTATGCCGGCGCATAACCGGCCGCGACCCCTATCGCGAGCGCCTCTGTGCCTGGGCGCGTTTGAATACCGTACCGACGATTTCATAGCAGCAGCAGGCGGCCGCCTTGAGTTTCCGTTCGTCCAGAATGGTGATTCTCCCGCGGCTATAGTCGATGACTCCGCGTCGTTTGAGCACGCCCGCGGCTTCGGTGACACCGACCCGCCTAACACCCAGCATATGAGCCAGGAATTCGTGAGTGAGGGAAAACCGATCGTCTCGCACGCGATCGCGTGTCATCAGCAGCCAGCGGGCGAGTCGGGCTTCCGCGCCGTGAAACCGGTTGCAAGCCGCTGTCTGAGATATCTGCGCCATCAACGCGTAGGTGTAGCGATACAGCGCCTGTTGCAACGGCGGACTTCTATCGAACTCGATTCGAAACGGCGCCGCCGCGATCCGCAGAGCCGTACCGGCACCTTGGACGAGCGCACGAACCCCGGAGACGCCGACGCCGAGTATGAACGGCATGCCGGCCATGCCTTCGCTGCCGACCATGCCCACCTCGAGGTTTCGCCGTCGGTCGACCGCGGTCAGCAGTGAAATGAGGCAGTCGACCGGAAAATAGACGTACTTGATCGTCTTGCCCGGCTCATAGAGGATCTGCCCGAATGCCAGGTTCACGGTCTGCAATTTCCGGCTCAGACGCCGATAGTCCTCAGCCGGCAGACTCGCCAGCACCAGATTCCAGGGCCGTGTCGCAGGCTTGACCGGTCGCCGCATCGATTGCTGCCTTCGCCGGAGTGACCCGGAGTGAGGAACGATATCGGCGGTGGCGCCCTGTGCCCCCCTCACTACTGGTGCTTCGCGATGAATTTATCGACCTGTTTGTCGGCTTCTTCGCGAGTGATGGCATAGCGCTCTTGCACGAGCCCCACGAGCTTATCCCTGCGGCCGTCGGCCTGCAAGAGTTCGTCTTCCGTAAGCTTTCCCCAGACGATCTTGGCTGCACCGATTTGCTGCTTCCATACACCCTTCATTTGATCGAAATTGCGCATGGTGGGTCACCTCGCAAGACGGTTTTTTGCCGCCGGCGCAGCCGCGGCGTACCGCATGCCGCTCGCGGACTTGCCGGGCATCAAAGAGCTGACCGGTGTGTGCTGCGAGGCTTGCGGATCTTCCGCAGCCGTGTCTGCAGTGCTCGACACGGGCGCCGCGGATGGAGAGTCCCGCGTTACCTTGGGAACGGTCAGGGTTGCTCGACCGGTGGTCGGCTTTTGATCAGGTGCTGATTTCATGACGGCCTCGGGATTACTCGATAGGCCACACAGGGTCGTCGCCCGCGCACCGCCTGTCGGTGCGCTACGCAACGCACGCGTCGCGGCAAGGGTCATGAGGCGTTGCGGCGAACGCGATCGGCTCCGCTGCCGGATCGTCAGCGGTGCGGCAGAAACGTGCCGATGTTGCCCGCCAGCAGGCCGACTCCCTGGGTCACAGCGAAGGTGATGATCCAGGCGAGAATCCCCTTGAGCAGCGCGAGAAGTTTCGAGCCGGGTAGAAACTGGGTACAGGCGAAGCCGAGGTACAGCGGCCAGATCGGCATGAGCGCAAAGTAGAGCGCCGTGGCCACGGTGTTGCTCGGCGCGAACACGTACCATCCGCCGACGTCGATCACCGTAAAAAGCAACGCGTGCATGCCTGAGGCGTACGAAGCGAGCACGAGGTATTCGGCGTAATTGAACGGACCGCGCGGTGTCAGCAGCCGGCAGGCGGCGGCGAGCATCGGCACTTGCAGGAAGAGCAGCAGATTGACGTGGCGCTGCAGGAAATCGGCGGTGCCATTCGGGACGCTGCCGCCGGCCACCGAGAATCCGGTGACGGCAAGGGCGCCCGACGCCAGCGCGACGGCCACGACCAGAAACGCGAAGGGCCCGTAGTGGCGCCTGCGCCGCCCGGAAACGTAATCGAGCGCGACGGCACCCGGCCGCACCAGGAGTTGCCGAATGAGCGAGAGAGCGGTTCGATCGACATGCAGCGGCGCGTGCATCGCCTCGTGCGCTATTTCATGCAAGGTGAGCCGGGGAACCGACGCCTTTTGCCCGCAGCTCGCGCAAAAACACTGGCCGCGGCTCAAGGAAGCATCGCAGTTCTTGCAGGCGAAGACATCGGGAATGCGGGTATCCACGGGTACGCTCGCGTCGGCAGCCCCTTTCGATTGTAGAAGGCGCGGCGATTTACGTCGACTGCTCCCGGGGTCGATGGGAGAAATTCACCATCCGCGCCGGGCTGTGCTAGCGTCTCGGGGTGGAGGAGAATCATGGGATGGAGAACGTATGAGGCGCTTGTTTCTCTGTTGCTCGTTGCTGGCAGCCTTCGCGGCGGCCGCCGGTCCGGAGAGTCCGCCGTCAAAGCTCTTGAGCATTCAGCAGCTCATGGATACGCGCATCGACCCGGCGGCGGACGCGCTCTGGGATTCGGTCGCCTTCATCGCCTCCGCGAAGGGCGAGGAGGACCGCCGGCCGCGGACCCCGGCGCAGTGGGCCGCCGTGCGCCGCCACGGCCTTGCGCTGATCGATGCGGTGGACG
>VFSW01003716.1_pt1 | contig 22872 bp, 15 predicted proteins | sample 5358111 | NCBI WGS metagenome assembly VFSW01 (sample SAMN11554181, study PRJNA540505) | mine drainage metagenome | isolation source: sediment from site ElyBrook_90M | place: USA: Ely Copper Mine, Vershire, VT | collected 2017
CCATGCCAAAACGATAAATTCTGCTTAAATACAGATGCACACATCTATGCTTGAGCTTAGGCATTTACCTGTGCGCGGCATTGCCTCCATCCCTTGACGCCCGTAGCCGCGGTGTTGCTCTTGCCGGCTGGCACTGTTGACTGGTCTGTGCCGTTGGACTGCTTAGTCCCGGAAGACACATGAGCAGAAGCCGCATAGACGGGTGCTTGCCTGCTTTGATAAAGGATGCTTCCTATGAATGCGGCAAAGACTACTAATAGTATTTTTCTCGTCATTCCGAATTACCGCTCCTATTGGCCAGGTCAAATACGATATCTATCTCGTTGGAAAGCAAACACTGGAAATGCAAAGGAACTGTTACGTCGCAGGGAAGCCGTAACCGGCTGGCAACCGGCTCCCATGTGGCATCATACCCACCAGGGCGCTCCGGGCTGCTCCTTTATTACAACTTCGTTTAGAAACTGTGCTGCCTTTGTAAGCCCCTCCTCGGGAGAGAGGAGGCTATCCTCATGCTCGATCGAGAGCACATTGTCGTAACCGAACATCCTGAGAGTGGAAACAAATTCCTTCCACCACTCGGCGCCGTGACCATAACCGCAGGTCCGGAAAATCCATCCGCGGTTGCGCTCGTCAGTATAGGGTTTGGTATCGAGCACCCCGGTGCGGGACAAGTTTGCCGGGTAAAGCTGCGTGTCTTTGGCGTGAACGTGAAAGATGGCGTCTGCCAGAACGCGAATTGCCGCAATCGGATCAATCCCCTGCCAGAACATATGGCTGGGATCGTAGTTGCACCCAATCGCCGGCCCTGCAATCGCTCGCAGCCTCAACAGCGTCTCCGGGCTGTACACCACGAACCCAGGATGCATCTCGATGGCGATCTTCACTCCATGTTGCGCGGCGAACTCTGCATGCTTCACCCAGTAGGGCGCAACCACCTCGTTCCACTGCCATTCCAGCACATCGAGATACTCGGGAGGCCACGGGCAGGTGACCCAGTTTGGAGCCTTGGCCTGGAGCGAGTCGCCAGGGCAGCCGGAAAAATCCACAACCACTGGCACACCTAATTTCTCAGCCAGCAGAATTGTCTTGCGGCTCGCCTCCTGCGCCTGCTTTGCACGGTCCTGGTCAGGATGCAGAGCATTGCCATGACAACTTAACGCACTGATGCTCGCACCGTGCTGCTCCAGTTGTTTCTGAAACTCCTTCAACTCAGAAGGATTCTCCAGCATCGAGAGCTTGCAATGGGCATCGCCTGGATAGTTTCCCGTTGCCAGTTCGACGGTGTTGATATGGAGCGCCTTCAGCTTCGCAAGCACTGCGTCCAGTGGCATCTGCGACAGCAACGGTGTAAATACTCCGAGTTTCATATGAATCTGCTCCTCAACGACTAATGTGCCAATGCAACTCAATGATGCATCAAGATGGCCGGAGTACTTACAGCTTTGCTGGAAGGCAGTTCACCTTTTCCCATAGGTTACCAGCAGCATGACTCTTCAGCATCGCATCCACAATGCAGGCGGACCGATAGCCATCGTTGAACGTGGGCAACAGAGCCGGCTTGGATTCGGGAGTTGCTCCATCGCGAATCCAGTCATACGCGTCGCGAATAAGGTTGAAAAACGCATCCGCCCAGGATTCCTGGTGTCCTCCTGGCAAATGCGTGTAGCGCCGCACGTCGCTCGATACGAGCGAGGGGTCCTTCGCCATCACGCAGTTTGGCTTGTCGTGATGCCCTATCCATAGCTCGTTCTGGTCTTCTTGTCTCCACTTCAACGAACATGCTCTGCCATTCACCTCTAGCTGCAGATCATTCTTGTGGCCTGGCAGCACCTGCCCCACAGAAAAGCAGCCTCTGGAGCCATTTTCAAAGCGAAGAAGCACACTGGCGAGATCCTCAGCGTGCACTTTTACCGGGGTACTACGTGCGCCTGACTCGTTCTTTGTGAATGCTTCAGCAGAAGCCCCCGAAGAGAAGCGCTCTGCGATGACCGTTGTCAGGTCGGCAAGGACAGAGTCGATCTTCAACCCCGAGACGTGCTCTGCAAGATCGCACCAGTGGGAACCGATATCTCCAAGCGCGGAGCTGACACCACCTTTGGCGGGATCGGACCTCCACGAATACACATTGGGGTCCACCATCCAGTCCTGCAGGTAATGGCCGCGAACAAATGTCACCCCATTGGTCTCGCCGTTTGCGATCATGCCGCGGGCCTGCTGTACGAGCGGATTGCCGCGATAGTTGAATGTGACAACGTGAGCCACCTTCGCTGCAACAGCAGCATCCCTCAGCTGGCGTGCCTCCTCTGAATTGAGCGCCAGAGGCTTGTCGGAGATGACGTGCTTGCCAGCGGCAAGTGCTGCCATCGTTACCGGGAAATGGAGATAGTTCGGCGTGGTGTTATGAATGACATGCACATCAGGATCGGCCACCAGTTTGTGGAAGTCTCCATATGCACGATCCACCTTCAACTCTTTCGCTTTCCTGCTGGCAGATTCCTGCGTTGAACTGGCAATGGCAACTACTTCCACGTCACCCAGCCGTCTGACCGCATCAATGTGATGAGCTGCTACAAATCCAGGGCCGACTAAGCACATGCCAAGTGTTTTCATAGGTGTCAAGCCTGGTAGCTCATTCTCCTCAAGTTCATATCTATCCCCAAAAAGCTGCTGGTGGGGGAGCATTAAGTCCAGTGGTGGCGTGGTCGCTGAACGGAAACGGACGCTCAGTTGCCTTGGCCTGATGCGATTGGCTTTGGATGCGTCGCAGTGCTGCCATCCGTCATACCCAAAGTCCACTTGACTGCCTCGAAATACATTTTGCGAATGTCCGGGTCTTGCCAGGACTCCTCAGTGTGGCCAAGCGTCGAGTAGAAGACCCGTCCCTTGCCATAGAGGTTCGTCCAGGCCACTGGAAAATCGTGGTCCGTGCGATGGATGCGCGGATTGTTTGCATAGTCAAGCCGGGTGGAATCCAGACTGAGCAGGACATTCACCTTGGTTCTGGACCAGTCTTTCGGCTGATAGATTTCGTCGTACTTTACGAACGCCTTTGGGAAGTGGCGGACAGCAGGAAAATCCGGCGCTTCGTTGATGATGGGCGCGTTGAACGTTCCCCAGGGATGCTGGTCGAACCAGCCACCAATCATCTCTCCGTACTCAGGCCAGGTATAGTTTGTGTCGAGCGCCGCATGAATGCCCACAAAGCCTTTTCCGTCCTGCTTGATGAAAGACATCATGTCCTGCTTCTGGCTTGGGTCCATGGCCAGCTCACCAGTGGTGCTTGCGAAGACCAGAGCATCGAAGTAATTGAGATTCTTCGCATTTCTCCCAAGGTCTTTCTTGGTCAGAAGTTCGGTGTCTGTCCGCAGCGTGGTGTCCCACAGCCCGCTCTCGCGGCCCATGTTGTAGATGGCAGCCATGGCAGCCGAGACGGAGTCGTGCTCAAAGCCCTTGGTTTCGCCAATCACAAGAACATGCTTCAGATGAATCTGCTTGGCGTGCGGCGCTGGTGGCAGCTCGGGATTCGAGCCTGCCTGTTCCTGGGCCTGAATGGTGCGATTGAAGGCGCCGCAACCGAGAAGTACCAGAAAAATACAGAGGACGTGGCGAGTTGGTCGCAAGTGATCTCCTTCGAAGCGTGTTGTCCAACAGGATATTTCAGGTACGCAGCATTCCCTGCACGAGAGTTGTCACGAGAACTCCTCCCGCTACGCGCAAAATCCCCTTACAGGCTTCCTCCTCCAAGCTGTGACGTCGAGCTGTGACGTCGAACTGCGACCGCAGGAAGCCAGCGTTCAGAACACCTTGCACTTCAGAATCTTACTCGCATAGCAGTCTATGCAGCATTAACGGGAGACGCAACTCTATGTCCACCTCTGCAGCGCTCGTGGATGGCGCTTGCCCAGTTCGCGTCAATCGTGAGCAGATGCTGCCAGGGAACCGAGACAGTCTTTGTTTGCGAGGCAAGATTTTAGGGATTTATATACGACCTTGACCTAGCATCCGACGACTTCTCGAAAAATAAGTAAGGGCATCATTCCGTAAGCCTTATCGGGTCTTCCCACTTAGGGCGCAAACTCGTGAAGAGGTTACCAGGTAATCTTTGCTGGAAAGAACTCAGCAAACAGATCGTCGTAGTACGGCTTCAGTTCCTTCAAGTTTGGTTTCGTGTGCCCCTTGGAGTAGAGGTCATACACATTGAATTTATTCACCCATTCGAGCATCTCTACGTCGTGCGCGCTCATCAGGTGACGGTACGCCCCATGCCGGTGTGCCGAGTAGAAGGAGTGGTATCGCAGCATGTACAGCGACTCCTCCGGCATGTAGTTCTTCATCACCTCGCCGATGTAGCCGTCATGCCCAAATGACATGTGCACCTTATCCAGGCCGCAGTTCGGCTCGTACACGCCATACTTCGTCTGGTACAGCGGATTGTTTATATCCGGATTCGCACGGAAGTACTCCGGGAAGACAATATCCTTTGAATAAGCGCACCCGACGGGAAATGTATCACCCACCACGCCCCACTGCGGTTCGCCCCACAGGCATAGCACCTTGCCGAGGTCGTGGATGAATCCCGTCAGCACGAACCAGCGCGGATGCCCATCTCGCCGTATCGCCTCCGACGTCTGCAGCAGATGCTCAATCTGCGTCAGGTCCGTATCTGGATCACTGTCATCGACCAGCGTATTCAGAAACTCCGCGGCCTCCCAGATACTCTTCTCACCCTTGTTCAGGCCGAAGTACTCTTTCTCCTTCGCCATCACATAGTCGTAAGTCTGGTACTGATGGTTTAGCCGGTAGAACTCCGCAACGCCCGGATTCGCCTCTGCGTCATATTGCCGGAACTGCTCTTCGCTCTTGCCTTCCTGGTAGCGTCCCGTAAGAAACTCGTCCCACTCATCCATGTCTTTCAACGGAGCATTGGCAGTAACCACGTTCGTTCCCATCGGCATATCCTCCACGGTGGATGCAGCAATTACGTTACCGGTAACTATACTGATTTCTCCCTGTTGGTGGCAATGCCTTGAACGCAGCCTGACAGGCTGCGTTCATCGATCGCCGATGCGCTTCGGCCCCGCGCCAATATCTTTTAGCCGGACACGCATCCTTGCTCCAGATGTGATGATTCCACAACTTTCTCTCAAGCCGTGCTCTTCTTTGAGAGAGTACGGCTTATCCGAAGCGAGTACGCCGCCAGAGACTCCAGCCGCCGCCAGCCAGGCTCAGGAGCAGCATAATCCCCAGAACTCCCGTCCACCGCAGATCCATGGGCAGAGATGGAACGACCGCACGCAGTCCGAGCGTCACAAATATTCCGGTGGCGGCCACAACGATCACATAATCCCACCATCGACGCTGCTCATTCTGGCCCCCGAACTCCTCTCCTGCCTGCGCCAGCACCGCCTGGTTGAAGTCCAGTCCATAACGCTGGCACTCTCGCAGCACAGCCTCGCTCGTCGAACGCTGTTCTTTCTCCGAGGCCGCAGCAGTACTGATCGCCAGCGCCCCCACGATCATCAGCACGGATCCTCCAATCACCAGCAGCTTGTGCTGCAGGTCCGCCCCGGCCAGCTCACCGAAGACCAGCGCACCCCACGCCAGCCCCCAGAGCTGGTTAGTATTCGACAGCGGAATGCCCCGCCCGATCCCGAGGTACTTAGCCGCGAACTGCTGAAATAGATCGCCGATCACCCAGACAAACCCTCCGAGGAACAGCCAGAACAATATTCCGGGCCTGTGGAACAACTGAAACGCCGTCGAGTGAATCCCGCCATCCAATGCCAGCGTCAGGGCCAGCACTGTCCCCAGTTCGCCCACCGTAAATGCCGCCACAAAGGACAGCGGGTTCATCCCGCTCAGGTACGCCTTGCGATACGGAACATACATCGTCCCCCACATCAGGCTCGCGCCGAGCGCGGCAACGATCCCACGGAAGGCATGCTGTCCCATCGACCCTCCACCGTGGAGGCTGCTGAAGCCCAGCATCACCGCCGCAATCACGATCAGGATCGCGCCCACCACCACCTTTGCGATGTTCTTGCCGCTGGCGCCCTCCAGCTCGCGAAACAGCACCCGTCCCCAAAACAGCCCTATGAGTGAATTCGCATTCCACATCGGAAACGCCACCGCCAGGCCCACATCGCGGATTGCATACACCGTGAGCGTATTCGCCACCGCCCACAACGCCCCCGCCAGAAGGGCCCACACGATCAGGTGCTTTTTCGCGCCAAGGTCGGCAAAGACGTAGCTTGTGCCCTTGAGCAGAGTAGGAAAGGTCCACCGCGCCGTGAACACCCCTGCCACCATGCAAAGAGAGATCGCAAAGGGAGAGAACCCCGCGTTGACCAGTTTAGTAGGAGCTTCGGCGGCGCCCAGCCAGACCCCGGCAGTCAGTCCACAGATCACTCCGAGGCCGTGCAGAGACAAGCCAGTTTTTTCCATCTTCTGCACTACACCTGTCATGCATTTCCCCAGCACTGCACATCGATTTTTTACTTCAGTGCAGCGCCGCAAGCAGCGCGATTCCGACTAAAAGCGCGCCAAAAGGAACCCAGAAATGGCTATCCGACAAGATCGCCTTTATACCCCGGTTAAGACTCATGCAAACCTCCAAACCAAGGAATACCCAGCGGTTGCGTAGCGCTAAACAATATACGGCCCCGATTTCACAGTCAAACACTGCACGGATGTCTCTGGCCGTTGGGGCCTTCGCCCGGGAGCACGTTCGCGTCTGGCCGCAACAGCGTGCCGTAGCTCGTTGCAATCCCGGCGAATAGGCCGCCTGGATGTGATGATCGTCCGTTGGAGCCCGTGCCCTCAATACGCTAGCAGTGGGTGATTAGCTGTTCCAGTAGTTCCTTGGATGTTTCCCATTCTCCGATGGCGGGATAGAGGAGCATCGCTTTGCGGGCTGTCAGTTCCGAGCCGCTAAGTGCGGCTTCGATAGCTGCACGTTCGTAGGCTTTGACTGCCAGGACGAGGCCGCGGACAGCTTCCGGCAGTGTGCCGCATGGCTCCGGAGAGATGGTATTTGCGCCGATCTGGCAGGGGACTTCAACGATGTCGCCTGCCTCCACCTCTGCGACGCTTCCCAGGTTCTGCGTGTTGACGACGATGCGTGTGGGCTGCGATCCGCAGAGAGCGTTCATGACATCGAGAGCGATAGGATGGTGCCCACTGGCTGCGCGGAAGGGGTCTTCATGGCTGGGCTCCGTTGTGCGCAGAGCCGAATCACCTTCGCCTTCTAGCTTCATGTAGGAGCCGGAGCGGGTGTTCAAGTAGTCGACGTACGTGGCGATTGCGGATGCGGAGTCGCCTTGTTGCAGTAGCCGGGCCACGCCGGCAATGAGCTTTTGGTTGAGCTGCTCTACCTCGGCGCCGCGAGTGCTCCCGTGCTTGCGTTGATTTTCAAGTGCCCGGCGGCGGGAGTAATAGAAGAAGAGGTACTCGGTCGGGATGAGGCGCAGGGTTCTAATAAGGTCATGCTCGAAGAGCGGGACGGAATAGAGTTGGCTGAGGAAGGCGTCGTCTGCAAGCAGGCGGTCGGTGACGTCCTCGCCGCGAAGATGAATGCGGCGTACCCAGCCGAGATGGTTGAGGCCGACATACTCGCAATGCACCTCGGCTGGAGTGGCTCCGAGGGCCATATTGATGCGGTGTAGCAGTTCGGTTGGCGTGTCGCAGATGCCCACCACTTTTGCGTTGCTGTTGTGCTTGATGGCCTGGGTTATGAGACCTGCGGGGTTGGTGAAGTTGACGAGCCATGCCTGCGGGCTGAGCCGTTCAACCAGCTTTGCCTGCTCTACGGCGGTGGAAACGGTGCGGAGCGCCATCGCTACACCACCGGGACCAGTGGTCTCCTGGCCGGGATAGCCGTGGGCTATAGATGTGCGCTCATCGTGCGAGCGGGCCTGGATGCCGCCAACACGAATGCTGTTGAGCACAAAGCTGGAACCCTCGATGGCGTCTTCAATCGAGGAGGCCTGACGCACACGGAGGGAGCCGCCTTCGCGTGCCACAATGGCGCGGCCCAGTTCAACCATGATTCGCACGCGGTCATGATCGGGGTCGAAGAGGACGAGTTCTTCCGCGCCGAGCGTTTGCGCCGATTCGTTGATGCCAAAGACGACGAGCGGCGTGCGAACGCCACCGCCACCGATGAATGCGATCTTACGATTTGTAGGTGTATTCATAAGTTGTATCGAGTTCCTCGCGCACGGGCAGGGCAGAGAGTGCTCCGGCGGCGCGGGTTGAAAGCGCTCCGCAGATGCAGGCGCGGCGTAGACAATCCTCTGGGGCAGCAGCGTCGAGGAGAGCGTCGATGAAGCCCGCGTCGAAAGCGTCTCCTGCGCCTGTTGTGTCGATTACTTCAACTATGGGGGAGGGCACGTTGTAGTGAATGCCATTTGCAAGCATGGCGGCTCCGCGTGAGCCTAGCTTCACAACGGCCTGTGGCAGTCCCGTAGCCTGCGCGAAGGAGAGATAGTTGGTGGCGTCGCCGCCAGACAACAACGCTGCCTCTCTCTCGTTCGGCAACAGGTAGTCCGAGGCGCGGCAGATGTTCAGACTGTCAGCAGAACGCAGCCAGTCTGGCCGGAATCCTACGTCGAGCGATGTGGTGCATCCGGCCGCCCTCAGAGCGGGCAAAATGAACATGGCGAGTGCATGGCCGAGCGGCATAGCGAAGTGCACATGCCGGGCGCGCTTCAGACTGGCGAGTAAAGTCTCTGAGCGCAGCAACGGTATCAGCTTCTCGTTTTCGCCTGTGTAGCTAAAGAAGGACCGGTCATCAAGCATGGACACGCTTACGGTCACGCCGGTGTCACCTTCCGTCTTTTCCAGGTCATCGCTTGAAACGCCGAATTCTCTCAGACGACTTTCGAACCATCCGGCGTCTGTAGCTCCGACCACGCCAAACAGGTTTACGGTTCGCCCAAGCCTCGCCAGCGCACAGGCGGTGTTGGCTGCACCACCGCCAACCTCGCGCATGTACCTGCGGGCGAAGGATTCTTCACCCGGCTGCGGCCAGGTGGCGAAGCCGGTGAAGATGTGGTCGATATAGATTTCACCTACGACTGCTACGTCACGCTTCATCATGTCGGTTAAACGGCCACTCTTTGGTTTGGTTAGCTTGTAGCAGGTAGATCGCTGCTCCGATAACTGCCATGGCAAGACCGATGGCAATGTGCCTGGGGTTGCTGCTGAGGACGATGTAGGACCACCCTGCCAGGGCGACAATCGCCGGTAGAGGATAGAGGGGCATGCGGAAAGCGCCCGGAGCGGCGATTGCCTTGCGGCGCAGAAGTATGACAGCAATGCATTGCGCCACGAATTGGAACATCGTCTGGACGACGATAAGAACGGAAATCAGATCGCCCAGTGAGAACAGACATGCCACCGCGGCAAGGCCACCCATGACGAGAAGAGACACGGAGGGAAACTTGCCCGTTGGATGCAGGCGGGCAAAGGGCTTGAAGAAGTGTCCTTCGACTGCTGCGGCGTAGGGCACACGCGAGAAGCCGAGAAGGATGGCGAAGACGGAGCCCCAGCTTGCAATGAGAATCAGGCCTGAGGCCAACAGGCCTCCCCAGCGGCCATAGATGATCTGCATGTAGTCCGCAACGATGGCCTTGGAGTGCTGGCCCTGCTGCCACGGCACAGTCCCGATGATGGAGAGATTCATGGCGAAATAGAGGATCGCGATGAGAACGATGGAATAGATGACGGCTCGCGGAATGGTCTTGCGCGGCTCGCGTATCTCTTCTCCGATGAGACAGACGTTGTTGTAACCGCCGTAGTCGTACACGGCGATGAGAGTGGCCGAGCCGAGGCCGAACCAGAAGGGTCGCGACAGGTGGAACGCATAGGCTGGGAAGTTGAAGGCGATTGCGCTGTTGAAGTGTAGTGCGCCGCTGATGACGATCCATGCACACGTTCCCAGAACGGCAGTCGTAATAACGATGGAGACGATACTGATGGAGCGAATATTGCGGTACAGGAGCGCTGTATTGATCAGGCAGAGCGCCATCGCAATCATCACCAGATGCCTGTGCTGGAGATGCGGGGCGAGGAAATTTGCGTATTCTCCGAAGCCAACCGCGCCGGATGCGATTGAGATTGGGCCGATCAGAAGCGACTGCCATAAAAAGAGGAAGCTGATCAGGCGTCCCCAGCTTCTGGGGCCGAAGGCTTGTAGAAGATAGTGATAGGGGCCACCGGAGAGCGGGAGCGCCGAACCCAGTTCCGCCCACACCATGCCATCGCAGAGACAGAGGATAGCGCCAAGGATCCAGCCGAGCATGGCTTGCGGCCCCCCCATGGCGGCGAGCGCGAGCGGGATCGTAAGAAACGGCCCAATACCCACCATGTTGAGGATATTGGTCGACATGGCTCCAGCAAGGCCCATGCCGCGTTCAAGATGTTGTCCGGTAACCGCAGTCTGGCTTTGCATGGATCCCACAGTGGTCATAAAGCGAGTCTTGATGAGGCCAATATCACGGGACCGGATTTGGGTTCCTGTGACAACCATAGTGGACCGGATTGCTTCACCCGGCAGAGGAGACTATTTGCCAGCACGGAACTGCGGGTTCTGCGGCAGACTAAGCATGTTGGCAAAAAGACGATATGCGCCCGGAACGCCCAACGGAAGCTGACGATAGAAGGCATATGCGTTGTAGATATATGCGCCCTTGCCGTAGCGCGCATAGACCAGACCGCCCTCCTGCGGCTTCTGCCCCTCGTCATGCGTCTCCAGAAGCGGCTTGTATCTTGGGTCCCAGGAAGACAGGAACTTCGATCCCCGCTCCTCAATCCATCCGTCGAAGTCCTTCGTTGTAATCCTGTTGGGCCATGTGAAAAGAGGATTTTCAGAATCGAGGATGGTGACGACGGACTTCTCATCAGTCACCTCTTCCGGATCTCCGGTCATCACGTAAGGATAGGGGCCGAAGTTGTGGTCATACTCCGGCGTGTTGTATTGCACCATCACAACACCGCCGTTCTCAACATACTTCAACAGACGATTATTATTTGCGACCAGATCGGGCCGCACCGCATAGGCACGAACGCCGACGACGATCGTGTCGTACTTGCTCAGGTCAGCGCTGGCCATATCCTGCGGAGACAGAAAAGACACGTGAACGCCCAGCGCCTCAAGCGCCGCTGGCACATCGTCGCCACTGCCTTCGATATAAGCGATCTTTTGCGATGGGGCCATCTTTACGTCTGTACCCGTGGTCTTATAGACCGCCGGACTATAGAGAAAATAGGGACGCAAGCCCGTGTAACCAGTTATTACATAGCCCTCCTTGTAGGGCTTTCCTTCATAGTCCGCAACGGCCGTAACCTGATACGGCTTCTCCGAGATTGTGCCGGGGTGGATGATGAAGGCCACCGCCAACTCTTCATCCTGTTGCGTGAATTGGATGGGGATTGACCTCGGCTCCGAGGTCCAACCCTCAGGGAGTTCGAGATGAACGCTCTCCTTCGCTTGACCTTCTACATTGTTATGGAGACGAACGCTTACCGGGAACGACTTCTCTCCGAGTGGAATGATTCCCGCTCTGGGCGTGATTGCCAGCGAAACAGGCGGACCAACCGGCATAGGCTCTCTCACAATGCCGGATCCAGGCACCCTGCTGACGACCTGCACAACGTTTGCCGTCTCCACGGTCACACCATCGACCCCGAAACGTACCGTTGCCTCTAAGGGGTAGGGCGCCAGTGGCAGGTTGCGATAAGCCTTGTTCGTCAGGTCATAGTAAGACTGCTCTATGCCTCGACGAGTGAAGTAGGGTCGCGTAAACGGTTCGTCCAATGGAACGGTCGCCGTAAATCGAACATCGGAGGCGTTGCCCGGCTTGACCTGCTTCGGAGCTTCGGCCTCTGGCTTCACATTCCAGACCTTGCCCGAAGGAGCCTTGAGTTCGACGCTTTCGACCGCAACTGGCTGATGGCCGCCGTTGAATAAGTGAACGCTTACATTGAACTCTCTGCCAGGTTTCGCCATCTGAAAGGTCGTCTGCGTGCCGCGGAACTCGGCTGGAATGGCGCTTGCACTTGCCGGCGGCACCACATCCGCCTCTACAGAAACGCCCAATGACGCAATCAGCGCCTTGTTGAACTGCTGCTGCTTCACCGTCAGTTCATGAAGCACGTTGTATTTTTCATCCGCACTGAGCGAACTCTTCTCCACCTCCGCGACCAGCGCGTCAGTCGTCTTCAGCCCCTTGACGAGAATCCCTGCAATCGCAGAAGGATCCTGTGCGGAGAAGCCTGCGATGGCGCTCTCCACAGAATCATTGATCTGCTTGACTCCATCTTTAAGGAAGGCTGGCGGCGTAGCCCCTGCAAGATCGGCAATCCCAGCCAGCGAGACATCTATTCCATCAAAGAAGCTCGCCTCACTGGCCTGGGCCGGGATGTGCGAACCAAAGCGGTGGTAGTTGCCTGCCTGCTCCCTCGGCAAAGGAACATCGCCCCCGCCGTTCTGCGACTTCTGGAGACCAAGGCCCTCGCGTGAAATTTGCGGATAGGTAAGCCCCAGCACACTGTCATACGTTCCGACGGGGATGGAGACCGTCGTCGAAACCGGGCCGGGCTCCCATTTGCCGGTGATGTGATTGGTGACACCGAGCGGCCCCCAGCTATGGTTCGCATAGTCGTATGCGCCTTTCGCCGAAGTACGGAAGAATGGCGTGCGCGCATACTCCTTCACCGGCGTCCAGGGGAGCAGGCCGGCCTGAATCTGATCTGGAAACATCTTCGGGTCGCCGGCAGCCGTGAAGACCTCCTGAGCCATCAGGCCCGCCGTTGCATGGTTTCCGTGCCCATCCGTGGGACCGCCAACAAAGACCGAGCATACGATCAGCGGACGGACCGTCCTTACAACACGAACAGCGTCGTACAGCACGCGCTCGTGGCCCCACTGATCGAGCGCCTCTTTGAGCGACTTTGAGAATCCGTAGTCCGCAACCGTGGAAAAATACTGCCCATCGAGACCATAGTAGCGACCGGCCTGCAGCAGTTCCTCGGTGCGAACCAACCCGAGGGCATCCCATAGATCGGACGACATGACATTTGCTCCGCCTTCGCCGCGGTTCAATGTCATGAGGTTTGTGCTGACGCCAAGGCCGCGACTTTCGTAGGCAAGCGTTGCCCCATCCTCATCGTCGGGATGAGCCACGATCATCAGGAGGCTTGCGCGAGTGTGCAGCTTCTTCAGCAGTTGCCAGGTCTCCGCCGCTCCCCGGTCGACCGGGATGGGCCGTGCATCCACCACTGGCTGTACAGGAGCGGCAAAGACCTTAGCGACAGCGCCGGGCAGAAGCGCCAGACCAAGCACGACGCAAAGAGGGCACTTCGAATGAATGAACATGATTATGTTTCTCCACCGGATGCCGCGTTGGTGCGGGCATCCGGTTTGTCAGGCATTGCATTAGAAGTAGAATTTCCCGGCAAGCTGAATCTCACGTGGATCGTTTATGGTCGAGTTGACCTTGCCGAAGGTTGCTATGTTGGACGTACTGGATGCGGGGTTTGCGAAGTTGGCGTGATTGAAGGCGTTGAAGGTTTCAAAGCGCAGTTCGATCCTCCTCACGTCTCCAATCGGGAATACCTTGAACAGGCTCAGGTCGGCATTCTCACTGCCAGGGCCATGGAACATCCGCGGCCTGCAGCTACCGAAGGTTCCAGGGGATGGCGTTGCGAAGGCGTTGGGGTTGATGTAAACGCCAGAGGCGTTTTGGGTCGAAATGCTTGCTCGATCGGTGGTTGTGCCCACGAACGGGTTGCCGATACAGTTCGCATACGCAGCATGGCTTCCTCCGGTCTGGCTGTTGTCCGGCGCGGAAATGTTGAATGGGTTGCCAGTCTGCAGGGTGATGATGGCGTTGAGTTGCCAATTGCCCAGAAGCCGTGACCCCAGTGTGTTGTTGTTCAGTATCCATCCATCCTTGCCAACCGGCAGCATCCACTCGCCACTGGCTACAAAGCGGTGCTGCTGGTCAAACGGGGAGTTGCTGCGCTCGTGCGCGTAGTCGTAAGCGTTCTGCGGCGTGGAGCCGCCTGTCAGGTTGTCAACGAAGTCTGAAATCGCATGCGACCACGTGTAACTGATCTGGTAGCCAAGACGATTGACCATGCGGCGCCGGAGACTGGCCTCAAGCGCCTCATAGCTTGTGTTGCCGTCGTTTGTCGCGTACTCCAGGAAGCCGTGCTGTCCAGCGCCATTGAGATTGGCATAAGGAAACTGCACGATCGGCACATTGGGACTGGAAAAGCCGGTTATCATCCCCTGATTGGCATTGCGTAGACGGTTCATTTTGTGGGCCCAGTTGCCAACCCAGTTCACCTCCAGCACGGTTGAGGAGCTGAGTTGCACCTCCGGCCCGAAGCTGGCCTGTTGCACATAACCGGTGCGCTGGTTGGGGTCCTGCCAATTGCTCTTCTGTAGATAGAGCGGGACTGCCGAAGCGGCATAGGCCGCACCGGGAAATCCATTCTTCAACTGGAAGACAGGAGTCACGCTGCCGTTGTTCTGCGATGTAAAGATAGCTTTCAGAAACGGCTGATTCAGGGCGAGCTGCGACTCTGAGCCGATGCGATTGATGAATTGATAGAAGACGCCATACCCGCCACGGAAGACTGTCCTGTTCGACGGCTGATAGCTGAAGCCAACCCGCGGGGCTACGTTGTTTTTGTCAGGGTTGATGAGTGACCGACCGCCCCAGCTCTTTGCATCTGCGGCTGCTGGAATGAGGGAACCACCACCCAGGGGAGAAAAATTGGAGACCTGATTGGTCCGGTTCATCATCGGCGCATAGAGTTCATATCGCGCACCGTAGGTCACTGTCAGGTTCTTTTCGATGCGCCATGTGTCCTGGCCGAAGAAGGAATGACCAGGAAGGAAGTTATGCACTTCGAGCGGAGTGTTGTAGATGGTCGAAGCGACATCGCCGAGCAGAAAGTCCGCAAAGCCGAAGCCGGGCTTGTTGGAGTAAATGCCGGTGGATTGAATGAAGCCCTGCGGCGCCTGAAGGTCGAGGAAGTTGTCTGAATTCCGGTGATACTCATAGCCAAACATCAGGCTGTGGTTGCCCTGCAGTTTGGTGAAGATGTCGAGGAATTGAAACACTTGCGCCACCTGGAACTGTGGCCGGTAGCGGTCGACGCCGAGGGTGACAAAGCCGGAGATATAAATTGGTGGCAGGCCGGTGGCAAACGGCGATGCCGGAATCCCGGTCAGACCGTAGTCAGCGGCATTCGATTTGCCGGGCGTAAGGCCGATGGGATTGCTGTGCGCGTTGTCGCGGAGGAAGCCGTAACGAGCCTGGTTGACGGCGGACGAAGACAAAACATGAGTCCATCCCAGGGCAAGGCCCTGGTTGCGGATTTTGTAATCCGTGGCGAATCCGCCATTGCCCGCAATCGGATTGGATGTCCAGGGAGGATCCTGACGGTGCTGCTGCAGGAAGCTGTAACGCCCGAAGAGCGTGTCCTTCTCACTCAGCTTGTGGTCTATGCGGATGTCAGTGGAGTTGATCTGCGTGGGGAGGTTGTAGACGAAATTGTAGTTTGTAGCACCCGACCAGACAGGCACAGAGGGGTCATTCGGATCAGGGAAGAGGGATGCCAGCTTGACTCCCACAGGATCGAGGCAGCCAGATGCAATCACTCTTGTGCCCGGCGTGATGCAGCCCGACTGGCCTGTGGCTATGCTGTTGAGCGGATACGCTGAGCTGCTGAGTTCGCTGAAGTCGCCCTTTTTCATGTTGGCGGAGGGCACAACGGAGGACTTGGTTGTGTCCTGGCTGCTGCGCAGGCCCTGGTAGTCGGTGAAGAAAAAGGTGCGATCGCGATAGATAGGGCCGCCAAGAGTTCCGCCAAACTGATTCTGACTGAATGTTCCCTTGCCTATTCCCTTTTGCCGATTGAAGTAGGTGTTTGAGTCCAGCACGCTGTTGCGCGCAAACTCGAAGGCGTCTCCGTGAAACTGGTTGGTGCCGCTCTTTATGGAGGCGTTGACGACAGCACCTGCAGACGTGCCGAACTCGGTCGTGTACGTACGGGTCTGGAGACGAAACTCGTCAATCGCGTCTGGCGGAGGCTGCACGTTCTGCACGGAACCTTCCTGCAAGTTGGTGGAACCGGAGTTGTTGTCCACGCCGTCAAGTGCGAAGTAGTTCTGCGTCTCCGAGTTGCCGTTCGAGCTGAACCGGTCCGGTGCGCTGTTCGAGACCGATGGGTCCTTGAAGATACCTGGAGACAAGAGTGCGAGGTCTGCGTAACGGCGTGCGTTCAACGGAAGATCATTGATCTGCCTGGCGCCAATGACCACACCCACATCGGCGGACTGGGTCTGCAACTGCACACCAGCCTCATTGACCTCGATCTGCTCTTGCGCGGCCCCGACCTTGAGGTTGAAGTCCACCTGAGCGCGGGTCTTGACGTCGACCTCTACGGAAGGGTTCTTGGCGGAGCCAAAGCCTGGCGCAGACGCTTCGACGGAGTAATTGCCAGGGATCAGGCCCAGCGCCTGATAGTTACCATCGTTGTTTGTCTTCGTCGTGGTGACGACTCCTGTTCCTATATTGCGGATGGCGACCGTGGCTCCAGCCAACACTGCGCCTTGCTCGTCGCGGAGCACTCCGGTGATCGTGCCCGTATCCATTTGCGCCAGAGCGGTGGCGCCAAGGGCGAAAAGGAGCACCATTAGAATGGCACTGCCGAGCAAACGATCTCTCGTCTGTCCTGCGGGATTGATTCCAAACCTGACCAAATTCATGGGGCTCACCTTTCTTGCGCGTTCGTTAGATAGCAGATCAAAAGAAATTCTTGTTTGAGAAGCATTACTACGCAGTACTAGATGCACGGATGTGTTGGCCTCGCTCTATGCCTGGCGCACACCCAATGCGATTTCGGATATTTACGTTACCGGTAACGAAAACAGCGTGTATAAGCTAATACCAGCCACAAATCAATCTGTCAATAAGGATTTTTTGCTCTATGCGCGCAGGGCAATTTTGATGGGTTATGCCCCGCGTATTTGTCGACGGCTTCTGCCTGTACTACAGCAGGAGTGGCTCACGCGCTGCGTTGAATCGCAATCATGGAATGGCTTAAACGATGCTTGCGTCGTTCGAACAGGCCTTGCAGGAGCCCCGTTTACTTCGGTCTGCAAGCCGCTCCCGTTCAGCGCTTTGCTTTCAACTGTCGCATGTATCTGGCAAACTCCGGGTGCGTTGGCAGGCCCTGAGAGCCGCCGGGCGCCATGGCTGCCAGGCTGCCGCAGATGTTGCCGGCGCGCAGGCAATCGTCCCACTGGGAACCATGTAGAAATTCATGCAGAAAGCCGCCATTGAACGCGTCCCCAGCGCCTGTTGCATCGACGATTGCGCCAGGTAGGGCGGGTTGCTTGTACAGCTTGCCGCCAGACATCAGCATTGCGCCCTTTGCGCCGAGCTTCACAACAGGCACACGAACCCACTCACTCAACTTCTCGAGGGCGCGCAAAGCACTCTTTGTACCCGTAACGGCGCACGCCTCTCGTTCATTGGGAAAGACAAACTCGCAATGCCTGATGATCGAGATAAGTTGATTGACGGAGATATCAGGGTTCCATCCAAAGTCTGCAGAGACGGTTATGCCCTCTTCGCGAAGGGACTTGAGAATCGGGATCCACTTCTGGGGATGATGGAGAGCACAGGCAAGGTGCACGTGACGCGCACGCTTGAGTTTCCGCCTCACCTGTTCATTACCCAACAAGTCCTCAAGATTTCGATTGATAGGCTCATGCGTCACCATCATGCGGTCTGCTTTGTATGCAATACAGACGGTCAGAGCGGTGGCGGCATCCTTGCGGACCTCGCAGGCACTGACGTCGAGGCCCTGATTGAGAATCTCGGCCCAGGTCGGCAGCGTTGGCGCATCCGCCCCTACCCTTGTCACGATCCCGGTGGAGGTTCCGAGCCTGCTTGCGGCAAGCGCCGTGGTGGCCAGCCCGCCGCCGGGAGCGATGAGAAAGTGATCGGTCTTCAACTCTTCGCCGAGGCGCGGACGGTCGGGGAGTCGATAGAAGACGAGGTCAGAGAAGAACTCTCCGAACACCACGAGACCAAAGGACTTTGCTGAGCTTCGCTTCGAAAGCATTACAGCCTCACCTCGAGAAGGACCGCACGCTTGACCCGTTGCCAGATAAGTGTGCGTGCGTTTCCTATAGATTGCCATTGGAATTTGGCTAACAATATCGGCAAACTATGCACATGTCAAGAATGGTAACGGCTACCGGGACGCCGTCTCTCAGTTTTGGCTTGATCTTCGCACGACCATCCGTGGCGGGACCATCAGATTCCTGTTCGGAGCCACGTCGTTGGCGGAGAGGGCACGCAGCACCAGCTTTGCCGCTCTTTGCCCCACCTCACGCCCTGAAAGGTCGACACTCGACAGCGGAACCCTCATCTCTCTGGCAGACGGCAGATTGCCACAGCCCACAACAGCGATATCCTCGGGGACCCTCAGGTTTTTCTCAAGTACCGCGTCAATCACACCTATAGCCATTAAATCGGAGTAGCACATGACTCCGTCTGGGCGGCCTCTCTCTGCCAGGAGTCGAGACATCGCATCAAAGCCCCTTTGATATTCGTGCCGGTCGATGTCTCCAGCCTCAACTACAAGCCCTTGCTTGAAAGGGACGTTGAACTCATGCAAAGCCGCAAGATAGCCGGAATAGCGTAGATCAGCAGCCGCTGTACGCGCGCCCCGCAGATATGCAAGCTTTCGACAGCCTGTCCCAATAGGGTGAGGCGCCGCCACATATCCAATGTCCTGATCGCGCAAGCCCACAAAGTGGGATGCAAACGAGGGTAGCTTGCGGTCTATCAAGATCAACGGAGCTTTCTGGTTGCCGAGGGCGACGAAGAACTCTGCCGACTCCTGCACAGAAGCTACGATCAAGGCATCCACTTGTCTTGAAAGTTGCAACTCAATCTCATGGCGCTCTATCTCTGGATCTCCCTCTGCGGAAGAGATGAGCAGGCTGTACCCCCCGGTTCGCACCGATTGAATAAGGCCTTTGGCGACTTCTGCAAAGAAAGGGTCAGCTAAGGTAGGGAGGACAAGGCCGATACTGAAACTGTTGCCGGTGCGCAGGCTGCTCGCTGAGATGTTCGGCCGGTAGTTCAGCTCTCGCATGCGCTGAAGCACCCTGGCCTTGGTCTCTGCACTTACATCTGTCTGCCCGCGCAAGACCTTCGAGATCGTCATCTTTGAGAGATTGAGATCGCTCGCGATGTCCTTCAGGCGAACCGCCATGCCTAGCAGATCTCCTCGTGACTTAGACGTACTTAACGCTTATATTACACGTCCTGCTTACGTCCGATGTAATTCCGCCTGCGGGGATGCTGCATGGATGTGCCTCGAGCTACAGGAGAACTAAAATCTCAGACACTGCGAATTGGAAGGTCAGATACGGACAGCGATTCTTCTTTGAAGTTGAGCCCAACGCAGGTTACCCGACCTCAAAGACAAGCTGAAGAAGCTGTAAACGCTCACTGCTACTTCGTCGGATTGGCTATATCGGATTGGCCGGGACAGGAAAGACACAAGGGGCATTCCGCTCATGGAATGCCCCCTTGCCATTGTTCCCGCAGACCTCGCCACGATACTCGGACCGGGTTTGAAGAAGTCCGACAGAAAGCGGCTCCTTCTGCCGATCAGCGACCTGTCATTTGCTCCAGTTTTTCGGGATACCTAGCGCCTTGCACCGTGATCTTTGAGGCGGCACTTTCGATCTCGCCAAGCTCGTCCGGTGTAAGTTCGATCGCAACTGCTCCGATGTTCTCCTCCAAACGCTCCAGCTTCCGGGTACCCGGGATCGGAACAATCCACGGCTTCTGGACAAGCAGCCATGCGAGCGCGATCTGAGCGGTTGTTGCCTTCTTCGGTTCAGCGATTTTGGCAAGCAGATCGACCAGGGACTGATTCGCTTTCCGCGCCTCCGGCGTAAACCGAGGGATGGTGTTGCGGAAATCGGAACTGTCGAATGTGGTGTTTTCGTCGATCTTTCCCGTGAGGAAGCCCTTTCCCAGAGGACTATATGGAACGAAGCCGATGCCGAGTTCCTCAAGCGTTGGCAGTATTTCCTCTTCAGGGCGTCTCCACCACAGCGAATACTCGCTCTGAACTGCCGTGACGGGCTGGACAGCGTGTGCGCGACGGATCGTCTGTGCGCCTGCCTCAGAAAGGCCGAAGTGCTTCACCTTGCCCTCCTGGATCAGGTACTTCACTGCTCCCTCTAAGTCTTCGATGGGCACGTCGGGATCAACACGGTGCTGATAGAACAGATCGATGGCATCTATCTTGAGCCGCTTGAGCGAGGCGTCAGCGACTTGCCTGATGTGCTCGGGCTGGCTGTTCAACCCTTGCCAACCTGGGCTTCCATCCGGATTGAGATTGAAGCCGAACTTCGTGGCAATCACCACCCGGTCGCGCAAGGGAGAGAGCGCTTCACCGAGCAGTTCCTCGTTCGTGTACGGGCCGTACACCTCTGCCGTATCAAAGAATGTGACGCCGCGCTCTACCGCTGCCCGGAGAAGCGCGATCATCTCCTGCTTGTCTCCAGCCGGACCATAAGAAAAGCTCATTCCCATGCATCCAAGCCCGATGGCCGAGACTTCCAGATTGCTGTTTCCAAGTTTCCGCTTTTGCATTGCTTCTCCTCCTGAGTAGCTGGGACCGAATCACTTTGTATCAAATCCCGGAGCGCATCGTCTCCCGGAGCGCATCGTCGTTCGCGCTGATCTATGGAATTGAATCTTAGAGGGATGGCCGCCACTCTTTCCTTCTTGATCCAAAGACTACTGAAGGCTGTTGTTTGTGCGGTAGCCTGATTCTTCCTATTTATTGCCTATTTATCTTGACGCACAGATTTTTGTGCACGCCGCCGCAGATTCAGCGGTACGCTGGGTTCGGAAGGGCAATGCGGGGTGCGCGTGGCAAGACCCAGGTATACGAGCGGAGAACAGGCATCACAAGCAGTTGAGATGCGGACTGAGCTGGCCCGCAAGATTGTTGCACATATCGATGTGGAAGGAGAACAGGCGACTGAGATTCCAGGTCTGAGCCTCTACCGCCGAAGCGCCCCCACTGCCTGCACCTCAGCCACATACGAGCCCAGGCTGATTGTTTTCGTTCAGGGGCAAAAGCGTATCAACCTCGGCAGGACGGCATTCCTTTGCGACGAGTCGACATTCCTGCTGACGTCAGTCGATTTGCCTGTCGTCAGCCAGGTAATCTCGGCGACCACAGAGGCGCCGATTCTTGGCTTGCTGCTTCGCCTCGAAATGCCGGAGGTGCGTAGGATTCTGAGCGAAGAGGAGTTACCCTGGCCCGATGAGCCTGCCGACGCTCGCGGTATGGCCGTAGGTGTGACTTCGGTCGAACTCCTGAGCGCATGTTCCCGGCTCGTGGATCTTATGGATGCGCCCCAGGACATGCCATTCCTCAGCAGCTTGATCCAACGGGAAATTGTCTACCGCTTGCTTCGAAGCCCGCAGGGAAAGCATCTGCGCGCGATCGCCACGTCAGGAGAGCAAAGCCACCGAACCGCCAGAGCAGTCACGTGGCTAAGGCAAAATTACGCCAAGCCATTGCGGGTGGAGGAACTCGCGGAGACGACGCAGATGGGCGTGTCAACGCTACACCATCATTTCCGGTCTCTGACCGCGATGAGCCCTCTTCAATATCAGAAGCAGCTTCGATTGCATGTAGCGAGAGAGCGCATGCTCAACGACGGTCTGGATGCTGCAAGCGCTGCCTTCGAAGTCGGGTACGAAAGTGCGAGCCAATTCAACCGAGAGTACAGCCGATTCTTTGGCGAACCCCCGATGCGGGATATCAAAGCGCGTCGTATTGCCATCGCCGCAACAGCCCGCAATTGACGGCGCCCCAACATGGCGTCTACTAACGACCTGGCTGCTGTGACGGAGAACACACGCTGGCTCACGCAGTCTGCTGTATATTAACGCTGATCGAGGCTTTTTCCAGTCCCAGATGAAAGCTGTTTGCCATTTCGGAGTGATTCTGCTGTTGCTGCTGTCCTATGCGGCTCCAGTGATGGCGTGTGTGACTCCTGATGCCCAAATGACGGCGGCGGAGCGTGCCTGCTGCCGCTTGATGCGGAATCAATGCGGTCAAATGGAGATGCCTGCTTTGCAGGATTGCTGTGCGAAAGCTCCGAATACCCTTTTCGATAGTGCATTGAAGTCGAGTCCGGTGAGATTTCAGCCGGGCCCAGCCATCGTGCTGTGGGTCGCCTCGTTTGACGTGTTGACACTCGACATGACCAGTCGAGGCTGGATTCAGAGTCCCGAGCACTGGCCGCCGAAATCCCCTCCCGCAGCAATCACCATTCTAAGAGTCTAGTTCGCTCCTTTCTCCTGAGGATTCGAGCCGCGAATTCGTGCGTGCTCATGTCTGAACCGCCATCGAGACAGGAGTTTTGTTATGAAGGTCGCCTTGTATTGGGCGTACTGGGCGCTTTGCTCGGGCGCTTTGGTGCTGGCAACTGGTTCCTCTGCATACGCGCAGGAGATGACCGGAATACCCACCCCACTTGCCACATTGATTTCAGAAGCACAATCGAATAATTCGCAGATCGCTGCAGCAGATCATGCCTGGAAAGCTTCGACGCACGTTGCCGATCAGGTAAAGACGCTGCCTGATCCCCAATTCACGGTCCAGTCATTCAGCGTGGGCAGCCCGAAGCCGTTTGCGGGTTTCAGCAACAGCGACTTCGCCTACATAGGTTTTGGGGCATCCCAGGACATTCCATTTGCCGGAAAACTGCGGCTTAGGGGCGACGCAGCAAATAGA
>VFSW01003717.1_pt1 | contig 22862 bp, 32 predicted proteins | sample 5358111 | NCBI WGS metagenome assembly VFSW01 (sample SAMN11554181, study PRJNA540505) | mine drainage metagenome | isolation source: sediment from site ElyBrook_90M | place: USA: Ely Copper Mine, Vershire, VT | collected 2017
CTCTATTTGTTTCGCGTCACAAGAATATCAGAATCATAGAAAAACCAACTGAGGTTGTGTTCAATGATGTTAGTTTTCTTCTACTACCTTGGATTTGTGCAGAGAATAGAGTAGCGGTAGAAACCGCGGTAAAAGAGTCATCTAGTTTATATTGTGTGGGGCATTTTGATTTTGCTGGGTTTGACATGCACCCAGGTCAAGTATCAACTAGTGGCGAAGATATCAATTTGTACAAAAAGTTTGATACTGTATATTCAGGTCATTACCACACTAGAGGTAAAAGTGGTAACATCGAGTATATAGGAACCCCATATGAATTGACCTGGGTTGATTATAATGACCCTAAGGGGTTTACTGTATTTGATACTAGTAAACAAACAACCGAATTTATAAAAAATGACAGACCTCTATTTGTTAAAGTGTTTTATGATGATAAGGATAAAGGTCCTGAGTATTATAAGAGTCTTGATTTGTCGAAAACCAAGGATTCTTATGTTAAAATAGTAGTATCAAACAAGACCGATGCGTTTCAATTGGATAAAGTAGTTGATAAAATTATAGAGAATGGCCCAATCGAATTGAAAATCATGGACGAGATTGAAGATTTTGATGGTGTAGAGTTGGATGATTCAAACATTAAGGTAGACGATACAACAACTTTAATAGAGTCGTTCGTTAAACAGACAGAAACAACCCTCGACAAAGATAAGATATCCACGATGATGAAAAATCTATACGTTGAAGCTCTTAATATAGGATAATCAATGGCAGTTAAATTCACCGAAATTGAATACAAAAACTTTAAGTCAGTCGGTAATAGCCCAATAAAAATTAAGTTCGATGTATCAAAAACTACACTAATTACAGGTAAGAATGGTTCAGGTAAATCCACATTAATATCTGCGGTGTGTTTCGCACTGTTCGGGCAAGACTTCACCTTAAATAAACCTGGTCTGATAAACTCAATCAATCAAAAGCAGTTAGAAGTTACGATATGGTTTGAGATAGGCAAAAAGAAATATAAGATAGTCAGGGGCATAAAACCCAATATCTTTAGGATATACGAAGATGATAAGTTGTTAAATGAGGATTCTTCCACTAGGGATTATCAGAAAATCCTAGAAACTCAAATATTAAAGTTCGATATACGAGCATTTAAGCAAGTGGTGGTTATAGGAGGTAGTTCCTATGTACCATTCATGAAACTGCGTCCATATGATCGTAGAGAGTTTATTGAGGATTTGTTGGATATCAGAGTATTCTCTACGATGGGTAATATTCTTAAGGAGAAGGTTAAAGCTCTTAAGGAAGAGATTAGGATCATTGACGAGGAATTGAGGACTATTAAAGAGAAGGTTAAGTTGCAGGAATCCTTCGTCAAAAAATTAGAACAAGAAAAGTCGGTATCAGTATCAAAGATAGAAGACGAGATTCGTAAAATTGAGGAAGAATCCGTTGTATTAGACTCCGAATACGAAACAATAGAACAAGAAATCGGTGTGTTTAGGAGTAATATAGATGCATTAGGTAAGGTCGAAGACGAGTTGATTAAGATTGAGACTGGGCATCATACAACTGTAAAGACAAGAGACAAACACGAAAAGGCAGTTTCGTTTTATTCGGTTACCGAGGTGTGCCCAACTTGTACGCAGAATATAGCCCCTGTACATAGGGATCATATTATCAAATCAACTTCGGGTGAGATAGAAGAATGTAATAGGTTGATAGATTCCTATAAAGATAGAATGAGTAAGCTGAAGGAATTAATCAGCAAGAAAAGGGTTATGGAAGTCAATATTGATGATCTACATAAGAAGGGTCAGTTAATCCTAAACAAGAAACGAGCTAATTCAACTCTAATTGAGAAAGCTAAAACCCAAATTACTACAATCAAGTCTGATACGGACTCCATAAACACCGAGAAGGTAAAACTAAAAGAGTTCGCACAACGATATGTAGAGTTGAGTGCTGCAAAGAAAAAATTGTTTGAGGATAGTCAATATCAAGATTTCGTCGGGTCTATACTAACCGATGGTGGTATTAAGACTAAGATCATCAAGCAATACATCCCCACGATCAACAAATTAATAAACAAGTACCTTACTGCCTTGGACTTCTTCGTATCATTTAACCTAGACGAAGAATTTAATGAGAGTATAAAATCCAGACACCGAGATACATTCAAGTACGACAACTTTAGTGATGGACAAAAAGCTAGGATTGACTTATCTTTGATGTTTGCGTGGAGAGATATCGCAAAGATGCGTAATGCCGTCAATACAAATTTGCTTTACCTCGATGAAGCTGATGCCGCCGTAGATGGTGATGGGTCATCACTATTGAGTGATCTATTACATACGGTTGAGAAGTCAAACGTTTTCATAATCTCGCATAAGGGTGATATATTGAGAGATAAGTTCGAGAGAGTGCTGACTTTTGATATTGAAAACAACTTTACAGTATTATCTGAAGTATAATCAATAGGTTACATAAAGTTCTTGATTATTATCCACTATTCTATAGAATGGATTCATATTTATGTTAAGGAATATATAAGGATAACGAACTTGACAATATTTAGTGCATCTGTACAATAAATATAAATGAAGCGGAGAGACCGCCTCATACAAATAAATCTTAAGGAGCTTAAGATACCATGAAACAATACAAAAATGCCGTGATTATCGGTAGATTTCAACCTATACACAATGGTCACATCGAATTATTCAATAAAGCATTTTCACTCGCCGAGAATGTAATAGTTCTAATTGGTTCGTGTAACGGTCCCAGAACGTATAAAAACCCATTTTCTTTTGAACAGCGCCGGAATATCATATTTCAAATGTTAGCCTTAAGGGGAGTTCGTAACGAGGCACCTTACACCGATGCGAAGCTGTCAATCAAACCCCTCAAGGACTACAAGTACAATGATGACAAATGGATGCACCAAGTGCAGAATTTGGTTCCGCAAGGATCAACTGTATTAGTCGGATTTAAGAAAGATCATTCAACGAGATATCTTGATTGGTTCCCCCAATGGGAATACTTCGATGTTGAAGAGGATCCTGACAGTGCTGCTATTGATGCTACTACTGTTCGTAGTGTCTTATTTGAGGGTAAGAATACAGCATTTATTCGGAGTGCAATTCCCGAGGCATCATATAGCCTAATCCTAGAGTTTAAAGATACAGAAGAATACAAGAGGATCAAGGAAGAATATGATGTTATTCAAGCGTACAAAAAGTCTTGGGCTGCTGCACCATATCCCCCAACATTTGTATGTACTGATGCAGTAGTGCTTTGTCATGGTCATGTGTTGATGATTAGACGCAAGGCACAACCGGGAAAGGGTTTGTGGGCATTACCAGGCGGATTCTTAGATCAGAATGAGTGGATTAAGGATTGTGCGGTAAGGGAGTTGATCGAAGAAACGAAAATTGATATTCCTAGTAAAGTATTGCATGGATCAATTACAGCATCTAAGGTATTCGATCACCCGGGTAGAAGTGAGCGTGGACGAACAATTACACACGCATATAGGTTCGATGTTCAACTAACACCTAAGGGTAAGTTACCGAAGGTGAAAGGTGGAGACGATGCAGCAGAAGCAAAGTGGATTCCTCTCGGAGAATTAAACGAGGATGTTATCTACGAAGACCATTATTCAATAATTGACACGATGATTGGATAGACCAACATTTAAACAACTAATGATAAGGAGTTTATCATGACAAAAAGAAACAGAAACAATCTAATTCTAAACACCGACAGCTACAAGGTTTCACATTGGGAACAATACCCAGATGGAACCGAGAGTGTATTCTCTTACATTGAATCCCGTGGTGGCCCATACAACAATACCCTATTCTTTGGATTACAGGCATTCTTGAAAGAATATCTTAGCACTCCGGTCACGATGCGGGATGTTGAGGAAGCCGAGGTAGTGTTTGCAGCTCATGGCGAACCATTCAACAAGGCTGGGTGGGTTCGATTGATCGAAAAGCGTAAAGGGATTTTGCCATTGCGAATCAGAGCCCTTCGTGAAGGTACGGTTCTGCCAGGTCGCAATGCTTTGGTTACCGTTGAAAACACAGACCCAGAGTTCTTCTGGCTAACCAGTTACATTGAAACGGCTTTATTGAGAGGTGTATGGTACCCAACCACAGTTGCTACACAGAGTCACAGTATCAAGCAATTAATCAAGTCGTTTCTTGAAAAGACGGGTGATCCCGCAGGGTTGTCTTTCAAGTTGCATGATTTCGGTGCTCGAGGTGTCAGCTCTAAAGAATCTGCCGGTCTTGGTGGCGCCGCGCACCTGATCAATTTCATGGGTACTGATACAATTGAAGGTATCTTGACCGCAGACGAATACTACAATTCTGGTATTTGTGGGTTTAGTATCCCTGCAGCCGAACACAGCACAACTACCATTCTCGGACGAGAAGGAGAAGAAAAGCAATACAAGAGGATGTTGGATAAGTTTGCAAAACCCGGAAGCATTGTTGCAATTGTGTCTGACGCGTACGATATTTTCAATGCTTGTGAGAACATTTGGGGTGGGTCGTTAAGACAACAAGTTATTGATTCTGGGGCAACAATCGTTATTCGCCCGGATTCTGGTGACCCAACATCTGTAGTTTTGAAGTGTGTCAAGATTCTTGCAGATAAGTTCGGTGTTACTCAAAACAGCAAAGGATATTTTGTTCTTAACAATGTACGTGTTATCCAAGGTGATGGGATTAACGAAGATTCTATTCGCAGCATCTTGAACGCATTGGAGATTAACAACTTCAGCGCAGATAATATCGCATTTGGGATGGGTGGTGCTTTGTTGCAAAAGGTAGATAGAGACACAATGAAGTTTGCAATGAAGGCTAGTGCTGCACAAATTGATGGTAATTGGGTAGACGTATATAAGGAACCTGTCACCGATGCTGGTAAGAATAGCAAGAAAGGTCGTCTAACTACTGTCAAGAATGGATTGGGTGAGTGGAAAACTATCAGGGTTGAGAATGTTGAAGAACGAGCACTTTCGCAAGAGAGTTTCGTGGATCAAATGAGGATAGTCTGGGAAAACGGTGTCCTGCTGGTAGATGATAATTTCACTACAATTCGTGAACGCAGCAATATTGGTATATAAATCAACAGGTTACAGGATTTGATTGATTATTCGGTCAAATCCTGTATAATGTTCAACATGATGTGTAAAAGCATTACGGATTTTATGATTATCGCCATATAGGTTATTGAGCGTCCGAAATGGAAAAACGGTTATTAGTTAAATACCTTCATGGTCGGGCAGGAACGAAGTTAGTAAACGGGATTTCTGTACCATTCGAACCTTATCATGGGTTGTATGCATTGGAACAAATATCTCAAGCTCAAGGTGACGAATACAATATGGTATTGTATCACCAACAACGGGTAGAGTTGGAATATTTAATGAGTCTTATAGACGAGGGTGTTTTCAAATGAAAACAAACGATATCAAGAAAGGTATGCGTATTGTACTTCGCGGGACAGGTTGGTTAGCTACCATGATGGACAATAAGAAAGGCAACATTCGTTGCGCTGACGTTGAGGGTTTCTTCCATGAAATGGGCGACATTTATATGCATGATGTAGCCTTAGTTCAGTTACCTGACGGAACGTGGGAATATGTAGAGCATACAGAAGAACAGAAAAAGTTGCGGGCTTTCATTGAGAGTATGTAACATGACACCTATGCATACCCTAGTTTTGTATTATTCTGTATATGCGTTCATTACGACTATACTGACACTTCGATATGATTATAGAAGATACGGACTTTCTCATACTGGAGATTATGTATCATTACTGATATTGTTTATATTAACCTTCGTTGCAGCCCCATTAATTACTGTAGTAGTTATTGTTAAGTATTTCATTAAGTTTATACATTTTTTGCTAACATTCAAAAATCATGTATAAGTTAGTCACCGGAAAACAGTACCGTATAACCTGCGAGAATTTCTCGGCAAGTATGTACGCACCAAAAACGGTTGAATACGAAGGCACTGTACTTCCATCATCAAAATATGACCCACCTAATACCTTTAGGTTGTCAACAAATATTCAGATTTTTCCATCTAGGATCATTAATTATGATCGAGTAATTTCTGTAGATGGTGCATCAGTTGACTTTAAGAGAAGTGCTCCTATCGTAAAAGTCGTCACCGGATCAAAAGGTGACAAGTATGTTGTAACTACTATTGATGGAAACACAACCTGCACATGCCCGGGGTTTCAATTCAGGCATAAGTGCAAACACGTTGAAAAGGGTGCTTGATATGTTGAAGGGTAGGGAGTTTATTGGCGTAGCAATCATATTATTTGTCTTTTGGCCTTGGATTGTGGGTATAGTGGATTTAATTTCATGGATGATTACATCAAATCAGGTATCTAATATACCATGGGTCGCCGGAGGTCCCAAACCAATCGTGTATTCACTGTGGCCTATAATTAGTGGATTTATTATTATGTTAGTTGCATCATTATTTTGAGGGATATATGCTTTTAGACGCTACTCGTAACGTTACGACAAACATTAAAACCGCAAAAACGTTCTCTATTTCAGAGAACTCAACAAAACTGTTTGCCATGTTGTCAAATTTCCTGTATAAGGATAAGGAACTGTCTGTTTTAACGGAGCTGTCGTCAAATGCTCTTGACGCACATGCTATGTTAGGTAAACAGGATACACCGATTGAGGTTACGATGCCTACCCCGTTGGTTCCTGAAGTGACAATTCGAGATTTTGGCCCGGGCATGTCTAAGGATAATGTATATCTGTTCTTGACTACATATGGTGAATCGTCTAAACAGGCAGACGCCAATGCTATTGGTGGATTTGGTATCGGATCAAAATCACCAGCTGCCGTAACAGACACTTGGACTATCCATTCATACCATGAGGGTATTCATACCCAATACTTGGTATTCATTGATTCTCACGGCATTCCTTCTCTAACAGAGATTATGTCAGAAGATACTACTGAAAGTGGGTTGGCAGTTTCAATTCCAATTAAGCCTGGTTCTACTCGACTTTGGGAATCTGCTGTTAGTAGTGCATATAGAGCGTATCCCGTAAAACCGATAGTTCATAACTTTACTGGGAATATCCATAGTATTAAAATCGCTCACGATTATGGAAATTTCTTTTTGAGTGAACGGGTGACTGGTTATGGTAGAACAGGGAATGTAATTATCAACCATCGAATCTACCCGATCAATCTTAACGTAATCGAGGACCCAGTTTTTAATATGTTGCTTAGGCAGCCTGAAGTGTTCTTGCGATTCGGTTCTAGTGAATTAAGCGTTTCATTGTCACGAGAAGAATTGCAATACGACACGAAGACGATCAACGCAATCAAGGCCCGAGCTAAGGAAGCCTTGGGTCATCTTAAGGTTGATTGGGATGTTCAAGTGGCCGAAGCCGCAGTTCATGAAATTCAGTATTCTATGTATGGGACTAAGTTTCTTGACGATAGATTCCAGACTTCTGACCTGCATATGTTGTATGATAAGTTGGGTACCGGGGATAAATTTTTCTCGCAGAAGTACGGATATGCTACAAAGAATATCGGGTTTGAGTTATCTGCAAATCCCGGAATATTGAAGTATTATATTAGGGGTGAACGGGTTATTAAGTATAAGTCTCAGTACACGTTCTTCCAATACTCACCTATCACTAGTTACAAGAGTAAAGGGGATTTATCTATCTCATTGGGTAAACTGGATAGTGTTGCTTTTGTTGAAGACGATGGTAAAACCTCAATGGTTAATTTGAGAGTTCGTCAAGCATACGAAAATAATACATCGGTTAATTATGTATTGATTATGGACAATTTTGACTTTCTTCATGATTTCTTGAAGGCCAAGGTTGTTAAGATATCTAGTTTACCAAAACCTGTTATTACGAAGACTTCAACCGAAAAACGAGAGAAGATTGAGTCTATTGTCTATACTAAATATCAGAATCAATTTAGGAAGGTCACTAAAGAAGATTTAGACAAGATTGAGGCCCGGAAGAAGGTTGTGGCTTATGTAGTCTTTACAAATGCCAGTACAACTAGTAGTACATTACCTGAATATTCACCATATATTGAGATCCTGGCTGAATTAAACATTGAGGTTATCGGGGTTAAGGATATTAAACATGCCCCAAGGTGGACACACCACCCAAAAGATGCGCTGCAGTTGTACTACAACAATCAAATTAAGGTTTTGGCCGATATTCAGAAGATTGATTATCTTAATAAGATTGTTACGACTTATTCAAAGCGGTTTTATGTTGAAATGTGTAGGAAATTGTTATTTAGGACACCTAGCTCATCCGTGTGGAATGAATTGATGCATCTTATTAAAGATTTGATTGATTCCACAAAAGACAGTACGAGTAAATATTCACAATATTATGTAAATAGTTACTTTGCTAATTTGGACAAGATCGAAACAGCATTAAATATCACCACAAATAAGGTTTATGATAAAACCAAGAAATTCAAAGATAAAAATGAAGAAGTTTTCAAGAAAGTTGAAAACACATACCCGATGTTGGCTCTAGTAGCAGGGGAGTTTCGTAATTTGACAACCCATACCACTACTGATAACATTATCATGCAATACATTACCCTAGTAGGTAAATAACACAGGAGAAGTGTAATGAAGTACGCTACAGTAGTAACAGATTCAGTAGTAATTGTAGTTGATACTACCACCGGAAAGGATGTTAAGGTGCATAGTACAAGTTCCAATTACGGTAAGGCTGTAGAGCTTATCAAAGCAGGTAAGTTCGCAGATGTATTCAATTTTGATGTAAAGACTACGGTTGAGAAGTTTATCAAAACCTCTGCTGGCGGCCACGCAGTTGTAAAAATTGATAATGGGGTTGGTTATATCTATTTAAGTATTCTGAATACTGAAATTCCATTGGATAGCGTGATTACCGACAAGATCATGAAAATGGCTGAGCAGGGTTTTGATAGTCGTCCATTGATTAATTTCTTGGGTAATTTGTATCGTAATCCAAGTGCCACAGCGATTAAAGAGTTGTATCTCTTTATCGAAGCCTGTGAACTGCCTATCACGGAAGATGGTTGTTTCATCGCATATAAGATCGTGAAGAACGATTATATGGATATCTATAGTGGTACTGTGCGAAATATGGTCGGTGATAAACCATCTATGCACCGCCAGTTGGTCGACGATAATCGCAACAACACTTGTAGTAAGGGTCTCCATTTCTGTTCTAAGGCATACTTGGGTCATTATGGTTCTGGTTCTCGCGCAAATGATCGTTGTATGTTAGTTAAGATTAACCCGGCAGATGTTGTTAGTATCCCAAGTGACTACAACAACGCTAAGGGTCGTGCTTGGACATATGAAGTCGTGGGTGAAGTTGCACGATCTGATTGGAGAGCAACTCTTGCCACTTCTGATTATACCGATAGGGCTGTGGTTTCCTCAACGGGAACTGAACTTGTTGGAAGTTCATGTAGTACATCTCGTATGGATTACATCCGTTGTGTGATTGATGCATCTAGTTATTATTATGGCCCAAATTCGGGAAATTGGTACGACCAGTCATTTATTCCATCAATCAAGGTCGACTTTGAGGAAGTTCTGGAAAATACAGAATTGACCGAAGGGGAATTGTTGGAATACGAACGCTACGCATACGCTAATCAATAATTATGGCTAAAACTTCTAAGAACAAAATAAAGCATTGGCGCAAAACAGCATCTAAGGGTTCAGGTAGGGCCCTTAGAAATGCTATGGCTCGATTTACAATGGGCGCCATCCCAAATAACCTTATGATTTCACTGATGAAGTTGGGTGGTATTAGTACACCAGTGTTTGACAGTTATGCAAAAAAGATGCATAATGTACCTACACAAGAACCAATACCTGAAGGAGCTATTAGTGAAGCTGTCTAAAGAAACCGTAGAGATTTTAAAGACGTTCTCGTCTATTAATGGTAACCTGGTAATTAACCCAGGTACTAAAATTAGTACAATGAGTGCTAATAGAACCATTATGGCAGAATATGAGGGTGCCGACAATTTTGATAAGAAAGTGGCTATTTTCAACCTTAGTGAGTTTCTAGGCGCACATGGATCATTCGATAATCCAGAACTAGTATTAGATGATAAGTTCATGACGATCAAGAATGGTAAGCAGCATGTTAAGTATGTTTACGCAGACGAGAGTGTCCTTATCACACCTAAGAAAGATATCAAATCGTTTACAACCGACATTGAAGTGACCTTGTCAGGTGAACTAATTTCAAAGTTGCAGAAAATGGCGACAGTTTTATCTGTTGAGGATTTGGCTATTACAGGTGATGGGAGTACAGTTTCAGTGAAAGTGTTTGATAGCAAGAATCCAACTGCAAGTTCTTTTGAAGTTGATCTTGACGAAAAGACAACTCACAAATTTCAAATCAACTTTAAGGTTGAGCGATTGAGATTGTTTCCAGCTGACTACAAAGTTCAGATATCTAACAAAAAGATATCTAAGTGGATTGCTTCGGGTATCAAATTAGTAGTTTATGTGGCAGTAGAAAGCAACTCCACATTCTCGTAGTATTAAATATTTGGGTTTGGCGAGTTAACCCAAATTTTATTTTGTAACTCGTCTCTTTTCTTTTAATCATTGATATAGGAGTTGGTATTATGCAAAATCAAAAAATTCATCGTGGTGGGCATGACGGTTACAGGTATTTCTGGAATATCAAGACCGACTTGACTGCAGGTGTATATCGCAGTCGTTGTGCAACCGCATCCGCAGTTCGTCAGACCTTGAGTCGTTTGGGTCACACCGTAAAGAGTGTTAGCCCAGTTACGGCCTAAGGATTCGTAAGAGGTCGTAGACTACCGTTAGTCCTGATAGCTCTAGGTAGGTTGGTTTGCCATATCAGCGTTCAAAGTCCATTCTTTGATAGGAATGACATAAAATCTGGTAGTACGAAAAACTATCCCCGGACTAGTAACCGGGATTCTCCTCTTTGCGAAGGTTATATATCATGAGTATTGAAAATTCCGTATGGGTTGAGAAATATAGACCCACGACAGTCGCAGACACAATTTTACCCGAACAAATCAAGTCACAAGTAGAAGGCATCATCAAAACAGGTGATATGCAGTCTTTGTTATTTACTGGCCCGGCAGGTTGTGGTAAAACCACCTTAGCGAGAGCTATGGCAAATGAGTTGGGTGCCGATTTTATGCAAATCAACGCATCTAGGGACGGTAACATTGATTTGATCAGGAATAAGTTATCACAATTTGCTTCTACAGTATCCTTTTCTGATAGTAGAAAGATTACTCTATTAGACGAGGCTGATGGATTAACACCACTAGCACAACAGGCACTACGAGGATTCGTTGAGGAATTTAGTGCGAATCACTCTATTATTTTTACCTGCAATTTTACATCAAAGTTGATTGAGCCTATTAGATCAAGGTGTAAGATTATTGACTTTAAGTCAGTGACACAGAGCAAGTTAGAGTTGTCTATTCAATTTACCCGGAGGGTCATGAAGATCCTCGAACAAGAGGGGGTAAAATATGACAAGAAGGTGGTTGCCGAATATGTAATGAAGAATTTTCCTGACTTTAGGTCTATCCTAAATGAAATGCAGGGGTATTCTAAGGGTGGGGATATTGATGCAGGAATCCTGTTAAATTTTAGTGAGGACCTTTTCAATGCTCTAATTGAAGCGTTGAAGCATAAGAAGTTCAACGACGTAAGGAAGTGGGCAGTCGAACATGCTGATATTGATCCGGTGACGCTATTCAGGACTTTTTACGATACAGCATCAGAGAAGTTGCAACCAAAGTCAATACCAGAAATGATCCTGCTGTTAGGTGAATATAGTTACAAGTCAGCTTTTGTCGCTGACCAAGATATCAACACAATGGCGTTTCTTACTAGTATCCTCTTAAACCCTGGAATTGAGTGGAAATAATGTCTCCTTGGGATATAACAAACATCATAAATGAGAAAAAACCACATGATCGTGCTGAGGTATTAGCTGAATATACAGCGTGGATGACTAATAAAATATTGGCAAATTCTATGGATACGCTGATATTAGTCGAAGAAATGAACAAATTTTACCACCTGGATAAGGATATCCAGTTCGATTTTTACTATTACGGGGTTCCAAAGGGTAAAAGATTTAGCAAATGGTACAAGAATGAAGTATCTTCCGATAATGATTTAATAAATATTGTTTGTAGAACATTTAACGTGAACGAAAGAATAGCTAAACAATATCTAGCTTTCTTAAGTGATCAAGAAAAACAAGAAATCATTACTATGGAAGGTGGAGATAATGGAAGATGAACAACTTGCGATCGGTGTGCAGATAGTTCTAAAGCACCCAGACGATTTTTTATTAGTCAAAGAATCGCTAACAAGAATTGGCATAGCTCTAAATAAAACCAAAACATTGTATCAGACAGCACACATATTACATAAACGCGGTATGTATTATATCTGTCACTTCAAAGAACTATTTAAGTTGGATGGGAAACCATCAACTATAAATAACGAAGATTTACTTAGGAGAAATCTGATAGTGTCTTTGTTGCAGGATTGGGAACTCTTGACAATAAAAGAACCCGATAAAGTAGGTGAGAAAGCACCGTTGAACGCAGTTAAAATATTATCTTTCAAAGATAAGGAAAATTGGACGTTAGTAGCTAAATATAATCTTGGATCGAAAAAGGACAAATAAACATGAGTCAGAAATTTACATTTGAACACACACTGGAAGAAATCAATCTATTACTTACCGCTTTGGGTGAATTACCGGCAAAGCTATCTATTGATCTAATCCACAAATTGAAGTTTGGTGCAGAAGCTCAGGCAGCCGAACAGGCTGCAACCGAAGCGTCTGGTCTGAAAGCTGAAGCTTCTACAGCTGTGGGTGAATTAACCCCATCTGTTACAGAAGGGGCAGAATTAACACCTGAAGTGGTGCAGCAATAATGGGGCTGTTAGCTGATTATAAGGGTGCCAAGGATATCAAAAATGCGTACATTAAGTTGGAACGCATTTGGGGTTCCACTAAGGAAGGTTGGAACGCATTTGTGGGTGTATACCATAAAGGTTCAACTACCCCAGACGAAACGTTTCATGTAACAACACCATTTGTGGATGGAGTAAACCCATTTGATTCTTTGTATGCAGAAGTTGGGAAGCTGTCATTCCTACATAATGTAAAGCATGAGGTCAGTACAACCCTAAATGCTGTTACAGCGGATCACTTGCGAGAGAAAGAGAAGGAACGGGAAGAAGCTGCTAAGAAAGAGTTAGAAGCAACTACCGTTAAAAAGTCCAGGGCTAAGAAAGTTTAATTTTTACCAAACACAGTCTAATAAATATTGGCATAGGGGGTAACCATTATGCCAATACAAAAAATTGTTTCACTAGAACCTATTAGACATGGTAGTTGGTTTTTTAAGGTATCCGCAAATGATATTGAAGAAGGTGTCCTCGTGGTTGCAGCAAATCCTATTTTCAACTACTACAGATGCAAATATTTTTCTGACAGTGGCCAGGCAAGAGAATGGATTAACCTTATGGTATCTTATACAAAAGAAGCAATTGACATGGCAATTGCAGAAATAGAGGCATATGACTTGAAAAATAAGGCATAGGGCTGTAAAATTCATTATTTGCAGGTGATATGATGACAATACACGTATCTCAAACCTTCTCTAGTTTTCAAGGTGAAGGTCCAAGAATGGGCCGATTGGCTATTTGGTTGCGTCTGTTCGGCTGCAACCTCCGCTGCCAAGGCTTCTCTCAACCTAATCCAACTGACCCAACTACATATATCAAACCTATCAGTTTTGAACCAAAATCAATAAAGACATTAGACGAATTTCCTGTCTTAGAATATGGGTGTGATACTCTTTATGCTATTGATCCTAAGTTTAAACACCTAAGACGATCAATGCAACCGAAGGATGTTGTTAGAGAATTACAGACATACCTACCAGACAATTTAAATTGGGTTCATCCTGTGACATGTAACACAATTGACTTGGCTATTACTGGTGGGGAACCCCTGTTACAACAAAATGGTATATCACAATTACTAGCTTGGTTAGACACCGATCATACTGATAGATCGGTTAGTATACGGTACCCTTCAATACAGTTCGAGACTAATGGCACCCAAGAATTAGAAGATAGTGCATTAATATCAATGTTAGTTAATTGGCCTTCAACTGTAACATTCAATATTTCAATGAAGTTGCACAATGTATCTGGTGAGGATTATAGATGGAGTGCAGATACTATTAAGAGTTTCGCTGCCGTAGGTGCATTTCAAAGTTTGAAAATTGTGGTTAATTCATCTGACGCAGCATGGAGAGAACTGGAAACTAAGTTGAAATTGTTGAAAGATGATATTTCAAAATTACCATATGATCCCAATTACGGTATGATCGAATTACCTTCGGTGTGGATTATGCCTGTTGGGTCAACTCGTGAACAACAAAGTGATACTAAGGAAATTGAGATTATTACAAGACGAGCATTAGACAATGGCTACCACATAAGTGGTAGATTACATTGCAACATGCTTGGAAACGCCGTAAATGTATAAAACATAAGGTAACCTCTCTATGTGGTTTGCGGTAATAATCTTATGTTTAAATACTAGTTGCGGCGTATATGAATCCGAAACCGGTATAGTGCATTGGAAATATAATATTCAGTTAACTAAGCCTATATCATTTAGTTCAAAACCAGAGTGTACCCATTTTGTTGTTACTGTTGAAAACAAAATGATAGATAAGTACAAATCCATTGAAACTCAAGGCAAGTGTGTATTGATTAAGAGAAGTTAGATTATAATTGGGTAGATAACATGAAAAAAACATATATAAGCTGGGAGTTACTTAATGGGGCTATTTTCAAAATTGTTTCGCAGATGCAAATGGGTGGTTATAAACCCGATCATGTGGTTGGTGTGGCTAATGGCGGTATCCCTGGCGCTCGTTGCATCAGTGATATTATTAAGTGCCCAATGTCTGATATACATTGGTCGTTTATTGATGCAGACGTCCAAGACTTAGATAAACTAGACAAGTATATATTCATGATAGCAGAGGGGAAAAAACTGCTATTCGTTGATGATATAGTCGATTCAGGTAAAACATTAAAAAGTCTAAAAGAGGCATTGGGTATTCCGGGATTTACACCCATGACTACCAAACCCCACCCACTTGTACATTTCGCTGCACTGTATTATAATTATGCACAGCAAGACGCTTCGGTTGATTATATCGGAAATCTTATCAACCGGGATACATATCATGATTGGTTAGTGTTTCCCTGGGAAGATGATTATATAGAACCTAAGGAAGTTGAATTGGAGCAGGATGTTACAGTTATATACAATAAAAAGAGTTCGTAATGCTTACAAAACGAGGTAAAGAATTGGATGTTTTGGGTCAGGTCAATGTTGAAGGTAGACCCCATTTTATTGTCAAACTAAAATCCCCTACTTATCATGTAAGTGGTATTATGTATAAATATGTTCTGTTGCCCGAATCTCAAGTCGATTTTCCTAATGGATTTGAGAATATAGAGATCGTCCCTAAAGAAACTACAGGAGAGACAAATGAGCAGAAAATCAACCTTCCTGATGATAAAAAAGACGACAAAGCAGAGAGATAGGGAAATCGAAGAAATACGTCAAAAGTTACAAAATAATCCAATAAAATCAACTAGTTACAGAACACCATTGCAAAAACCACAAAAACCTGTATAATTGTTTCTGTAGCATCAAATTTGAATTGATTTTCAAACAACATTATGAGGGTTTTACAAATGGCACAAAAGACAGCAGTTCAAGTTCAGTTGGAAGAAGTTCGTAAAGCGGTAAAAGAAGGTCGTGAGGCTTTGACTAAATTGAATGCACTCCGTAAAGCAGAGATTGAGGCTGGTAAGAAAGCTCGTGCTGCTAAGAAGGAAGCTACCGCCAAGACTAAGGCTGAAAAGGCAAAAGCAACCGCTACACGCCGGGCAGAAGCATTGGCACGAGCAGAAGCACGAGTTGCCAAACTGAAGGCAGCGGCACAGAAGCCCGTAGGTACAGCAGCGATCAAGGCTGCGAAGCGGCCTAGTGCTGTAACAGTTACGAAAGTATCAGCCTAATAGAGGGTTGGGCCTTAGGCCCAATCCTGTAGTAGAGGTTATTATGCGTAATGAATCCAGTATTATAGAAGAATACTACATGGAATTAACTGAAGCGCTTCACATGAAGCGGGAAGGTGTCAAAATGGTCGCCGCTGGGGTAGCAGGATCTTCACAGGACATGCCCATCGACGATTATATCTGTATGTGGGCCACTGGTATCAAAGATATGTTAGCCGGTGCTAATCCAGAGATTTATGATTATTGAGGTATTAACTACATGACGATCTTATCAATTCTGGAAGAATTGGCAGCGACCAGTTCTACTATCGAAAAGGTCAATATCCTGAAGCGTGAGGTTAAGAACTCCACACTTAAAGCGGTATTTCGAGCTGCATATAACCCGATGGTTAGTTATTACATCAAACAGATTCCTGAAACAAAGTCAAGTTTTAAACCTAAATCGTTCTCATTAGATCAAGCATTAGAGAGCCTTTCGGCTTTATCCAGCAGATCGGTAACGGGGAATGATGCAGTTAAATTCTTGGGTGACCTACTATCACAAGTAAAATTTGAGGACCGAATTGTCTTAGAGAGGGTTATTGACCGAGACCTTCGGTGCGGTTGTTCCGATTCACTTGCCAGCCGTGTGTGGCCTGGTATTGTTCCGACATTCGATGTTATGTTGGCTCACAAGGATATTTCGGGCATCAAGTACCCATGTTACGGGCAGATTAAAAGTGATGGTGCTCGATGCCACATGAGTCTGCAGGGCGGTAAAGTGGTTGCTTTTTCAAGAAACGGTAAACCAATCGAATTGCGAGGTAAGTTCGACTATGTAATCACAGGTTACATCACAGAAGGGGAAACCCTCGATGGTGAACTCGTTGCAATTGACAAATCAGGGAATATTCTACCACGAAAAGTGGGTAACGGTATTGTCAACAAAGCAGTTAAAGGTACAATCAGTTCAGAAGAGGCAGCTTCTCTATCATTTATGGTATGGGACATTGTTGATTATACTTCAACCATCCCTTATAAAGATCGCATTGACCGATTACTTGCTAGTAAATTAGAGGAAGGCGCAAACTCAAGAATATTCGTTTTACCTACTGTTATAATCAAATCGGAAGCTGAAGCACAAAAGTTTTTCGAGCAGTGTATTGCCGCAGGTGAAGAAGGTGCAATGCTCAAGAATATCAATTCAGTGTGGGTGCCAAAACGGTCAAAAGACCTAGGTAAAATGAAGGCAGAAGAGACCGCTGATTTGGTGGTAGTTGATGTTGTCGAAGGTACTGGAAAATATGAAGGTATGATGGGGGCACTAGTCTGTGAAACATCCGACGGTAAATTGAGGGTTAATGTTGGGTCAGGTTTCTCAGACGAACAGCGACAAGAGTTTGCTACCCATAAGATGGTGGGTTCAATCGTAGAAGTTATGTACAACCAAAAGATCACTAGTAAGGGCAAGAGTACCGCAAGTTTGTTCTTACCAAGATTTAAGTTTTTGCGGGTTGATAAGAGCCACGCTAATACACTTGAGGAACTGAAATAATGGAATGGATTAAGAATTTTCTTGCACACCTAAGTATGGTATTTTATCCAAAGTACTGGTTACAGAATCATACTTATTCACGCGAGGTAGATCGTTGGTTTATCGAATCACTCAAAAACCCACAATTCAGTAAGGGGTTGATGCCTCAGTATGTTGTAGAACTTAATGGTAAAATTATCTGGATTGCTAACCGACCATACGGTTTAGAGGTTTCGGGTAGAGACTTGCGACCATCACGATTGACTATGAAAAAGTTTTATCGTGCATATGATAATTGGTTAATGTTTGGAGATAAAAATGCCTAGAGGTATATTGTTTTTTGTAATTGTATGGGTCTTGGTTGGTGTCGGGATTACGACATTCCGGCATCTGAATGGGCAAGAGAAGTTAACTGTAGTTAAGTTAGTTGGGTTTTCAGCAGTAACAGCAGTTATTGCACTTGTGATTGTCGTGGGAATGGTAGCACTTTTCTAACTTGGAGGTTTAAATGAAACGCAGTAGTATGATTATGGTTGGAGTGGTTGCACTTGCACTTGTTGGGTGTAGCCGAGTTGAAACAGGTGAAGTTGGTCTGCGAGTGGGGTTTGATAAGCAAGTTCAAAAGATTGAATTACAACCTGGGTCTTTTAATCAAACGATTGTTGGTGATGTTCTGACATTTCCGGTGAGGGCTATTTCTTTGCCATTGGATCATTTACATCCTCAGACAAAGGATAAGTCAACCCTTGCTGATATGGATATCACTGTAATCTATAACATCAACCCATCGTCTGTGTGGGAGTTGTACACAACCCAAAGTTCTGGGTTCCATGCCGTATCTCATGGCGAGACATATCTAATGTATATGTATCTAACTACTGTTGCTAACAGTGCATCATATAAAGCAGTGGCGGACTTCAATGCATTGGATACGATCACAAATCGAGGTCAGATTGAAACTAATATCATGGAGAACATGAATAACGCACTGAAAGCAGAGAAGTTGGATACTGCGATTCGCATCACGCAGGTACAAGTTCGCAATATTCAGCCAGCGGATAGTATCATTCAATCGGCTAATGCGGTTATCAATCAACAAAACAATCTTCGTGCAAAACAAATCGAAGTTGAGGTTTCTCAAAAGGAAGCTGAACGATTGAAAGCATTGTCTGGAAGCCCAGGCAGCATCGAATATATGCACGCCAAAGCTCTACAGGATATCGCGGAAGGTATTAAAGAGGGTAAGGTTAACGCAGTAGTTATTCCATACGACTTCCATGGATTACTTAATGTACCTACAACAAAATAAGTAGGTAGTTTTATCATATCAAACCCAGGGAATTCCCTGGGTTTTTGCCTTGTAATATTACGGTGTTATGATATAATCATAAAACACTTATGGAGACTTCATTATGCTTATTGGATTAACAGGATTGGCGGGTTCTGGAAAGGATACAGTAGCTAACATCATCACAAGTAAATATGATAGCTGGCAGCGGTACGCAATGGCTTCACCGTTGAAACGAGGGCTATGCGAGATGTTAAACATTCCCATGAGTGATATTGAGGATCCTACAAAGAAAAATTTACCGAATTACAAGTTTGGTAAAAGTATTAGGTTAATGGCACAGACCCTAGGAACTGAGTGGGGTAGAGTTATTATTGCTGATGATATCTGGATTCAAATGGCAAGAGAGAATCTAGGCAACATGTTAAAATCAGACAAACCAAACATCGTTATCACCGATATCAGATTTGATAATGAAGCTGATATGGTGCATGATATGGGTGGATATGTAATCAAAATTCATCGACCAGATAACCCATACATCAATTCAGTTGCCTCCAATGGTGTTAATAGTCATGCATCAGAAGCAGGATTGAGTATAGATAAGATTGATTGGAATCTTAGAAATGTTGGTTCTATCACTTCACTAACATCAAATGTTCAATACATTATCGAACATGGCGAAGAATTATTAAAAACCAATATTATTGTTGGGTTTTCTATTAACGAGCTTGGAACTCTAGAGTCTATTAAACTTGAACCTAGGGATTCTGGGTATGTCAAGTCTCTTTAACGACTTTCAAGAGTGGCTACACAAAAAATTAACTATGCAATTTTTCAATCCACTTGATTTAAATTCGTATACAACCTACTATAGGTATAACGAAAAAACTGGTACTATACAATTATATAGGATCTCGGATAACCCGTATATGCATCCTAGCATAGTTGCCAGTAAATTTTTTACTAAAGCGGGTAAGCCTAGAGAAAGCGTAATAGTTAAGGGTAAAAGGTACTTCAGGAGCAAAGTATAATGAAGTTTTACACATACGCATCAGTTCTAGGTAACAACATTCTATATAGAGGTTATGATGGTGATTGTCAACTAATAGAGAGGATACCCTTCAAACCAACCCTGTATGTTCAGAGTAAAAACAAAAATGCAGAATGGCGGTCATTGTATGATGGGCAACCATTAGACCCAATGAAGTTTGACTCTCTAAAAGAGGCCCGAGACTTTAGAGAGAAGTACAAAGATGTTAGTGGCTTCAAGGTACATGGTATAGATAGGTTTGAGTATCAGTTTATCAACGAGCAATTTCCTGACGACATTGAGTATGACCTAGGTAAAGTTCGTACACTAGTTATGGACATTGAGGTGGTGGATGAAGATAAGGATGGTTTCCCTGATATAGGAAAAGCAGATCAACCCATCGTTCTAATATCAATGTATAACTCAAGAACTGATACTGTCAAGGTGTATGGGTTAAAAGATTATGATAAAACACCTGACGATAATTTTGAGTATTTTAAGTTCAAGGATGAAAAGCATTTATTGGTTGGGTTCATACAAGAGTGTAAGAGTGAATTATATGACGTGTGGACTGGATGGAATACGTCACAGTTCGATATACCATATATAGTGAATCGTATCATGAGGGTCTTGGGTGAGGAAATGGTTAAAGCATTATCGCCATTTAAGTATATCCGAGAGAAGGTTATAGAGATTCGTGGTAAACAAGTTCAAACATATGATATATATGGGGTAGTTTCACTGGATTATCTGGAGTTGTATAAGAAGTTCACATATTCGCAGAAAGAAAGTTATCGTCTGGACTTCATAGCAAAAGAGGAGTTGAAGAAATCTAAGGTTGATTTACCCGGAAAAACATTCAGGGATTCATATATAAACCACTTTCAAACCTTTGTACAATATAACGCAATCGACACCCTACTTGTTAAAGAGTTAGACGACAAGATGAAGTTGATCGAGTTGGCATTTAACCTAGCATATATTTACAAATGCAACCTCCAAGATGTGTTTAAAACAGTGTCCCCATGGGAAATTTTGATCTTCAATCATTTAGCAAAGAAAAAGATTGCAGTCCCACCCCGCAGACAAACCTTCAGTCATGAGTTCGAGGGTGCATGGGTAAAAACACCTATTGTGGGTTTACATGGATGGACTATGTCATTCGATTTTGCGGGCCTGTATCCTGCAATTATTGTGCAGTGGAATATTTCACCTGAAACTGTCGTACACGATTATACTCAAATAAATGTCAATGATATATTGAATGACACTGAATTAGGTTTAGCGTGTATGAAGGTTGCTCTAGAGTCTGATTATACTATAGCAGCTAATGGTTCCATGTATTCAAAAGAGTTTCGAGGGTTCTTACCCGAATTAATGAAGTATATGACCGATAGCAGAAAGATAACAAAGAAAAAGATGCTTGAGGCTGAGAAGGAGTATGAACGAACAAAAGATAAATCTCTAGTTGCTAAAATATCTGCCCTAAATAACAGGCAAATGGCATTTAAAATCTCAAACAATAGTGCATATGGTGCATTAGGTAATAAGGGATTCTTGTACTATAATTATGTGCTTGCAGAAGCTACAACATTAACGGGCCAATTGTCCAACATTGACTTGTGTAATTCGTTGAATAAGATGATGAATGATATCTTAAAGACGAGTGGTGTTGACTATATTTTACAGGGTGACACAGACTCCAACTACCTGAATTGTCAACCTCTAGTGGACAAATTCTGTGTGGGTAAATCAGTAGACGAGATAGTCAAATTCCTAGACAAGTTTGGTGATACGGTAGTTCAGAAAGTGATCCACGAATCAATCAAACGAATTTATGACAAAACTAATGCGTATGATATGGTTATGTCAAACAAGAGAGAGGCTATCGCATCAAAGGCTCTAATCAGAGCTAAGAAAAATTATGCGTTGTACATGCATAATTCTGAGGGTGTTGATTACAATCCACCTAAATTGAAAACTATGGGTATAGAGATTGTTAGATCGTCTACCCCAGAGTGGTGCCGCACCAAATTAAAAGAGTGTGTGAAGTATATATTTGAGAAAGACGAGAAGTTCCTCAGGGCTTACTTCGCCAACCTTTTTGAGGAATATCAAACCCTTCCACCAGAACAGATTGCGTTTCCTAGAGGTGTTAATGACCTTGACAAATGGGAATCACCTGATACAATTTATAAGAAGGGTACACCAATAAATGCAAGAGGTTCTTTGCTGTATAACCGATTCTTTGTTGATTTGGGTTATGCTCCAATACAAAGTGGTGACAAGATTAAGTTCGTTTACTTATCTATGCCAAACCCAATAAAAGAGGATGTTATAGCATTTCCGTCAAAATTGCCGCCAGAGCTGAATTTATATAAGTATATAAATTGGGAGTTGCAGTTCAATAAATCTTTTAGGGAACCATTGGAGTCCTTGATTAATTGTGCAGGCTGGCATTTAGATGATATAGCAACACTTGATGATTTTTTTGAATAGGGTGAATTAATGGAACCAACAATTTTAACACATAATGGCAGATACTTCAATTTTCTTGACCCTAGGGCTGAGGACATTGAATTAGAGGATATCGCGCACGCTTTATCTAATACCTGCAGATATGGGGGTCATTCTAACCGGTTCTATTCCGTTGCCGAACATGCTGTATTAGTTAGTTATCTTGTTGCACCAGAGTTTGCGTATGAGGGTTTGCACCACGACGATGCCGAGGCATATATTGGTGATATTCCAACCCCACTAAAAAGGTTATTACCCGATTTTAAAAAAATTGAGTTATCTATAGAATTAGTGATATCAAATAAATT
>VFSW01003718.1_pt1 | contig 22860 bp, 29 predicted proteins | sample 5358111 | NCBI WGS metagenome assembly VFSW01 (sample SAMN11554181, study PRJNA540505) | mine drainage metagenome | isolation source: sediment from site ElyBrook_90M | place: USA: Ely Copper Mine, Vershire, VT | collected 2017
GGCTTAACTCAACCGCGGAATCTCCATTTCTGGTGGCAGAAGAATCCCATTACCCTTTCCTTTTATACAGCGGTTCGGACTTTTCCCGTTCGGCGGAGCTAAGGTAAACAAGTCATTTTTCAGATACTCGAATAGGGTGGTGAGCTATACTAATACACATGGAATCAACCGTCGGCGATGCCGACATTGAGAGTCTGAACCAGGCCCTCAATGTGCCGGCCGAGTTTGAGGCATACAAACGGCCGGGCGATAATTATCATGCAGGGTTTCCGGCGCGGTTCTTAGGAGGTTTTTTCGTTCGGTCGGGGAATATCCTGTACGGTCGTGAACCCTCATATCTTAAGTTTCGTGCCATAGAAATTATTGCGCGGACACCATACCACTCATGGGAGTCTGCCGCATATACGCTTCTTACTCTTTTCCACACTGATGAAAGTCGAGCAATGCGACTTTCTCGTGTTGCGCGTTATGCGCGTTTTGCTCAAGACAATGAGACAATGCACACGGTGGTGATATCCCAGCTCGCGAAGAGAGAACACGCAGGCATTCTTCGTCACACCATTATTCCTGTATGTTTCGCTTTCATTTATTTTTGGATTTCATATCTGCTCTATTTACTCAGTCCGCGCGTCTCTTATGAGCTCAATTATCTTTTCGAAGAACACGCGTTTTTACAGTACAGCCGCTTTCTTGAGCTATATGCCGAAGATTTGCGATCGAAGCCGATTGAAAGTGATTTCCTTGCAGCGTACGGGCGCCACCCGCGTAGCCAGTACGAATTCTTTCTTTCGGTGCGCAATGATGAACTCATTCACCGCAATCAGTCTCTTGCTCACATAAAAATTATTTCCTAATTCTTTTTAGGCTATGTTCGACCGCACCTTTATTTCCAGATATAAAGATACCCCGCGATGTTATAACGAGTTGCTCTATTCATTCGGGGTATACTAAATCGCTCGGCAATGAAAAGAATCGCGACCATATTTTTCTTCCTGCTCGTCGTCTCCGGAATTTTCTATTTGGGAAATGTGGTCGTCTATGAAGCAGTCCGGCACATATTTAACATCAACGGAGCGGCGCTTTTCCTCCTCGGCTTCGTCCTCGGATTTCTATCAGCAAGCTTTATTATCTCTACCATCATCGGCAGTTGGTACTACAACCGCTTCACCCGTATCTACTACGCGCTCTCCGCCGCGTGGACAGGACTGCTTTTCTATTTATTCATCGCCGCGGCCATTTACGGGATTGCCGTTGCCGTTTCGCCTTCTTTTGCCGGCATAGGGCCTGTCCTGCTCCTGACTGCTTTTTTCGTGAGCGTCTACGGCGCATTCCATGCGCGAAAAATCGTCGTGACGCGGGTCTCGGTGGCTCTGACGAACCTTCCTCTTTCCTGGAAGAACCGAAAGGCGGTATGGATAAGTGACCTGCACCTCGGACAGATACTGGGTCCCACATTTGTACAAAAGGTCGTTGCACAGATTTCCGCACTTTCCCCCGACATCATTTTTGTCGGCGGCGATCTCTATGACGGGACCGGTGCGCCTGATATCGCTGAACTCACCGCCCCGCTGAAGAAGTTGTCCGCACCACTCGGCACATTCTTTATTACCGGAAACCACGAAGAGTACGGCAACCGCGAGTGTTTTCTTTCGGCAGTTCGGTCTACCGGGATGCGTGTATTACAAGACGAAATGGTTGAGGTTGACGGGTTGCAGCTCATAGGCGTCGACTATCAAAATGCTTCAGACGGCGCACGGTTCAGAGAGCTGTTGTCAAAACTTCCACTTGATCGAAAAAAGACATCCATTCTGCTAAAACACGAACCGAAAGATTTGGCTATTGCTCACGATGCCGATATTTGCTTTCAAATTTCAGGCCACACGCACGAAGCTCAATTGTGGCCGCTTGGTTATATCGCACGATTCACCTATAAAGGTTATGCCTATGGGCTGCATCGTTATAAGGATATGCAACTTTATATTTCAAGCGGAACCGGAACGTGGGGACCGCCCATGCGCGTAGGTACAAAAAGCGAAATAGTCCTTTTTACTCTAGGATGAATTATCTGCTGCGGACTCGAACACCTTCTATCCGGCGAATTCTATCCTCGCTTCTTTTTTGAGACTCGGAATGTCTGAGTGACGGTTGTTTTGGGATTGGCTTTTGCCTTCTCTTTGTGGACAAATCGCCCCGTTATTGCGCTTCGAACAGCTTTTCTTTTCATATCTAAATTATACAACGGTTCGAACACCCTCCATCCAGCGGGGCAAGGTAGAGAAAACAAAACTCACTAGCAGGCAATATTACGGTCGAAAATCATAAAGTTCTTTGCTAACTCATACTGCATGATCCAGATAGGACTACCGAGTATGAAGCTCTTTTTCAGGATGCAGGCATTGATTGCGGGGACCTGGCCTGAGGGGCCGATAGGTACCCAGGTGGGCACCGGACTTGTTGAGGTCGCACCGCCCGCATCGTGCTCTACGGGTATGAAGTTGTTCCCGGCGATGTTATCCCACATGCTTTCCATCGAGTAGATGCCGACTTTGATGCTCCGCGTATTGAGATAATCGATAGCGCCTTGGATAGTCGCATCATTTGCGTCTGTCGAGGTCGCCCAGCTATTGGCCTCTTCAATATCGAGCCACCACATGATTTGATCGTGATATCCGATGCCGTTCGCATAGACATACGCGTCTTGTGCCGCGTTCCAGCCGTAGTTATGCGCTTCGCATATCTGCACATCGGGACTGCCGGAACAATTGACGGGACTTTCGGTGTTCTTTGCGATTGCCGTCGAGCCGATGGGAGCGTTGAGGTTCATGTAGAAAGTGGGGAGGCTCGTGCCAAACTGCGCCAGCCGGTATTGTTGGGGCAGCTTGTCATTGTGCGTAAAGGCCTTACCGTGAGAGACACCGACAATATTGAATCCGAACGGCGGCTGCGGGGAAGGCCAGCTGATGTTAAATGAAATGTCATAGCCCATATCACTCGAAAGATACGGTCCGGCGGCGAACGCCGACGGTGCGAATGAGATGGCGGAGAGGAGGATAGTAAGGAGAATGAGTCTCGTTTTCATACTGAGAAATCGGGGATGGCTTTCACCCTACCATCTTCGAACTCGCCTGTCTCGGCACAAGCGCTCTCTTGAAACAAAACAACTTTTCGGTAAGCGATTGTTTGCGAATTTAAGCCTAGTATTGACCCCAATTGCGTTTTGTTATATATAAGGAGCAGGACATGTTTCATCTGCCCGCGGTCGTTTTTGAACCTAGATCGCATCTTCGAGGAGGACAAATGCAAATTTCATTCGTGGTTCCGCATAATCAATACGCAATGTTTTTAAAGGGGGAGCCCGTCGCCATGCTTACCTCGTCCGCTTACGGGGTACAGGTGACTGCCGACCCTGCCGAAGTCAAAGTTACCGGACTGGAAGACAAGTCCACGCACACGGTAAAACTCATCAAGCCCACTATCAAGGAGTAGCAAGGTGCAATCCCTAACGGAAAACCTACTCTTCTGGTGGGCTTTTCGTTTTCAAGCGAGGTTCCTCCATTAAAAAACAGGCACGGAATTGTGCCTGTTTTTGTACCGACCCCTTTCAGAATCGGTACTGCTCGGAGATGAGCAGAAACCCCCCATCGTGCTTGGAAAAATACACGATGTTCGTATCAAAGCGGCCGTAGCCGATCGAAACGAAGGGCAGGATTACTCGCCCCGTTGCGGACCGTCCTTTGGCGCCGTAGTCGACATACGTGGGGGCAATGCTGCCTGACACCCGGATTCCCTTGAACTCGAACAGCTTCTTGGTATAGCCGGCGCCGAAGAAATAGGCCTTTCCTTTCTGGCTGTTGCGAAGTCCTCCCACTTCTCCGAAAAACTCGCCGCCTGAATTGAAAAGCTTGTCGGGGATGTAGTATTTGACCCCGAGGCCCCAGTTCTTCTCGTTCAGCCGCGAACTTTTCTTGAAGTGGTCCGCGTGCAGAAACACATCGACCGCCCACGGACTTTTTTCCGTTGTTGCGCTGGCTGTGCTTTGCGCCCGCGTTTCCTGCGCCCATGCGGCTGAAGCCGTAACCCCCAAAACGAAAAGCAAAACCAAGTTTTTCATACCCGTCTCCTCTCTTTTTACGACATTGATGGAACAACTGTCGCTTCTTTTACTCCTCTTTCAGTACCCAGTCAAGGCATGTTCCGTGTCTTACTCGCGGAACAAAAAAGCCCCTGCGGTTGCAGGGGCTTCGTTCTTTCCAAACTACGCAAGCGACCGGATGATGTTGTACGCGGCGTTGTGGCCGCATGCTCCCATCACCCCGCCGCCCGGGTGCGTCCCGGCTCCACACAGCCACAGATGCTTTATCGGCGTGCGGTACGGATGCCGGAAACAATACATCTGCTGCGGAGTAAGCGCTCCGTGGAAGATATTTCCTCCCGTGAGCCGAAGGTCTCGGTACAGATCCGCGGGAGAAATTACTTGCGCATCGAGGAGCACCTCGTCGATGTTGCGGATGTACGGACGCACGGCCCCCAGGATATTTTCCCTGAAGTATCGCTCCTTCCGTTCATTGCTCCACGCGCCTTCTCCGCGAATCTGATACGGCACGTATTGGACGAACAGGTTCATCACGTGATGCCCGGGAGGCGCCAGCGTGTTGTCCACGATGCTCGGGATAGTTATCTCCACCAACGGCAACTCCGACGGCCTGCCGTGTAATGCGTCGAAAAGTGCCCGCTCAATGTACGCCGTCGTCGGCGAAATGTGGATTGTTCCCTTGAGGTTGTACGCGGGGTTGCAGCAATTCGAGAGCGCATTGAATTCCGGCAGACCGGAGAGGATGGCGTTCACTTTCATAACGCCGCTCGAGTAGTCATCCGTGCGAATCCGTTTTGCATACGCCGGAGGGCATTCTTCCTGCGGCACCAGACGCGCAAAAGTTTCGTGCGGTGTCGCATTTGAGACGACGATGTCGGCCGGAACGAAATCCCCGCCCACCAGAAGCACGCCGCATGCGGCGCCCCTGTGGATGCGAACGGATTCTACCGGCGTATTGAGTTCAATCTCAACACCGAGTTCTTTGCAGGCTTTCGCAAGCGCTTGCGCTATGCCGCCCATGCCGCCGCGATGGTATCCCCATATGCCGCGAGCGCTTCCCGCCGCACCCATGAATTGGTGCAGTATCAAGAGAAGTCCGCTCATATCGAGAGAGCCGATGGAACTGTCGGGGAGGAGCGCACTGCGCACGACATCGCTTTCGAACCATCCGGCAAGGACGGTCCGCGCGTCGCGCATAACAAGTTCGAGCAAACGCGCGTCAGCGCGCGGTCCAAGCATAATCGTGCGCCAAGCCACTCTCAGCCACGCATCAATGTCCAGCATACATCTCGGCGGCAGCGAGGGCGGCGTCTCGAGCAGGAATTGCTCGAAAAACCCGCCGAGCGCACCGTATGCCGCCTCATAGCGCCCGAATGCTTCGGCGTCCCGCTTGGAAAACTTCGCGATTTGCCGCGCATTTTCCGCCCCGTCCAGTCCGAGCGACAGAAACTGTCCGTCCGGAAGCGGTTTGAAGAAGGACGGGTTCCGCTCGATGATTTCGTAGCCGTGGCGTCGCAGGTCGAGTTCCTCGACGATTTTTTCAAGGAACAGACTGCAGACATACGAGTACGAAGAGAGCGTGTATCCGGGGAATGTGGTCGTGTCCGACCGCGCCGCGCCGCCGAGGAACCGACTCTGTTCGAAAACGGTGACTTGGTGTCCGGCGCGCGCGAGGTACCCCGCGCATACGAGGCCGTTGTGTCCTGCGCCGATGATGATGATACGACTCATGTCGATCTCCTTCTGTCTTGTCAATAACGTGTCCGCGGAGAGTAAAGCGAGGTTCCGAGCACTTGTCAACGCCTGTATTTGACGGCGACACACGCTAGTGATTTAGTATGCACGGGGTATCCGATTTCCCGTTCAACCGTCTTCTACGGGGGTATCAAATGAGCGACGCGTATGTTGTGCGGGACTGTCGTCCCGAGGACTTGCCGCGATTCGTGGAACTTCTGAAAGCCGCCAACTTGTTTTGGGAGATTGGCGATAATGAAGCAACGTTCCGGAAAAAGATTACGCATGACCCGGGTTCAATGCTGGTGCTCGAGTCCGCGGGGAAAATCATCAGCGGCGTGCTTACCACCTATGACCCCTGGGCCTCGTTCATCTGGCATATCGCTATCGACCCCGCCTACCAAAAACAGGGGCTTGGCCACCTTCTCGCGGAAGAAGCCGAACGCCGCTTGAGAGCGCGAGGCACCACGAGCGTGAACGCTTATGTGTTGCCGAGCAATCGGGACTCTCTGGCTTTTTTCGGAAAGCGCGGGTACGAGCCGTTCTGCGGCCACGTCATCCCAATCGAAAAAATATTAATCTGATGAGAAATTGAAAAGCCGTCCGGAATTTCCCGGGCGGCTATTTGTTTTTGCCGTGCTCATTTCTCTAGTTTTTCGGTCTTATGCTCTGCGCCGCACACGGGGCATTTCCTCTTGTAAGTCCACGGGGGCATATAGGAGCCCGTTTGATCGGCCGCAGATTCCCACGGGGTCCAAGTATGGTCGTGCTTGGTCGTTCCTCCGACAATTTCGGCCCGACCGATAGGGGTCAACGTATGAGACGTCTCGGAGAAAGGGCAGCCGAGCAAAGAACACTCTCGATAATACAAATTCCTGTCACTGACCCAATGCCACGGGTAGCAAGAATGTTTCTTGAATCTTCCGAGGCAAGGCAATGTATCCGTACCCATCCCGCCTCCCGGTTGTTGTTCATCTGTGGGGAGGATAAGAGTTTAAATTTAGCATGTCAATCATTTTATTGGTCCCCAATAAGTCTGCTATTCTAGACATCTATGCTTACCTTATATGTAAAGACCGGTTGTCCGTTCTGTCACAAGGTGCTCGATGTGGGGGAGGAGCTCGGGATAACGTTTGAGGAGAAAAACATTGCCGACGACGCCGTTGCGGCGGAGCTCATTGCCCGCGGCGGCAAGCGCCAAGTGCCGTATCTTGTGGATAGCGAAAAGGGAATTGAGATGTACGAGTCGGGCGACATCGCCGCGTATTTGCGCGAACACTATTCGAAGCCGTAGGAAGGACCGCACGAGACATTATTGACATTTTGGTGTCTCCTCGCTCTGTGCTATGCTCGCGGCGGGTAATCCTGCTCATTCCATACAAGGTCAAGGAGGTTCCTGATGTCTACTACGAGTGGTACCGAAGCGCCTCCGGCGCCGATTGAGTTCCAGTTCCAAGCCTACGATGCCATGGAGTTCACCTCCGGGCACCCCGTCATTTTCTTCGCATTCGAGGAGCAGCCCGATACGGTTATCAGCGCACGCTTCCCCGAGGTCGAGGATATGCGTCTCGGCATTGAGAAGAACCGCGAGGTTGTCGATGACATGACGCATTTCTTCACGCTCACGCGGGAAGGAGCGCGTTTCCCCGCAGTTCTGGTCTATGTCGGCCGCCGGTGGCGTGCAGGAAAGCGCCGGAAGGCGCACTTCCAATTCGGCAGTATCAATTTCTACCGAATCCTCAGCGCCCAGATGTATAAGGCAGTGAAGAAGCTTAGGGATATGGGGCACACCGAGTTCACTATCGTGCTTCCGGGGCGCTTCCATCCGAAGCATCTGAAAAAGGACCCTCGGGGCGAACGCGAAGAAGAAACCTTCGTGCAAACGCTTACCGAATCGGTCGTCACGGCAAACTCGGTCGACACCCACCAGGCGTCGCCGCGGCCGCGAGTCGCCAATGTCTACTTCACGCATTTCGGTGAGCACCAGCAGACCGCGACGCATTTCTTCAGGCGTACGGTTGAAACGGGCGTCGAGATCGGCACGGCGGTGAGCGAAGCTCGTGGGCTGACTAAATTGCCGCCGAGCGAAAAAACACCGCTCATGCTTGTCGAACGCCTGCTCGGAACAAAAATCGAGCTGCGCTCTACCACCTCGCCTGAATGGCGCACGGTGAAGGGCCACCAGTACGGCTCAAGCGTGAGGGCATCTCTCTTGTACGGCGTCGAAGGTTTGCAGAAGGCGGGCTTCGGGCTCATTGCGGCTGTTGGTCGCGGGAGCCGCGATCAGCCGTGCCTGCTGAAACTTCATTACCGGCCGAAAAATAAACCGGAAGGGACGAAGAAGCTTTCGCTCATCGGCAAAGGGGTCATCCTCGACACCGGCGGGCTCAGTCTCAAAACGGACGGCCAGATGATGCGCATGCATTACGACATGGCCGGCGCGGCGACCGTGGCAAGCGTGTTCCGGCTCGCGGTGGAAAAGAAACTCGCCGTTGAGATCATCGCGCTCTTGCCGCTCGTCGAAAACGCGATCGGCCCGAACGCCGGGCGCATCCACGACATCATCACCGCGTATGACGGCCAAACGGTGGAAATCACCGACACCGATGCCGAAGGGCGGCTCATCCTCGCGGATGCGCTCGCGTATTCGGAGAAACACCTGAAGCCGGATACGGTCGTGACGGTCGCGACATTGTGCGACATGAGCGATTTCGGCCCCGACTTCTTGAAGGTCATGACGAATGACTTCAAGCTGTTGCGGAAGATGAGGAACGCGGAAAGCCATTCGCACGAGAAAATGCTGCACTTCCCGCCGCTCGAACATTTCGATGATGTAAGCGATTTGTTCACCGGCTCGGAGAGCGACCTCGTGAATGACCCCGGCTGGCACTACCACGCGGGGATGATCTTCCTCTCGCGGTTTCTGCAGTGGGATCCGTCCACGCCGTGGCTTTATCTCGATGTCGCGGCGGTGTTCGAAAGCGATGCCGACAACTACGGCGCGGGTCCGGGGTTTGGCGTCCGCTACCTCTGGCGGTTCGTGGAGCAATTCGCTCGATAGACCTTGTATCACTTGTCGCCCGGCGCAACGCGCCGGGCTTTTTGTTTCGCTTCCTGGTGTGCTATGCTCGCCGCGGGTAATCGGTTCATTGTTGTACGACGCAGAGGAGATACGAATGGAATCATTCGAAGGAATGTTCACCTCGGGGAAGGGGCGCGCCGAGCTGTGGATGGAAAAGGGTATCGACCTCATCCATCGGAAAATGATTGTCGGCATACCCCAGATGGACATCAATGCCGAAGGGTACGTAGAATTCCCTCTGGCAGCCAATTTCTTCACCGGACTGCATGCGCTCGAACACCTCTACGAGCCCCCAGACGACGGATCGCCGGAAGCGCCGAATATCGAAATCGAGTTCTTCAGTTACGGCGGAGACCTCAAACTGTCGCTCGGTATCTATGACCGGCTGATGAGAGCGTCGGTACCGGTCAACATATATATGTACGGTCCGTGCGAGAGCGGCGGCAGTCTGATACTGCAGGCGGCCACCCGGCGGTATATCTCCCGGAACACCACGATGATGTTGCACTACGGCTTCACGGGGGACGAGGGGACATCCGATCCGAGGCGCGTCAAGGAATTGACGCGGCACCACAATCAGCTCATGAACATGCTGGTGCATATCTATTACGCGCGCTGCAACCATACTCTCCTGTCGAAAAAGCGGCTCCAGAAAGACATCATGACAATCGAGAGTTACTTCGACGCGAAAAAATGCATCAAGTACGGACTCGCGGACGAAATCATCAAGCCCGTCGTTAAGTTCGGCAAGAAATGAAGAACGCCCGATGCGGAAGCATCGGGCGTTTTTTTATTTCTTGTTTTTCTGTTTCCCCTCGAAACACTTCTTGGGGATGTAGATCATGGCGTGATAGCCGTCTTTCTTGCGGCGGATGTCCACCACCATGCGCGTCGGCGACTTGGTCAGCGTGTAGTGCCTGATTTCCCGCACTATCTCGCTCAACTTCATCTTCCCGCCGCACACGTCGACCATACCTCGGGTAGTGGCCATCATGCGCTCTTTTTCTTTTTGCTGAAATACGGCAGATTAATCGGCGGAGGTTTGTTCGCCTGCTCGCCGTTGAGATAGTTGGCGCAGCCCGTACTGCAGCAGGGCCTCCCGTCGTCGGCATTGACCGGCTGATGGGTAAAGATGGTGCCGCAATAGGCGCATACCCATTTAAGCTGTTCCATAAAATCAGACTCCTTTCCTGAAAAAGATCATAGGAATTCAACCCTTTCCGCTAGTACGTATAATATCACTTTTCCTGCTAAAATCATCTCGGAATCTTTGTTCAATCCAATCCAGGAGGCACTATGCTCTACCGAGGAAATATCGGGCGGTCTGCTCTTCGCATGACCGAATCATCGCTCTTGGAGCTCGTGAAGAGGGAAACGATCGCGCTCTGCATCCACGGCATGTACGGCGGCGCGTGGTATTTCGCGCGCTGGCTCAAGCGCTTCAAACGGGCCGGTCTCGGCGCTCTCGCGCTCGACCTGCGCGGCCATCATGGTGCGCCACTCCTGCCCAGAGAGACGCTCGGCACGGTCAGCATGCAAGATTATGCCGATGACGTACTTGCCGTCATCGCATTGCTCACGCATGCCGGCGTATCCCGGAAGCGGATTATGCTCGTCGGGCACTCGATGGGCGGGCTTGTGGCTCAGATGGTTACGGCGCACCATGCGCTTGGTTCGCTTGTGCTGGTCGCAAGCGCGGTGCCAAAGCCGCAATTGCAGTATGGCCATCTGCCCGCTCCGCTTCTCACGCTGCGGTTCCACGAAGAGATGTCGAGAACGGGACTGAGTCGCGAACGCGTTCTCCTTCCGACGAATCAGAACCTCATCCGACGCCTTTTTGCGGGAATCCCGGAGCCGTTACTCAGCGAAACGGTCGTGCGACTTGTTCCCGAATCGGCGCGAGCTCGGGATGAGATGGTTCGCGGCGTTGAACTCAATCGGAGTACGCGACATCCGCCGACGCTCATCATCGCAGGGAAGCGGGATCCGATAGTTCCCCAGGCGCTTCTCTATGCGCTCCACCTCAGCACGCCCGGATCGAGTTTCTTTCCGTGTCCGTCCGGGCATTTCCCGATGCTTGAGCCGATTGCCGAGCGCGTTGCGGATGCCATCACTCTTTGGACCTCATGAGCGGGGTCTCGTCAAGATGACGAGACCCCGCTTTCTTTTTTTACCGTACAGAGTACTCTTCTCGCATGGTGAATTTTGATCCTTGACTTGAAAAGGAGACAGATATGTCCGACAACGTAAAGCAGATGTCGTTCGACACGTGGATCGCGCAAGCGACCATATCGAAGATGCAACTGAAGAGGCCGGCGTCGAGCATTGATGCTCTCCGCAGGACGCTTGTGAACGCGTTACCGAAACACCTCGAAACCCACAAAGATGACATCACGAAGACCCGTATTTACGAGGAATTCGATTCCATCTTCTGGGAAGGCCGGAAGGAACTCCTGAAGGCCGCGGTGAAAGCGAAATATTCCGCGAGCGAGCTTCGTGCTGAATTGGAGAAGCGATTGGGCCGGACGGTGCCGCCCGAATGGGCGGTGGAGTGGAAGCTCCGCGACATGAAGGGCCGCACTCAAGCACCGCGCGAGGAAACGGAAAATTTGCCCGGTATTCTCCGGGTGCCGTTCACCGAGGCGCCGCCGTACTCGCTCAAAAATACGAGCTTCGATAAACCGTTCCATGCGCTTCCGAAAAGCGATTCCGACCGGTTCCGCATTGCACTCATCTCTGCGCCCCAGCTCGGACTCTCTTATGATGACTCCGACATCGTGCACAATCTGACGCGCTCCGGTATTTCCGCGGCGCGCAAGATGAAATGCGATGCCCTCGTCATTAGTGGGGGGCTCTTTCGGCTCGCGTGGCAGAAAACGACCGGCCCGAATCGGATACTCTCCGATCTCGTAACCGGTACGGAGACTGACGTCGAATCTATGGCGGCGAACTATCGCGAAAAGGCGCTTGAGATCATCAACGCCGACCCGAAATCCGACGAGTCTTTTCAGCCGGTATTCCGCACGGCGATGGAAGGATTCCAGGATCTTCTGCGCGGTTGGTACAAGGTCATGGTTCGGCCGGACAAACGGCCGGAATTCGACGGGCCGGTGTACATCGTGCTCAGTCCCGAGGAATTGGGGCTGGTGCGGCGTATGGCGTACTTCGAACTGCTCTACAAGCAGAACCAGCAGCTGCGCGAGGCCCAGGCCGAGGAAACGGTCCAGGCAAATCTTGCGGCGGAAGCGAATGTGCATTTGACCTCGGTCAGCAATGGCGGCTCAAAGGCCGCCATCAAAGAAGCGGAAGAGGCGTATGACGCAGCAAAAGCCGAGGCGCGCAAAGCGTCTCAGCTCGTAAGCCGCATGCGGATGACGAATCTCGACCCGACGCAGAACAGGCGCGTCTATGACCAGGCGCTTTCGTACCTGATCCACGAGATCGAGAAGTATATGCCGAACGCAAAAGTGATAGATCAAAACTCGGCGTTCGTCGTCTTCGGCAAAAGCAGACATGTCGTCAAGTTCGTATCCGGCGACCGCAACAATCCGTATTATGACGAGCTCGGCGGCTATGGCCCCGCGCAACGAAAGGGCAACTTGCCCGCTCTGACTGTGGTGTCCCACCCGCGCGCCGTCTACATGCGGAAAACCTCTCGGGAAAACTATCTGAAGGGTTCGATGCTCGGAACGGTTGGCTTCGTGGAAGCGCCGATGCTTGTCGATAAAGATCCCATACTTGAAGGGACACGCGGCACGATGGTGCCGCTTCCGGTGGTCAAGGCGGTGGCAGACCCGATGTTCAACGCGGGCATGCTCATCATCAAGATTGACCCGGACTTCGGCATCACGCCCGACTTCATCTCCGCGGAAGCGATACGCACGGTAAGCGCTCCGAGGCGCGGCGCACCCGCAGCTCCGGCTAAGAAGCTGTGGCTGATGGTGGCGACCGATCCGCACTTCGGCGGTTCGATGCGCTTGTACTTGCGTATGCCGTCCGGGTTGCCCATTGCACTCACCGAAGCCGCGTTCTACCTGATGAAGAAATCGGGTTTGAACAGGAATGGTGTGGCGCCGGTCGCAGGTCTCTACTTTTGCGACGACCTGCATCAGGGGAATCACTACGGCACGCACATGCATCCGCATTACAACAAGCGGCCGCTTGCGCAGTTGCTCATGGAAAGCGAACGGGTCCTCAAAGGTCTGCACACGATTCGCGATCCGAAGCAGCGTGAAGAGCAGATGAAGAAAATGCTCCGCCAATCGATGGACCAAACGCGGTATCGCCCGCCGGATTACCTCACGGGGCAGTTTGAAGAGCTCTATCACGGCCTCATTCGGCCGTATGCGGATGTCTTCAGGGGCATACTACTCGCGGCAAAAGAGGCGGAGGTGGTGGTCACGGGCGTCAGCGACGAACAGAAAACCCCCGGCGATACGCGGGATGTCGGCGTCATCAATTTCGGCTCCGGCAATCACGCGACGAAAACGACTATGGGAATGCTCCATGAAGGACCCATCGTCGCGGAGGATCTGCGCATGCGGCTCTGGACCGACCCGGCACTCGCCGGAATCAATCTGGACCGAGCCATTGCCGCTCCGCTCTACCAGGACCGTTCGATCGCGTACGGCACGCTCAAAGTCGGTGACGGCTACGAGTGGGGACTCCACGTAAGCGGAACTCCGCCGAAACGCGACAGCTGGAAAGACGTTCTGCACGGCTGGGTTGCGGTGAACCGCCAACGCGGGAATCCGTCGACCATCCTCGAAGGGAAGTCGATTGTTCACATCACGGGCGACAAGCATTTCTTCGCGGGAGCATTCGCGGGGGGTGATGTCTACGTGATGGGGCCGTCCTCGACCCATACCGACAGCTTTGCGGAACTTGCCGGCGGTCTGCCTGAAAACAACGCCGGTGTCGCTTTCATCGGGTTGCCGATTGAGGGACCCGATGCCGGCGAGATCAGTGTCGTGCATCTGACTCCGACGACTGTGCAGAAATACCTCACGTCCGGGGAACCGTTCCCGTGGGACGAACTTCTGCCCAATCGGGTGTAACAATCAGGGCGCATTTCTCCTCCGGAGAAGTGCGCCCTTTCTTTTTATAAAAAAGAACCCCCTCACCATGAGGGGGTTTTACTGCACAAGAGGCTCAATCCACATCCATCACCGACACGAGCCGTTTTTCCATCCACATCGAGAACTTCTGAGCATAGAGCTGGCCCGCCGCCGAACCGAGCGCGGCAACCGGGATGAGATCCAGGAAGCGCGCGTTCAGGATGACGAAGGTGCCCATCCAGAAGGTGACGAGGCCGTGCAGGAGACAGGTCATGGCGTGGTAGGGCGCATGATTACGGTTGCCCGCACGACTAGAGAGCGTGTGCGTAATATTGTTGGCGAAGAATATGAATCCGCCGAACACCATCGCAGCAGCGCGCGCGAAGTCGCTTCCTTCGAAGAACGGGAACGGCAGTACGATTGCATGAACCTCGAGACCGAGAGCGCCGAGTATCGGACCGCTCCAGAGTATGTAGACGCCGCAGAACACGGCGACTGCAATGAGGAGACGATTGTGCCATCTGACGTTCGCGTATCCCTTTCCTTCTTTCACGTGTGCGTCCGGTTTGTTGAGCCCGAGCCATCCCTCGAGAATCATCGAGAGCAGGGCGCCCACATTGCTTCCCGTGACGGTTGCCACCGTATAGGGGAGCAGGAGTGCGAGCGGCATGATGCCGCCGACCTGCGTGAAGCGAAGCAGATACGTCCAGTGCACGACGAAGACGATACCGGCGAGAAGCCCCGTGACGACCGGCCATCCCGGATGGTTGCGGTTGGCAAGGCGCGTGTTGAACGCGTAAATGCCGTTCTGCAAGAAGCCGAGACAGGTCACAATGAGCACGTCTTGGAGCGGTGCGAGCTTGAAAATCAGGCACGCCGCAACCGTCGCGACCAGTGCGTAGAGCAATGTCGGGATGGTATACCGATCGAGGAGTGCTAAGGTCGGCGCACCGCGCCCGTCGGGTGGCACGGGCCCCCTTTTATACACCCCCAGCAAACACAGCCACCCGCACCGCCCCCCCCCCGCCGGTTGCGCCCCCCCACGGCCCACTTTTTCTCCACCCACTGCATCCACTGCACGCCGACAAGCCGGCCGCCGAGTATCCCTGCGATTGACGCGGCCAGGAAACCGATGAACTCGTCCGTCAGGGCGGTGCCATGCAAGGTCTTCTGGGCGTGCGTGTATGCGGTTGCCAAAACGAACATCGTGATGAACCAGCCGCCATTAGAGCCTACGGCCGCGACCGCATGCAGGAACTTCGATTTCCTCTGCCGCATACGGCTCACCGAGACGTATGTTGCGAAGAGAATGGTTTGCGCAAGCAAGACCTGCCACACGAGATGTGCGTCGCCGAAGCCGAAGAGCGGCAGAAATGCCGCGATGCCGCCCGCAGCAAGTGCAAGACAAAAACCGCGAGTGTCAAAAACCGGATTCCGAGCCCACCAAAGTAGCGCAGGGCTCCCAAGGATAAGGAATGTGGGCACAAGCCAGATAGTGTCAAACATCTTTCACCTCCTTCAATCAGTTAGTGATTTTCAATCCGGGCGAATCCTATCATAGGCGCCTGTTTTATGCTGGTGTTGTTTTTGTCTGCGGAGCGTGCTAGCATACCCGCGGAGCAACCCGTTCCCCACGCACACAGGAGGTTTTCTTGATGAAGATCAAACTCTTTCGGCCGTACTTCCCGCACCCGATCAACCTGTACAACACCCCGCTTGAACGCAGCCTGGTCCTGCTGATCGCCCACTACTTCAACATTCCGGAAAGGGCGGTCGAGAATCCGAACCAGCCCCATCACGAGGAGGGTTACCAGCAGTACGCGAAGCGCGCTCGCACGGCAGACAAGAACCACAAAGGCATGAACTACTTCTACGACGAAGTGTTGCCCTATTGCGACGGTTCCGTAGTGATGCCGTTCCTCGATGGGCGCATGGCAATCGGCACGGCGGGCGAAACGAGCTGGTACATCAAAGCCGGCCTGCCGGTCTTCACCATCTTCGCTGCGGAGCCGGTGACACCCGAGGCCCTGCGCCGTTTCGAATTGGACCATCACAGCGGACTTTTCGACTTACGGCCGTTCACCGAAGAAGAAAAGATATTGATCATGGCGAACGAATCACGTTTCGTGGTCCCGCATGAAGAAACGCGCCTTCGTACTCAAATCGTGTACGGCGGAGCGAAGCGGCCGTTCGAGGAGTCGCACCTGGTCCGTATGCCGATTCCGCCCGGGTTCTATCCCGACAAGAAATAAGCCGAGCACACCGCCGCCTTCACTGGCCCCCAGTGAAGGCGGCTTTTTCATAATCGCCGAAAGAGCGGTACCATATCTCATACTATGTTTATCAAAGTATTCGTTACGCCCGGCGCAAAGAGAGAGAAGGTGGAGGTTCACCCCGCAAAAGGCGGAGAAGGGGAGACGCTCGCTATCGCGGTGCGGGAACCGGCGGCCCAGAATTTGGCCAATATCCGCGTGCGCGAAATCATCGCAATGCGCTACAGCGTGCCCGTAGGGAACGTGCGCATCCTGACAGGACACCGTTCTCGGGCTAAAATGGTAAGTGTTAACAGCTGATCTCTCTCACCATGAATATCACTATCAAAGCAACGAAGTATCAACTGAGACCCGGGACTGAAGCATTGATAGAAGAGAAGCTTGCGGCACCGCTGCGCCTTCTCGGAGAGAAGAGTGAACATGCGTTGCTTGAAATAGAAGTAGAAGAAGCACCGCCCGAGGGTCGTTCGTCGGAGCCGTGCCGGCTTGTCGCACGGCTCATTGTGGATGGTGAGGTGTATCACGCCGAGGCGGTAAAGCCGAATCCCGAGAGTGCGGCGGACAAAGTTCGCAGCGAACTTGAAGCGGAGATACGACGCTCTCGCGGGCGTACGCGCAGGCTTTTTAGGCGCGGGAGTTCCGCTATCAAGCGAATGCTACGCCTCGATTAATTCCGAACGAAGTCTGAAAAGTTCATCTCGCGCCTGCCTTCAGGGATGACGCGCTCGATAGTGAATTTCCCGTTCGCACATGACGCCTTCGTTATCTTCATGCGTTTTCCGTTCTCAAAAAAATATGTCCCGATGGAGTCGGCATAGGCGCGGTATTTTTTCCAATTTTCCTCGGCGGGAGCGTCGAGCGCGAGAAGCCCGTCTTCCTTTTTCAATTTACCAGAGCGCGTGGCGAGTGAAGCGTCTTGCGGGACAGGCATGATGTCGCCCTTTTCGTAGGGAGGAAGCGTGGCGGCGAGAAGCTCTGCGCCGAGCGTGATGAGCCGCGGGCGCACCTCAAGCGCAGTCTCAGTAGGGGCAATAGCAGTCGTTTCCTGTGCGAGGATGTCGCCCGCATCGAGTTCCTTCACCATCTTCTGGATGGTCACGCCGGTTTCTTTCTCTCCGGCAAGGAACGCCGCTTCGAGTGGCGTTGCGCCGCGATACTTCGGAAGGAGGGAATAATGGACATTCAGTATGCCGAGCGGGAAGCTCGCAATGAGCGCTTCGGGAAATATCTTGCCGTAGGCGACGACGACGGCATAGTCGCATTCGCACGCGCGAATTTCATTCATTGCAGTCTCGTCGAGTGTGTGGGGCGTGAACACCCTGATGTTGTGTGCGAGCGCGAGCGTTTTTGTCGGAGAAGGGGAGAGCATGAGACCGCGGCCGCGCGGCGCGTCCGGGGCGGTGACGACGATTCCGGGTATAAAACCGCGCTCGATAAGGAGTGCGAGCGTATCGCGTGCGACCGCGGGCGTGCCGAAGTACGCAAATTTATGCGGTGGGGGCATGATGGATCTGAATGAGGTGCTCGGCATGGTCAGTGAAGAGGATGCCGTTTAGATGGTCGGTCTCGTGTTCAAATATCTGCGCCATAATGCCGCCGCCGCCGCGCTGGAACGAAGAACCGTTCTCGTGGCGCGCACGAACGGTGACGCGTTCGTGGCGCTTCGTCGTACCGTACACGCCGCGCACCGAGAGGCATCCTTCGTCCGTGCGCGCGCGCCGGCGGGACGTGCGGACGATTTCCGGATTGATATACACCTCCACTCCTGCCGGCGGTATCGGAGGAAGCGCTGCTCCCTCCATAGCCTCTGGCGGAGGTAGGGTGCGGTCTTTCCGCACAATAAAGATACGATAGGACACATCTATTTGCGGAGCGGCCAGCGCAACACCCTCGGGTTCTTGGTCGAGCGCCTCGGTCATGTCAGCGATAATGCGCGCGAGTTTCGCCGAACCGAAAAGCTCCTCCGGTACCGGTTGGGCTATTTCGCGGAGCACCTTTGCGCCGTCTTGCACGATTTCTTTCATGTTCCGTAATATAGCAGAAAATCAGCGGGGGGGATGCTTGGTCGGGTCCAGCTCCCACCAGAACGTCTTGCCGAAATTCTTCGCCTGGCTGCAAACACTCTTCAGATAATAGAGATCTTTCGTCGGTATTTTCTCGAGCACCGTGCCGAGATGCGCCATCGTCATCGGAGCGAGACCGTCGTGCGTGCGGGAATGATTCAAATGCCGCAAAAAGAAACGCATCAGTTCGCCGCGTTCGGTAAGTCGCTTCCTGCCCTTAGGCGCCGCGTCCGCTTTCCTTCGGAATTCGGGGAGCATCTCGCCGATGGATTTCATGTCGATTCAATATGTGCGCCGAGCCCTTGAAGTCGGTGCACAATGTCCTCATAACCGCGGTTGATGCTGTACACATTGCGGAGCAGCGAGCGGCCTTTCGCCGCGAGCATCGCGACCAGGATGATGGTCGCGGGCCGGAGCGCGGGCGGGCAGATGACTTCGGCCGCCTTGAGGCGGGTAGGGCCTTCGATGGAAATGCGGTGCGGGTCGTGCAGGATGGTCGTCGCGCCGAGGCGGTCGAGTTCGGTGTAGTAAATGGCGCGTTTTTCGTACACCCAATCGTGGATGAGCGTCGTGCCTTTCGCCTGCGTCGCGATGACGGCGAAGAAGGGAAGATTGTCGATGTTGAGTCCCGGATACGGGCGTGCGTGTATTTTTTCCGGGAATGCGACGAGTTCGGAGGGCCGAAGAGCGATATCGATGAGTTTCGTGATGCCGTTCTCGGAAATGCGTTCGTTTGAGAGGGAGAACTGAAGACCCATTTTCCCGAGGATAAACAGTTCGACTTCGAGAAATTCTATAGGGGCGGCCGTTATCGTAATGGCGGAATTCGTAACGGCGGCGGCGCTGATGAAGAACATCGCGTCAGTCGGGTCCTCGGCGACGCTATAAGAGATGTCCGTAGTGATATCCGCAATGCCGTGTATGGTGAGCGTGGTCGATCCGATGCCGTCTATGATGACGCCGAGGTCTCGCAGAAATCCGCACACTTCCTGCACTTGGTAATTCGCCGAAGCGTATTTGATAACGGAGGTGCCCGGTATACGCGCCGCCGCAAAAAGTGCATTGATGGTCGCCGTGTCGCTCGATTCATACAGGATGACTTCCGTCGGAGCGAGCTTCGTATGCGAGATGTGGTACCGGTCGGTATGCGTCTCTATCTCAACGCCGAATTTTTCGAGCGCCATGAGGTGCGGCCGCACCGAGCGCAGTCCGAGCGTGCAACCGCCGGACTGCGGCAATTCGAATTTTTTGAACAGGTGGAGCAGGGGACCGATGAACATCAGGATGCTGCGGGTCTTCGCCGCCGCCGCACGGTCGATGGTATCGAGGGAGACCTTTCCGGGCGGCGTTATGACGACGCTTGTGCCTTTCCATTCGACGCTGACGTCGAGAGAGCGGAGCACCTCAATGAGGCGGTTGACCTCTTCTATCTTCGGCACATGTTCGAGCGTTGTTCGCCCGGCGTTCAGAAGCGATGCGGCGAGAAGCGCCACGGCGCCGTTTTTGGACCGTGAAGTTTCGACGGAACCCGAGAGCTTGTTCCCGCCCTCGATTATGAAATTCATCTCGCCTTGCATAGGGGCTATCGTACCACCTCACGCTCAAACTTTGCATGGGGACGCCCGGAGCGATACTATGCTGGTAATGTCCTTCTTTTCCCCCAAACTTGGCATCGACCTCGGGACCACGAATGTGCTGGTTTTCGTGCCCGGGAAGGGCGTCATCATCAACGAACCGTCGGTCGTCGCCGTAGGCAAGGCGCACGGCAAACAGGGAAGCAACAAGATACTCGCCATCGGTATGGAGGCGAAGAAGATGATCGGCCGCACCCCGGATGACATCATCGCGTATCGCCCCATGAAGGACGGTGTCATCGCGGATTACCGCGTGACGGAAGCGATGCTCCGCTATTTTATGAAAAAGGCGCTCGGACGGAATCCGTTCAAGCCGACGGTCCTCATCTCCGTCCCCGCCGGCGTTACCTCCACCGAGAAGCGCGCAGTCATCGAGGCCGCGCTCAAGGCCGGCGCGAAGAATGCGTATGTCGTGAAGGAGCCGATACTCGCCGCCATCGGCGCGGGCATTCCCATTCATGAGCCGATGGGACGCATGGTCGCGGACATCGGCGGGGGCACCATCGACGTCGCCGTGATTTCTCTCGGCGGCATCGTCGCATCGACCTCGGTCAAGTGCGCGGGCGACCGTTTAGACCGCGCCATCGTGGACCACATCAAGAAGCAGCACAATCTCGCCATCGGCGACAAGACGGCGGAGGAAATAAAGATACGCGTCGGTGCGGCGGTACCGCTCACCGAGGAGCTTACTATGGCGGTCAAAGGGCGCGACCTTATGTCGGGGCTCCCGCGCACCGTCGACCTCTCGAGCAACGATATGGTGACGGCGATGTCGCGAGAGTTGCGCGAAATGACGCAAGCGATACGCAAAGTGCTCCAGGACACGCCGCCCGAGCTTGCCGCCGACATCATCGACAACGGCATCATCCTTACCGGCGGTTCCTCGCAATTGCGCCAGATGCCGGAGCTTGTGTACCGCCGCACCGGCGTCATCGCGAAGCTCGCGACCGACCCGTACTACTGCGTCGCGCGCGGCACCGGCATCGCACTGAAGCATCTCGACACCTATCAGAAAAGCATTCTCGCCAAACAGTAATTTCCCACACATCCCCAACTGCTTTGTTACGGGCCCCGCGATTTTTCTCCGTCGTACCTCAGGTACGCCTACGAAAAATCGCTATCCGTGCCTCGCATTTGTGGCGTGTGGAAAATTACGAAGACCTCGCTCCTCGCCCACGCCTTGCATTTGCTGTTTTTCGCTTTGCCCTGAGATTTTGTATAAAAACACAGACCCGCTTCGCATCATTATTGCTTAGCGGGTCTCTTGCGGTTCTCGAAGTTAACCGCTTGCCTTCATCCCTATCCCTTGGTTGGCGACGATTTGAAGCGCCTGTTCAGAACTGAAGCCGGCTTTCTTGAGCTCGTCGTACATTTTTCGGAGTATCTGGGCTTGGTTCCGGAGAATTTCGTCGTCGGCCAAAATCAGCCGTTGCATTTCCTTCAGTTGATTGAGCAGTTCTTCCACCATCATGCCTCCTCAGGGGGTAAAGTTTTTCAGGGGAAACCGTTGAAAATATAGCACTATCTACAGTGAATGTCAATTACCCTGTAGGTAGGGAAACGCAGGCTATAATTGCCCCATGCAGCATCACGCACTTGTTATAGAAGCGGAAGCAGAAGAAGGAATTAGCGTGGCCGAGGCGTGGGCGGGAAGAGAGCTCAAGATGAAACTGAAAGGGAATTCCGATGTCGTCGTGCTCCGGTACGGGCTCTTTTCAGTGGATGACGCGCGGTATGTTACGAGCATTGCCGTACAGGCGCCTTTTGCGGGTGAGCACCGGGTGCTCATCATTGCCGCGACCCGCGTGTATCACGAAGCGCAGAACGCGCTCCTTAAACTTTTTGAAGAACCGCCTACCGGCACATATCTTTTTTTCATACTGCCGAGTCTAGGCGGGCTCCTGCCGACGCTGCGTTCCCGCATCCAAGTACTCGATGCCGAGAGGGGGTTTACGAAACCCCCTCTATCGGAGACGGCGGAAGAGTTCATGAAGGCGAGCAAAGAAAAGCGGAGTGCGATGATAAAAAAGCTCACGAGCGGGAAAGATGACGAGGAGAAGCGCGAATTGCGGGACGAAGCGATTGCGATACTAAACGGCATCGAAGCGGCGGCCTATCGCAACAGGGGATTTACGAAACCTCCTGTTGCGGCGCTTTTGTCGGATATTGCGATTCTGCGCGGGCACCTCTACGACCGTAGTGCGCCCGTGCGCATGATTCTCGAACATCTCTCACTCGTCATACCCAAAGGTCTAATCTGAGTTTGGTATACTGACGGCATGGCATACGACTTTTCAAAACTAAAGGCGAATATTAAAGAGACCGAGGAGTGGCTTGCGCGTGAACTTTCCGGCGTGCGCACCGGCCGCGCGACGCCGTCACTTCTCGACGGGGTCAAGCCCGAAGCGTACGGCACGCGCACGCCGCTCCGCGAACTTGCAAGCGTATCGGTTGAGGACGCGCGCACGCTGCGCATTATTCCGTGGGATATGTCTATCCTGAAGACGCTCGAGAAGGGAATTATCGATGCTGACCTCGGCGTCGGCGTTGCGACCGATGATCAAGGCCTGCGCGTCTCTTTCCCCGAGCTTACGAGTGAGCGGCGCGCGCAGCTTTCGAAGATTGCAAGCGATAGGACCGAACAGGCGAAGGTGACGCTGCGCTCGCACCGCACCGAAGCGCTCAAAGCGCTCGAAGCGGCCGAGAAGGCGGGCGGCATGGGGAAGGACGAGGTTGCGCGCCTGAAGGGTGAAGCTCAAAAGCTTATTGACGCGGGTAATGAAGCGTTCGCGAAAGTTCTGGAACGAAAAGAAGCTGAAATAGCGCAGTAAAAGAAGTGCGGGATATTAAATTTTTTGCAACCCACGAACACCCCAGCCGGGGGGGGCGCAGACGAGAGGGGACCAAAATTTAGCGAGACAGAC
>VFSW01003719.1_pt1 | contig 22859 bp, 20 predicted proteins | sample 5358111 | NCBI WGS metagenome assembly VFSW01 (sample SAMN11554181, study PRJNA540505) | mine drainage metagenome | isolation source: sediment from site ElyBrook_90M | place: USA: Ely Copper Mine, Vershire, VT | collected 2017
CCGCCGTTCTGTAGTGAAGACTTCGGACGAGCCGTCACTGAAAACAAACGGCTTGTCTGACCCAAACCCAGCGAACTGCGAAAGTCAGGCTAGCGCTGTTGGGTGGGGATTGCACGTCACGACGGATCTTGCCGGAGCATGCCCAACAGCGACCTCGGGCTTAGTGTCGTTCTTTGTCAGTCTCAGCGTCTAAGACCTGAAAATGAGCATCTCAAGCGCCTACGCCCTGACCAGCGACCAACTCATGGACCGTCAATGCTTCGCTTGGAATCGCCTGCTGCGCCAGTTCGATGTGGTGGGCATGGTGAGTGAACAGCAGCACCTGTGTCTTCTTTGATAGCTCAGAAAGCACCCGCAGAGCGGCGGTGGCGCGCTCGTTGTCGAACGCCATCAGGACGTCGTCGAGAATCATGGGACACTGGCCGACCCGGCTGGAGTGGTCCTCGATGTAGGCCAGCCGGAGAGCGAAGAAGAGCTGATCTCTGGCACCGTCACTCAGGCCAGCGATATCGACATGGTCGGCGGAGCCGCTCCGAACAGCTCTCAGCACCCGCCGATTTGCGTCGTCGAAATCGACCGCCAACCTAGTGAACGAGCCACATGTCAGGTCGTTGAGATACTGCCCGGCACGTTCGAGGAGCGGGTCCTGATGCCGGCTCCGGTACCGCTCGATGGCAACGTTCATGAGCCGCGCGGCGATCTGCTGCTCCAGGTACTCCTCGGCCAGATCGACGATCCGTGCGCCAGCGGCCTGTTTGTCGGTCGCCGCCTGGATCAGGGCAGCGGAGGATTCGTGCAATTGAAAATCCCGTTCCAGTTCCAATGCGCGCCGTGCACACTCCTGCTTCTGCCGTTCGCAATCCAGTTGTCGCGCCTCCAGATCCGCTACCTGTGCCGGAAGGGCATCCATATCGAGCGTGGCCACCGCTTGCTTCAACTCCTCCAGGCTGCGGCCAGCACAGGCCGGAATCAGCGCGGATCGTTGCTCTTCGGCTTGGCTGGACAAGTCGCGCCTTCGGTTTGACTGCGCGATGGCGGCCCCGAGGAGGTCGGGTTCTTGCACGCCGGCTTCCGAGCAGAGAGCTGCGAGTTCCTTACGCTGGCGTTCAGCGGCAAGCTGCGCCTGGCGCAGTCCTTCGCTGGCATGCTCAATGTCGGAAGCACAGGCCACCGCTGCGTCTTCGCGTTGTTTAGCGTCCGTCGCAGCATCATAGAGTCCCCTGATCGTGATCAACGCATCCGCGCTCTGCAGGGCGACACCAGATCGCGCAGCTATGTCCGCAACTGCGGCCGAAAACTCGTGATCGTCTCTCTCCATGGTCTGGATCCGGTGGACTAAATCGTTGATCTGCTCGGAATCAGCAGCGACCGTGTCCAGCAATTGGACAACTTCCTGTACGGCGTCTGGCTCTGCGCCCGCTGGCACGGGCAGGCCGGTCGTGGCAGTAGCCCACTGGCGGTCCCACTCGGCACGGGCCTGGTCAAGCTCCGACCGCTGCCGCTCCGCCTTTGTCCGGTCGACCTGTAGCCGCTTCTGTTCCCTTTCGATGTCCCGCCGCTGCGTGCGGGCGTCGTTCCCGCGCTGGACGATGCGCCGTCCGATTTCCAGAAGTTCGGCTAGGGTACCTTCAGAGCTGATATTGAGGGAATGAAGAGCCATTTTCAGGGCCGCTCGCCCCAGGCGGATCTGTTCCTCAGACTGGTTCACCTGCAGGCGCAGTGCAGCCGACGTACGAAGTTGCTCCACTACTTCCGCACGCCGGTCGAGCCAATCCAGCATCTCGACGGGCGAAAGGGGCTCGATGGAAGCCGACGCCCAAAGTGCGCGCCAATCCCGGTCCAATTCCTCCCGCTTGGCAGTAGCCTCGTTGATGGCTTCTCTGATTTGCGCAAGGTTCTCGACGCCCTGTGCAACCTGGCCAAGCCAAAGGACCTTCTTCTCGACACGGCCTGCGTTAATTCGTAGCCCGTCGGCAATTCCGTCTGCGTGCCGGACGGCGCCTTCATAAGCTGCATCGAGCGGCTGTTCCGAACCGATGCCGGAGAGAAACTCGGGTTCGGCCGCCGTATCCGGCTCGCCGTTGAGCCATCTGTGCTTTACGGCAGTCCAGCCGAGCTCGCGTCTGGCCCGGCTCTGGTCCAAGTCACTCTCGGTTGGGACCTCGCCCTGATTTTCGAGCTGTTGGATCTGCTGCTCCAGCTTGGCAATCCCGACATGGGTGCTGGCTTCGTCGGTGGCGAGTTGCCGCTCGGCCGCGTCCTGCTGGGTGTATCGCGCCTGGTAGACGCGTACCGTCGCGGCGAGCGGAACTTGGAGATCCTGCAGGCTCTCTCCGGTCCCGCCAAAGAGCGGTAAAGCCTTCAGGTCCGACTCCGTCCGCTTCTCTGCCGCCACAAGTTGATTGCGCATCTTGCCAAGATCCGGCTCCGTTGGGGCGTCTGCCACCGCACTGAGCGAGCGTTCGAGTTCCGCCGTGTCCGGTAGCGTAGGGAGCCCTTGCAGCGCCAGCCAGTTCGCGTCGATGTCCGCGGCCAGAATCCCGGCACGCCGGGTATCCTCCTGCAGGCGCGTGGTAAGCCGGGCGTATTCTTCAACGAGTCGGTTGATTTCACTACGCTGTACCACCTTGACGCGCAGATCCGCGCAGTCGACCGGATCGAGACCCAGGCCGAGCAAGCGGAGGTTGCGGGTTACACGCTCCCTGAGCAGGCCCAGCTTGCCCTCGCGTTTTGGCCTATCTTCGCGACTAGCATCGATCTTTCCCGACTGCGCGAAGAGCCGCTCGATTCCCACCTTCAGGCCGGCAAGTGCGGGGTTACGTTGTATTGTGGCGAGCTTCTCGGTCAGCCGACTTAGATCCGTCTCGCTGTTCTCGGCCGTGGTGACGGCCTTGCTCAGTAAGCTGATTGCCTTTTCGTGACGCGTGGCGAAATCGGCGCCCAAGACGGGTGCGGGGGACATCGCGGCGATCTCGCCTTCTTTTTGCGCGAGCAACGCGATGGCCGGTGCCGCCTGTTGCAGCCGGATGAGTCTCTGCTGCTCCCGTGCGCTGGACCGGATCTCTCCAGCCAACCGTTCGACCTCGCGCTGAATGTCTTCCAGCTCTCGGACGGCGGTGCGGTAGGCGTGGGAACTAAACTTCTCCGAGCGCATCCGCTTGTCGGCTTCCTTGTATTCGCGGAGAGCCACGCTCAACTTCGATTGCGAACGCGCATGGGGCTGAAATAGATCGCCGGCGCGGCGCTCGAACTCGCGCTTTCTTTCCATCGCGGTGCCAAGGTCGCCCGCGGCAGCTAGCAGCGCCTCGCCGATGTCGCCTTTGCCTTGCGCCAGATCGCTTCCGCCTTTCACGAGGCGTTGGTAATCGATACCGAACATCTGCATGAACAATTCCGGGTCCAGGACGGGCAGCACGCGGTTCCACTCCTCCGCGCTGACAGAGCGGTCGGTGCCGGCGTACACGAGGCTGCGTACGCCCTTGCCCTTGCGCCGCTCGACCCCGATGACCCCATCGGCCGTTTCGACAGACATGCCGACGCGCATCATGTCCCAGGGATGCAAAAAAGCGTCACGCTTCTCCGTCATGCCATAGAGGACCGCCTGTAGGGCTCGCAACACCGTACTCTTGCCGGCTTCGTTAGGGCCGAAGATGAGTTGGAGATTGTCCGTCTCGAATTTCAGCTGTTCGTTCTGGAACGGGCCATACGCGATCAAGTCAAGACGGCGGATCTTCATCGGACACCTCCTTCCGCGACCAGGCACAAGGCCGCGCTCCGCCTCACCCATATCCGAAAGGCAGCCGGGTCCGACAGCGCCCGAGCTACATCGGATTCGGCGAGTTCTCCGGTAAGCTGTCCACTCAGAGCCGCAAACTCCTCCATCCACTCTCGGGTCAAGGGCTCCTCGGAGGCGATCTCCGCCATGAGGTGACGTATCTCGTCGGCGAGCGGGAACTCCGTGGTGGCCTTCGGCGGAAGCGTCTCCAGGAGGATTCGCTCCAACCAGATCTCGCCCAGGTCAATGGCGATGCTGTTGAACCGATCGCGCAAATCCTCATGCCGGGCGAAGTCGGAGCTCAGTTCCGTCACCCCGTGGAGGTGCAACCGCACCGCAAGCAGACGCCCTGAGTTCGTGCACTTCGCGGTTGCCAAAACCTCGGCGACCGCCCTGTCGGCGTCGTCCAGCGTCTTAGCCCCGCTCAGATCGACAGATTCTTCGAGCCACCGCACGACGTCGAGGGGTTCGAAGCGCGAAACGGTCCTTCCGTCGTCGTCTACCGTCACAAGTTCGCAACCCTTGGGCCCTGTCTCCGGGATGTAGCGCCCCTGAAGATTTCCGGGGAACACGATGGGCACGCCGCTGCGCTCCAAGGCGCGGCGCTGGTGCACGTGCCCGAGCGCCCAGTATTGGTAGCCCTTCGCCGCCAGCGAGTCCACGCTCGCGGGCGCGTAGGCGTAGTGCCGCGAATCGCCGTCGAGGCAGGTATGCAGCAAGCCGATGTTGAAGGCTCCCGGAACTGGGGCCGGGTAGACTGCGGCCAGATCACCGGTGATGTTGGGCTCGCGGAAACTCTGCCCGTGGATGGCAACGTTTAGGAGTTTCAGTCGCGCGTCGAAATGCTCCCCTTCATCGCGGGGCGCCGTTTCCGGGCGCAAATGTCCGAAGATGCGGACATTGTTGGGATAGCGCAGTTCGCGTGTGAGCGCGTTCTCTGCGTCGTGATTGCCTTTGACAACGTAGATGGGGATGTCCGCTTGGCGCAGGCGCGTCGCTTGTTTGATGAAGAACAGACCCGGGCCGGCGTCGGGCCAGTCGCCATCCCAGAGGTCGCCCGCGATCAAGACGAAAGCCACGGATTCACGGCTCGCGAGAGCGACCAGGTTCTCAAGAGCGCGCCGCGGCGCGGTGCGGATTTGATCGACGGGGGCGTCGTCGAAACTCGGCAGGCCCCGGAGCGGGCTGTCGAGATGGATGTCTGCGGAATGGATAAACTGAAACATTGGCGGATCGTCCTGGCGTGGCTGGACTAAAGCCCTTTCGGGGCCGTAGGGTGAAGCAGCGTGTGTGGCTATCCAGCGCTCGGAATAAGATCATGACGTTCAACCGCCCGCAATTGTAGCTCTCTATTAGAGAGGGGCGCTACGGGCCGGGAAGGCTTGCAAGCGCCCAACGATATCAGGCGGCCGAGAGCCCTGCATAGCGGCCACGGCCTCCGCGCTGCGACCATAGGGGCAGTTCCGCAATTCGGCAGCCGTGGCATGTAGCGTTAGGCCTATACGATACAGCCACGACACTAGGCAACCCATATCGGAAATCCGCCGAAACCGAGTTCGGAAGCGCTGTTGCTCCCGGCAGGTCGAGTTTCAAAATCTCTGATGCAACCAAGGCAGCGGAAATCGAAGATAGAAACGGAAGCGACGCACGGACCGGCTGCTGATCATCACTACTAATGTCCCCCTCCGCACAGGGGCCTCGAAACTCCGCATGTGGTCGAGGAAGGCGACAGGCGGTACAATCCTCGATCCTGGGGATGTGTCGACCGCACGCTGCGCCCCACCCGCTAGATGTAGTTCCGTGCAATACGACCGGAGGAAGTTGAAACGGTACTTCCGCCCAAGCGCCGTGCTCATTGGTTAGACTGATCCACGTGTCGAAGGGCGACTGACTCAATGCTTCGGCATGTTGGCTCCATGTACCATTCACGATTTGACACTCGACTCCGAGCGCCGATAGGAAGTGCTGAGCTACTTCGGTTTTGCGGCTTCTCAGTGTGGCATCTTCGACCGTGAACAGAGGAGACCTGTTCAAATTTGAGACGTCAACGCGGTCAAGATCCAGTGCCGTGATTCGCCCGCACACCGGCATCAACCCCAGAATATAGAGCAGAGCAGAGCCAACGGCGCCGACGCCTGCCACCAGCAAGTTACCGAGATCGACTGATTGGGGTACCAATGGCATGGACTTTAGCATCGTGACGTTGTGGGAGAGGGTGCTGTCCCAAGTGCACCAGTTTATGTCCCGAATCCACTCTTCTACAGGATGCCGAATCGCCCGCTTGAATAGGTCACATGCGCCGATAGCCGCTGCGAGTGCTGCGGCCGGTGCGGTCGCCGGAGTTCGCGTGTAATTCGACCAACGGCCAGCCCTCTGTCCAAGCACGCACCAGCCGCTAGCGTCGATGACGTAGTCTTCGACAGCAGCCTTTTGTGACTGCCTGGCGCCTATCCGGAGTCGCAGAGCGTGCGTCCCTGGATCGGGGTCATGTTGCCCCACGTGAAATGTACCGAACGGGTCAGCTTGCCGCATCTCCCGCTTAATCCGTGCTGGGAGAGTTCGTTCACTTCGAGTAGCTAAAGGGGGTACCAATGCAACATCGGGGACGACAACCTGGATCTTCCTCGCCCACCGAGCTGTCAAATTCGATGCCAATATCGCGATCCGCTGAATCGTTGGGTCCTCTGCCATTTCGCCATCCACGTGTATTTCGATTGGTCTTTCGGCATAGGCATGAAGATCGTTTACTTCGAGCCGAGTCCGATGGTCCCTCTCTTGATAAAAGGCTTCCGCATTGGCCCAACGAGATCGAATAAGTTCGTCAATGCTCTGCATGGTCTCTAGCCTCCAGAATGCCGCGAACGAAGGTCGACGATTCCCGGAATCACACGAAGGTGACCGTCAACATCGGAGACTTGGCGGAAACGCCCGTCGATGTGGCGGTATACTCCGCATTGCCCGAGGTGGAAGCCGTACCGACCGAACCATGGTACGACCACTGAAATAGCCCCATCGAATCTGGCAAATGTTTCGTTGTCGTCGGTCCCCGAGTGGGACACGAACCCGCCCGGATGTGAGTGAGCCTGACCGAGGTAGACCAGCGGTGTATCCACGGTTGTCATAATCGCGGCTGCATTAGCTTGTGCGGAGGTCCGTACGCATCCATTAGCGGTGTCGGCATCAGGGATGATCAGTGAACATACCATCGCAATCTCTGGAGTATCAATGCCGAACCAATACACCACGCCCTCGGACGGCCGCAGTGTCGCGAATGAGTCGAGAAGTCGGGCGGTTTCCTGCGCAAGGTGATCCGGGAGGTAGATAACGCGTCTGATTACTGGAGTCATCCCATCCTCGCCGAAGAATCGCGAATCTTGGAGTCGAGATCACTTACCATGAGTGCCAAGCTGTCAATCGGAACGCCAGTGCTTGTGGGCAATCTCCAGTCCAAGAGGCGCCAATCGCCGTGCGGCCCACCGCGCTCGTTGTACGCTTTCCGGTTGTAGCGCATGCAAACGCAGGGTGTTGGGTGAAACCCCTGCGGGTAGAGATTCTTGTTGCCACGTTCGGATCGGCCCTCGTTTAGGAATTCGATAGTCGGGGGATAGAGCGGATAATCCTGGCAGTCAAACTCGACGAAAAAGGGCTCGCCACACCGATTGTGAAACGCTACGTAAAAGCGCGGACAGCCGGCGTCAATGGGGCTCAGATCCAGCTTTAGACCGGCGGCATCGGCATAATCTCGAATGAGCCCCAATTCGCTCTGGACTGCTTCGGCAGAGACATCGAGCGAGATGCTCACGCATTTCCCCCCTGGACGGAAAGAACGAGCAGCGTTCCATCCTCGACGATTCGGTAGCTAGCCAAGGTTCGCTGCGGCTCCAGCACTTCGTTGCCGCGAAGCAACGTGTACTTGCTATCCTGCTCGACGAAATGGAATACATTCCGAGCATCCGCAATAACTTGCTCGATTTTGGTCGCAATTGGGTATTCCGGCCGTTTTGGGGCATCCTTGGGCTCATTCATACTCCAGAGCCCCCGTGGCGTCTGTATTCGGAGCTGCACCACAGGTTGATGTTCTTCTTCCCGCACCCCAGCCGTTGAACGTTCTTCGCTGTTCATGGTTGTCCATCTCCCTTTTCGAGCCCGTCTCGATCACTGGTCTATTCTGACGTGCTCAATAAGGAATACGGCCACGGCCCTAGGAGTGAGCGGGACGGGGTGGAGGGGTAGGCTGTGGATGCGCGGGAGAATCTCTCTAAGACGCGGCGCCAATCCAGAAGGGGCAGACGATGCGACCCTGGCAGCGATCGCAGATCCAGTCGTTGGGTGCGACTTCAAACCTGCCGGCGGCTAACGAATTGAGCGCCGCACGGGCTGCGGCTGCTTCCTTGGCGATGGCATCTGCAGGCTTTTGCCTATTCCACCGAAAGGTCCGTAGTTCGCCTTCTTCCCCGCAGAATACAAGGGGTTGCAGGTCGCCATCCTTCTCCTGCAGGAGGACGAAAGGCAGGCGCTCATAGTCCTTAATCGCAGACCAGTTTATAGACTCCTTGGCGTCATCCGGAGCGTGTACCTGCAGGCCCACTGCCACGTGGCACCCGTTCGCGTCTTCAAAGTGCCCTATGAGCTGTAGCCGAACGGTGCGTGAAATTCCGGCCGAATCGTCCCACTCCAAAGTTTCTTCACGAGGAGCGCCACGCCCAAAGTCATTCGCTTTGAAGACCCTGGCAAAAGCCTTGGTCCAGCGTTCGGACCTTGGGCGGTACAAAAGCACGTGTGGATGGTCCTGGTATTTATCGGCCGGCCATTCATTTGCAACTATTTCCTCGGCTTCCGGCTCGGAAAGGGTTCTGCCAAGAAGGAGGGTCTGCTCCACTACTCTCCGGAGCATGCGTCTGACACGCATTGTGAATTCGGGATACAGCGGTCGGTAGCGTCCGTTGAAGCGGACGCCGAGTTGGTCTTCCAAATACGTTTTCAAGCGGCAGGCCTGTGCGCTCAGCGAAAACGGGGAGACCTGCATTGGCATTTCGCCTCCCCATACGCGACTGATCGTAAGGTCGTCGGCAGGCGGCGCATGAGCCTCCCACTGCGAGACCGGCACGAGTCCGGACTCCTGCAGTCGGATCAGGAGTGGAGGAAACCGGCGCAATCTGCTTCTCGACGTTCCACTCGCCGACGTTGCGTAAGAGATGACGGCACTGCATTGGGCGCGTGACACACCCACAAACAAAAGTGACTCCGCCTGCGCAACATCAATATCGGCTGACGCACGCAGAGAAGGAGGGAGGCACGGCTTGGACGGTCGGACTTCAGAGAGTGACTGACCAGCCACCGCGACGCAGGGGAATTCCAACCCTTTTGATGCATGACACGTCATGACCTTGACTGCGCCAACGCGGCCACCAGGCGGAACCAACCCGGGCGCAGCTTCGGTAACCAAGTCCCGCATTCTTTCCGCTAGGCCGAGGCGCGCGCGCCGCGGCTGAACGTGTGGATGTGTGAAACGATAGTTGGCCGCGAGAGAGAGCGACGATAAAACCTCCTCGAGCTGGACCGCCGAAGTTGGCTCGGAATTGTCCGCGAGAAGGCAACGAAGGTATGGCGTCATGAAGAAAAGAAAATCGCACATAACAGCCCACCCGTCATCCGAGTGGACCACTGACGCCAAGGCCCGCCGATAATGCCACACGTCGGTTAATAGGGATTGCAGCGCCGGGGCGCCCGCCCAAATCGGTTCATCCTCTACTTCTTGGCCAACGGAGAGAAACTGTCTAATTCCGTCATTGAGGTCGGTTGCCGGTAGATGGTCTCGCCCAAGAGCATACACGAGCCTAGGAACAGCCGGCAAATGATCTACGGTCGTCAACACTGCGGCAAGGTCACCACCAGCACCCTCGGAGGTGAGCAACCCGCTCGTTACCGCGCGTACCCCGGTGCGCTTGAGGTCAATCGCCAAATTCCGAACGTCAACATTGCGACGGGCAAGAACGGCGATATCATCGGGGCGGATCCCCTGGGCCAGCCATCTTTTTACGGACTCGACGACACCGGCGCGTTCAGCAGTATCACTCTTCGCGACGGCGAGCGTTACTGTTGGCGTACCGATTGACTCGACTTTCTTCCCCGGACGCCACCGTTCCTTCACAGGGCCGAGGTGAGCGGGATTGTCGAGCCACTCAGCGAGATTATTTAAGACGGCGATAATCTCTGGTGTTGACCTGTAGTTGTCGGATAGGGGGAGACCCTGAGCGCCAGAAAAGTCGCGCGGAAATCCGCGGACGTTTTCCGGCTCCGCTCCCCGAAAGCGATAAATTGCCTGTCGAGCGTCACCGACAACCCAGGGGGGATTATCAGCACCGCAGATCTGCTGCAGTAGCATAGCGGTCGCACGGGATACATCTTGATACTCATCGACCATTACCCATTCAAAATCCTTACGTACGCCTTCCCTCAGCTGCGGCGCGGTTTCAAGTATTCGGTATGGAAGCAGGATGAGATCGGCGAAATCCACCTGATCGCGTTCTCGTTTGACGCGCTCATATGCTTCGAACAGGCGCAGGAGGGCACGGGAACGCCTATAATCCTCGCGCTCCTCCGGGTGCGGGCGCCATAGTTCAATAGCAGTCTTTAGCTCGTCCGGACCGACGAGACGATCCTTGAGGTAGTTGATAGTCTTGACGGCCTCTAGCGCCGTGCTCTCAGGATTCTTAATGTCCAGCAGCGGCTCACAACCAGATTCGGCTAGTAGCTCGGATATCAATTCTTGCTGACAGGTCTCGTCGAGGATCGAAAAATCCACGGCGAGTCCGAGGTGGTGCCCCAAGGTATTGAGGAGAACGACTCCATATCCGTGGAAAGTGAGTGCCAAGACGCGTGAGGCCACGTCCTCCGCTAGATTCGTTCGGATGCGTTTTTGGATTTCCCCTGCCGCCTCATTGCTGAATGTCAGGACCAAGAGCCGTTCAGGCTTGACTAGTCTTTCGTTGATGAGGTGGATGATCCGACGGATCAGCGTCTTGGTCTTTCCGGTGCCCGGACCGGCGTCGACTAGGAAGGGGGAACCGCATGCTGTGGCTGCCCGCTCCTGCTCGGGTGTCGGCGGGTTTTCTTTTCCTTGCCCCTCGTCCTCCTCGCTGACAATGCGTCCAAATAGACCCTGAGCGAGCTGAAGACGTATGAGCGCTGGCGTTGTTCGGTAAATGCCTGCAAGCTGGTCGACGGAAGAGAAATGGCCCTGCTCCCATCGAGCGAATACTTCTGGTGCTGGACAGATGAACTCGGCCGCAAAAGCGCTGGCTTCGGCTTCTTCTCGTGATCGCGGGCTGTAACGGCCCAGAGCGGGTACACCGTTCTCCAAGAACACTGAGCCGCGAATAATATCTCCACTGCCTGCCACAAGAAACTGGTGGTGCAATATGAGGTGCGCTAGCTCGTGGGCGAGGACGACGAGAAACTCCCGGGGATCTCCGTCAAGATCCCGATCGTAATAGAGGCAGCCCTCGGCCGGCACCACTTCGGCCCGGCTACCGCGCAAGAACTGATCTTTATGAACGGGAACCAGATCGAGTTTGTGTTTGTCCTCGATCAGCGTCCGGAGACGTTCCAGAAGCGTTTCATTTGGACCCGCCAAGCTGTCCCGTTCGGCTCGGGCGCGCCGCCGTGCGTGAGTCAGTTGGTCCATCGATCAAGCACGTTCCGCGCAGCTTAGCCAAAATGTCTTCTGGTCTGGATCGAGAGCGGCGCGATCAAGGAGTTCTTTGAACGTCGCGGGCTCACTATCGAACGGCTGTGATCGTGAGGCTGCCCTTCGGAATGATCGTTCGTCTGTTAGGCATTGAAGCGAGTCTTGCCTACGGATCCCGAACCGTTCCTCCGTGTACCCTGCGAGCTCCTGTTTGACGCTCGCTGGCACGACCCGTGGATGGCGACTCACCAATACAAGGTACTCGGTAGTGACATATGGAAGGGCTGCCGCTATCTGTGGCAGCTTAAGTTGCGTGTGCCGGCGTAGGAATGCCACCCACGTATCGCCCGATCCCGGAGTTCTTTCGATTTCGGGTGCAGCGCCTGCGGCTGCAGCTTCGAGAGGTTGCTTTGTTTCGAGTCTTACGGCAGTCGTGGTGCGTAGCGCATGTGATCTCTCTGCTTTGGCGATATTCAACCCCGATGCCAATATCCACTGATGAACGTTGTCTTCGGCTGTACGAACATCGGCGCCAGGCTCACCTTCGGGACCGAGGATTAGATCACCAAAGAACTCGTGAAGGTCATCTCGAAACTGAGGATACTCACGGCTGAGTCGATAGACTGCCGAGTGGTCTTTAGTGTCCACCCACGCCCTCTCGATCTCGGCCAAAAGCCTGCTCAGGAGATCAATGTCATTGGTTTCGTTCATACACACTACTCCTCAGGAGCACTAGCGACTGCGGGTCCGAGGTTCTTGAGCCGGTCGAGGAGGCATCGCAGATCGTCTGTCCACTCCAGCGACGGCTCGGCCAAGAGCTCAGCTGCAAGCTGAGCATTGACGCAGCGCAGCGCGCGCCCAATCTGAAATCTGCTATTAGCGGGGAATACAGTTGTCAGAGGAGGATCTCCGTCATCCTTCGAGTTTCCCGATACTCTAGGATGACGGTCCCTGAACCACGCTTCCTTTGCTACAGCCCGCTGAAAATCATCCGGAATCGCCGCTATTGTACGGCGGGCTACTGCTTCGATTTCTGTGACTGCGTTCGGTTCAGCGAGGCCATGCCACGGGGGAACTCCGCGACAGTAGATCGCAAGATCCTGCAGTTCCTTGTTCTCGTCATCCGCTTGCTCTTCTAGTGGATAACGTTCGCCACGGCGCCCGTATTTCGCTCGCCAGGCCTCGATCAGTTCGTGATAACAAAACGCGTTCCAGGAGTGTTCCGCATACTTACCTCTGTCCGTTGGCAGTATCCGTAAGATTCGTTCCACAGCGTCCTGCAGAAGATCCTGATATTCGTCTCTCGGGAATCTCCTGCTCCGGCGTCGAGCAAGGGCCACGGCCGGACCTAGATAGTCCCAGCACTCGCCCCGTTTCTGAAATAGACGCTCCAAAACAAGCCTGCTTGTATGGGACGCCGGCGGAAGTTGGCGGAAAGCTCGGACCAGCACCTCTGGTGGCAGGTCGGATGCGGTAGCCGTCTGAATGAACTCAATGAACTCTGGTGAGTCCAGGGGCGGCAATCTCTGGAATAGAAATTCGTACGAAGGCGGGTGTGCGTCGCTTTCCTGTCCTGCGCCTTCGAGTGGTTCCTCTACCATGATCGACTCGGTCTGCTCTTTGTAGTCTACGGCCAAAGGAATGTCTTTGAGCAAAAGTCGCACATCATGTTGAGCTAATTACTCTACCAAGCCTATGATTCTATGCGGCTAATCGATTTTGCCAGGCGCGTAAGATCGCCCATAAACAGGTGACGTAACAGCCGGAGCGATGCTCGTGGGTGTCACGGAAGGCGAGTTCGTGGTGGATCGTTGGGGAGATGGATCCAGCGTGAGAAACTTCGCAACAGTCTCTGTATTACTCCCATAAACGCGCGTGGGTCCCGGTGACCTCAGTGTGACGCATTTTGCGCGATTCCCCGGAGTGAGCCTCTGGTGAGTTCCCCCTCCGACCTGCCTCAGAAGTCAGGTTGTCAAGTTGAGCGATCGGTCCAGCGGCGCTGAAGAGCGGAGCAGGCACTCTATGAAGCTGTCAGGGTTACAAGATGCGCTCGTCACAGACTGTCCTGAAGCCACAGGCGCGACAGCGAGCCGGCTGGGTGTGGCTTCGATGAATCGATTGTAACTGTCGGGAGTCGCCAATTTCTTCGATGACTTGCAGCAGTTCTCGACGCGCTCGCGGGGTATACTCAACCCGCCAGCACCGGTCGGCATATTCGAGGATGCCATAAGAAGGTGCGACGCCGGTAGCATCCTCTACGAGAACGCAGTAGGCGGTCAATTGGGCAGTATCGCCAGCACCGGGACCAGAACGCGGGGAATTGCGGGATTTGATCTCCACCGGCACAAATCCCTCGCTGGTCCCAACCAGGTAATCTGGCTTGCCGACGAGGCCATGGCGAAGGGAAATCAATGGCGCGAGCAGCTCGTGGCGCCCATCGGCATCGTGCCAGAGAATGCGTCCCTGCGGGATTCCGCTTCGCGCGAGTGTTCGATTGGCGCTCAACCACGCGAGCAGGGCCAGGAGAAACAGTACAGCCGTCAACAGAGCTTCGGGGATCATCGGGAGAACCGGACGCTCGCGACACCCGTCAAGATGAGGAGCACCAGCGAGACCATCATGATGGCGCCCGCAGCGGCGCGTTGTCGACGGGCAGTGCGCAGCTTCTGGAAATGTCTCTGGTGGTAGCGGGTGCCCGCGACGCGCTCCGCGGTTAGCGCCGAGGGCTGGCCGAGTTGCTGAAGGTACCAGGCTCGCTGGCAGTAGCACCAGGTCCCGATCTCGGAGGCGGAAATGAAGCAATTCTGGCGGCCCATGCGGCTATCCTCGTTGTGGCGGCTCGGTTGCGATCGCATAATCCACCGGCTCACCGATCTTCTCCCGGAAATTGCGCAACCAGGTTCTCGGGTTGCGACCGTGCATGACGCGGTCAATGAAGCCCAATCTCTCGGCTGCGTTTTCCCGATTGCGACGAATGTTGTCCTTTGGTGTCCTGGCGTATTCACGAACCCACTGTTCGAGATCACCGGGGCGTGAGAAAACGTAGGTCGCATGGCCCTGTTCGGGGACCTCCACGACGACCGCGCTCTCCAGCTCGAACACATACTACTGGCGAAATAGATACAGCTTACGGGTTCGCTTACGAAGCTGATTGTAGAAGAACGCGTCGTAGTCGGGCTTCCATGAGATTTGGGCGATGTCGAAGTCGGGCGGGATCCCCAGGTCATTGAATATGCGACTCAATTCCTGGCGCTCGACCGGCTCGCGTTCGACGCGGTCTCTGATGCCTTGGATCACGTCGAAGAATTGGCCGAAACGACTGTATGTCGTGCGCGCATTGGCAACAACGTTTTGGACGTCAGCCGGGATGGAGATCTGAAGGCGGCTGGGCAGAGCCGTCTCCCAATTGACCAGTTGCCATTCGCCGTCACGGAACCGGTACTTGCCGCTTCTGACGAACGTCGCGTCGATGCCAATTTTGGTACCGACCAGATGCCGCCACTGGTTCCATGTTGGGTCCCAGGCGAGCGGTAGCGACACTTCATCCAAAAGAACCTCAGCTTTACGGCGGCCGTCGCGATAGACGGCGTAGCCGTTGAAGAACTCGACCTTTCGAAGCGGAGCACGAAAACGCCGCTGGCGGCGCTCGGGACTGAAGGACAGAATCTTCGTAGCAAAGAATGTCTCGCGGTCTGCGGAGAGCTCGCCGGCCGCAATGAGTGAGCCAAAGCCCCCGTACGGGAAGGTTGCGGGCGCATCCGGATCGAGGAGCAGGGCTTCATAGCAGGCACGAAGTTCAGGATTGGCGAGGAGATTGAACGCGCGTTCGGCCGCCAACCACCGCTCTCGATGCGCCGGTTCGGTCTGCAACTCGAGCATCCGCACCTTGAGGGCGAGACGGAGACCGGCAGGTGACGCGGCGGGAGTCGTTCGCAGCAGGTCGAAAAGAGTTTCGTCTTGTGAATCAGGGTGCCGGCGACTGGCGAAGTAGAAATAATCACGCACCGCGGTGGCCGGAAGGTGGATGCGCTTTATTGCTAGCCGTGAGGCGGCGACCTCGGCCCGAACAAAGTATTCATTGCGTTTGTCAGTCTTGGGTTGCGTCACATACCCAATGGATGCGACATAGAGCTCGCGGCGCCGTCGCTCGAAAGTCCGGATGATCCGCAGTTCGCTGCCGAAATCGGCGGCAGTTGAGTCGAATTCAAGTTGATCGGTAGGGCTAATGAAGCCCGCGACGAAACGGGGGAGTGGCCGCGAGGTGCCATCCGAGAATAGACACCTGGTGTTCGAGGCCTCCGCCTGCAACCGGACAACACGTTTGCAGACAACAGGTGTTGGCGGCGGGAGTTGTCGTACGACGGCTGTCGAATGCATGACGGAAATGGCCTCACATCAGTCGCTGGGTTGGAAGCCTGAAGAAGCGCGTTCCGCCAGGGAGGACGAAAGTCGCGTAACCCGTGGCTTCAAGAAGCGCCTCGGCATCGTCAGCGGCTTCCTGCAGGTCGGCCGGCATATCGACCAGTTCGAGAAACGGCTCGGCATCGAAGCTGTCGTCTTGATCTCCGCTACGGTCCGATTGTGCGGTGGCCATCATGGCCGCAGCGTCGTCAAGAAGAGCACACACGTCCGCGCCATCTCGTCGACCGCCAGGCACCGCGGCACACCCCGGGCAAACGGGCTGAGACTCATTCATCTCGTCAAACTCCGCTCCACATTCAAGGCAGCGCATAACTGTACTCCGCCCTCAGTCTAAGGCCGACCGGCCGACGGATTCAAAAGTCTTTGAGCGAGCCATAGACGAGTACGGCTACGTCGTGGCCAACCTACTTGTTGTCAGTCGCTTACAAACAACCCAAAAGGATGCGGCGATGCCGACGCAACTGTGCCTTTTCGGCTCTGCGCAGGAATTCGATGAACCTCCGGCAGGCTCGGGTTTCAAGGTAGCCGATCGCAACAAGCTTCCGCCGGAGTCGCAACGCCAGGATGGCGGCCATTCTCGAAGTCTACTGCCGCACTAGGTCGGGCGCTACTGCGTTCGCTTCGTGGCAACCAGCGCCGGGCTCGGCAGGTCGAATCGTCGTCGTTGTCATCGTCGGCGTCGTCGTCGCAAGGATCAAGCGGCAGGATGTAGAGCGTGCGTTCAGTCGCGAGACAGAAACTCGGGTATTTCCCACTTTCAATCGCAGAGGCCAATAGAATTCGGCAGTTCCTGGTGTTCGGGGAAGAAAGAACAAGCGTCTTGGATCCCTGCGCGGGAACGGGCGCCGCGCTGGTATGCATCACCGCAGGAGCGCCAGCGGCGCGGTATGCCGTCGAACTGGATGCGTACCGCGCAGAAGAGGCTACGAAAGCGGTTGACCATGTTACCCACGGCAATTGCTTCGACGTACATTGCGGAGTCGAATCATTCTCCGCTCTCCTCCTCAACCCTCCTTACGACCACGAGATCTCCGGGAGTCGTAACGCGCGAATGGAACGCCTCTTCCTTGAACACACCTACCGCTGGCTGAAACAAACGGGGGTGCTGGTTTTGGTGATTCCCGGAAACCGCCTCGCCGAGTGCGTTGACGTTCTCACCGTTCATTTTCGCGACAAGGTGATCTACCGGCTGAGTGAGCCGGAAGCTGTTCGGTATAACCAGATCGTCCTGTTCGGAGTGCGGCGGACGCGGAGGGAACGCGAACAGTTGAAGGACTGGGAGGTTCAGCGCGCGAAGGCGAAGCTCACGGCAATGGGGCGCAGCTACGACGAACTCCCGGTGCTGCCCGATCAGCCTGATCGACAATTCTTGATACCGCCTAGCGGGCCGGCACAGCTTGCCTACCGCGGCTTGCCACTGGATGTGGTGGAGGACCTGTTACCTGGGTCGGTCGCTTATTGCCAGGCAGGGCGGATCCTGTTTGCGCCTGAGATTCGCGCGACTGGCCGACCGCTGACGCCACTCCATGGCGGCCATGTCGGACTTTTAACGACAAGTGGCCTGCTCAACGGGATCTTCGGCGACGGGCTGGATCGCCACGTGGCTCGCTGGGAGTCCGTCAAGGTGACAGATCGGTTTGAAGAGACTGACGAGAACGAAGTCACGACGATCCGGGAGCGTGAGCGCTTCACCCAATGCCTGACGGTCGTCTATGCTGACGGGGCAACGGCAATCCTCCATGAAGGGAACAGGCAGCTATGAAGAACGCGCATCTTCGCTTGGGCACCCTGCAGTTCACCAAGGTGCTTCGGGACACGACGATCGACGTATCGGTGCGGATGGATCGGTTCATTGCTGAACACGGGTCGGACGACCACAGCGCACGGTGTCACCTTCTATCGGTGATCGGAAACGACCAGGAAATTGCCGCGATCGCGGCGGCGATCTCCGACGAGGCTCGTTTCTATGCGAGTGGTCCGGGGTTGAAGCGGATCATGATTAGCCTTGGCAAGGACGTCGACCTCTTTCGGGGCTCGATCAACGTTCCGGGACGTCGGCGCGCTGTACGGCATCTTGTGGCAGTCTCCGAAGATCTATCAGGAACACGCTCCGGAGGTAATCCAACGGCGCGGCGGACTGTGTTGTGTCGCGATGATCCCGCCTTTCTCCTGTACCGCCTGGGCGCGCGCTTTGGCTTGCCGGTCTTGCCGGAATGGAGTGAATGGTTCAGCCACGAATTGCGAAGGCACAATGCCATCGAGCCCCTGATGGGACTTGGCTGCAAGGCGGTGCTGGTGAAAGGGACCAAGAAGCGGTTCCTGGGCTGGATTGGCCATGCGCTAAAGCGCGGGGACATAAATATTCCGCTCGATGACCAGCCCTCTGTGTGGCAGGTTCCGACGAGTTTCCAGGCTGAGCTCGACGCCGGGGCCGATGAGGCAGCAGCCTGATTCGCCGTACTCCAGATCGAGCGGCCTGAGGGTTGAACGCCATCTCGTTCAGGCTCGCGCTGCCGAAGCGATCACATAGTCGTTCCATAAGGAACTCCGGTCTCAGTGTATTGTCTATCCCTGCTGATCCTGCCGAAGCCGGCGCGTCTTATGACGAGCCGCTTCTCTCAATAGGAGGAGTCGTGGGAACTATCCCGAAGGACATCGCAACGTATCTCAGGCAGTTCGCACCGCTACTGGAAGATCGAATCCTCAAGCAGTTTCCGCCATTGCATGAACCGGGTGCGCCATTACCCGCCGAATTGAGACGTTTGCGGCGAACGCCGTATCCGGCGCAATCGCTCGCTATTGCCGGCATCGCGAAGCGCTGGGACCTGGAAAACTCCGCAGGCGCGATAGCAGAATGCGGAACGGGAAAGACTCTGATCTCGCTCGGCGCGATGCACGTGCACGCCAAGGGGCGTCCGTTTACAGCGCTCGTCATGGCGCCGCCGCAGTTGACCATGAAATGGTCCCGAGAGTGTCTGTTGACGCTACCGCGGGTCCGGGTCTTCTTGATCGACGGCGTTCGAAACGGCGTCGGATCGAATGGCCATACGGGCGTGAACGAAGTTCGGCTCCGCAACGGTCGGATCGTTCGCGAAGGCATGCAAACGACGTTAAGCGACTTGCGTCTGCGCAAGGGCACGAAGTCCGCGCGTGAACGGTGGGCGAAACTGTGCGACTGTCCGGCTATATTCGTGGTGTCGCGAGAACTTGCGAAGCTGTCCTACTACTGGCGACACGCCTTTGGAACGCCACATTCCGGGCCTTTCAACGGAGCCGTGGTGAACCCAGATACCGGCCGGCCGATACTGACTCAAGACGACCAGTTGCGGCGGACGGACTTCCGCAAGGCGAAGCACAGCGAGCTTGTGCTGCCGGACGAACAGACGAATCCATCCAAGGCGCGCCGCCCTTTGTTCAGCGCGCTCTGGCAGGCTGACGGGGCCAAAGTGCGCCGTTGCGCACCGATGGACTTCATCGGACGACATCTCAAAGGATTTTTCGACTACGGCATAGCGGACGAAGTGCACGAATTGAAAGGCGACACCGCTCAAGGGGCTGCGCTGGGAACGATCGCTTCGTGTGCCCGGCGCACTGTAATTCTGACCGGGACGTTGAACGGCGGCTATGCCGACGAACTGTACAACATTCTGTTCCGCCTCCATCCGAGAAAAATGCTGGAGGAAGGGTTCGCGTACGGAGATGCCGGCGTGCGGTCGTTCTCCGAGGCGTATGGCGTTCTGGAGAAGGTCACGACAATTACTCCTGCCGATAACGCATGTTCGGACAAGCCGAAGGTGACCACTCGGGTCCGCCGTCGGCCGGGCGCCTCCCCACTCCTGTTTGGCCGATTCCTGATGGAACTCGGCGCCTTCGTGTCGCTCGAGGATATCTCCGACGCGCTCCCTTCGTACGAAGAGGACGTCCTTACCGTCGAGATGGACGCCGCGCTTGGCGCCGCGTACAAACGTCTCGAAGAAGATATCAAGGCTGCGCTTGAGCAGCACCGCGGTAACCAGTCGGTAGTAAGCACTGGGCTCAATGCTCTGATGCTCTACCCGGATCGCCCGTTCCAGCTTGGCACTCAGTACGGCTACGCGACGGATCCGGAGACCGGCGAGCGCGAACGGTTTGTGATCTCGGACCCACCGGATCTTGATGAAGGTTTGCTGTACGCGAAGGAACGGCGTCTTGTTGAGGAAGTGAAGGCCGAATTGGGCCAGGGCCGCCGGTGTCAGATCTACGCTGTGTACACGCAGAAACGGGATGTGACGCAACGGCTGAAAGCCATTCTGAGTCGCGAGGGGATTCGCGTGGAAGTGCTGACCACCGCCATTCCGCCGGAGGCGCGAGAAGCGTGGTATGAACGCCAGTTGAAAGCGGGAATGCAGGTGTGCCTGGCCCACCCCCGTTTGGTCGCCACAGGCCTTGATTTGCTACAGTTTCCGACGCTGCTGTTCTACGAATCAGGCTATTCCATTTACGTTTTGAGGCAGGCAAGCCGCCGCAGTTGGCGGATCGGTCAGAAGCAGCCGGTGCGCGTGAAGTACATGGCGTACGCGGGCACCATGCAGGAGAACTGTCTTCGCTTAATGGGGAAGAAGCTCCTTGTTTCGCTCGCTATGGAGGGCAAATTCGCCAACCACGGCCTGCAGGCTCTGGACGACGATGATGACATGCTGACCGCCATGGCGCGGGAACTAGTTACGCAGAAGGGCGTCGGTGAAAAAGCCGACGCTTGCTGGCGCGATGTTCAGCGGGAACACGCTCGGCTTCTGGAAGCTCAGCGAATTCCAGTCGAGCACTCTGAAGAATCCGTGTCGGCCCTCGCTCCGAGGGAAGAACCACCGGCGTCGCCGGAGCCTGCCGGTCGCACCGACGCGCTCATCGAGTTGGTGTTGCCGCAAACGAAGGTCGGTCGAAGGCCTCGTAACGATAGCGACGCGCAGCTCTCGCTGGCGTTCTGAAACCGCAGCCGAGGGACGTGACCCGCGGAACGCCCGGGCTTCCGAATCGCGACGCTACAAAACCACATTCGAAAGGAGCTGGAATGGAAAACAAGGGTCCATTCATCAACGAACTGCCCCAGTCGGGCGAGATAACGCTTCTGGCTATTGTGCTCGAAAAGCAATTGAGGCCGAAGCGAAGCGGCGGCGTCTTTCTCGCTTTGCGCTTCGCCGACCGCAGCGGCGAGCTCGACGGCAAGGTCTGGGAAAATCCGGAAACGGTCTCGCGAGCGTTCGAACGCGACGACATCGTGAAGGTGCGTGGCACCGTGGAGGTCTACAACGAGAAGCCGCAATTCATCGTCAGCAGAATTCGCCGCTGCGATCCGAAAGAGTACAACGCAACCGATTTCTATCCGTCATCGGCCAGAGATCCAGAAGAGATGTTCGGAGAATTGCATGGTTTCGTGGCAATCGTGGGGCTCGCGCCGCTGCGTGAACTGTTGGTGAACATCGTGAGCGATCCGGCCATCGGCGCCGCCCTCAAGTTCACACCTGCGGCGATGAAGATTCATCACGCGTTTCGCGGCGGTCTGATCGAGCACGTTCTTTCGCTCTGCAACCTCTCAGTGGCGCTATGCGCCCATTATCCGCGTTTGAATCGGGATCTCCTGATCGCCGGCGCGATACTGCACGATCTGGGCAAAGTGGAGACGCTCGCTCCGTCGGGCGTTCGCTTTGCGTACACAATCCGCGGGCAGTTGATCGAACACGTCACTTTGGGCCTGGAAATCCTGGAACGACACAGCTCTCGAATGTCTGAGTTTTCAATCGAGCTGAAGACGGTCCTGCAGCACCTGATCGTGAGCCATCACGGGGATCTGGACAAGGGAGCTTTGCGGAGGCCAATGCTGCCCGAGGCATTCGCGCTTTCTCTAATGGATCTTCTGGACGCGCGGATGGAGCAAGTGTTCCGCCTGATCGACTCCACCCCATGTGGCGATGAATTCACACCGTACATCCCTTCTCTCGAACGGCAGTTGTTCCGAGGCTTCGGAGTCGCCCAGACGGAGGCGCCCGCGATCAGCGAGGTCGAGCGTACTGGAGGCGTAGTTGCATGAGCACCGCATTGAGGAGCGTCGCCACCGACTTGGCGAGGGGTTTGAGTATTTTCGACATCGATGAATCGCTTGCCGCGTTGGTTGACGCGGCGGAGGAAGATGCCGAGGCAAACGACGGTGAGCTTTCGGAACCGATTAAGGAGGCCCTGTCAGCTTACGCCGAGGCGTTTGGGTACAAGGTGGATCGAATCGCCGACTTCCTGAAAGCGCAGAAGGCGGAAGCGGAGATTTCCCAGCGTGAAGCGGAGCGATTTCAGGCGCGGTCCAGGGCAGCGGAAAATCGTGAGAAGCGGCTGAAAGGGATGCTGGTGTGGTTCATGCTCACTCGCAAAGTGCAGAAGTTGCGTGGCGACAGGAACACCATCAGCCTCCAGGCGAACAGCGTTCCCTCACTCGTCGTTGATGAAACGCCGCGCATACCAGACAGTTTCTATCGGGCCAGGATTGACATCACCTGGCCGGAGTGGGTCGAGGTGCTGGAGGCGCTGCCTGAGGGTCCACTTCGGAGCCGGCTAGCGAATCTGGACGGGAAGTCCGTGCAGAAAGACCTGCAGCGAGGCATCCTGTCCGACGCGCTGGCGCGAGGCGAAGTGATCGAGGGCGCTTCACTGATTAAGGGAAATCACGTAAGACTTCGCTAAGGAATCCCGGCGACCGTAATATTTCTCACATGAAGAGGCGGTGGTGCTTGTTGGAAACGTATCGGGGGTGTCGGGCATCTAACACAGACACACTGGCTTTCCTTGGGTAAGGCGATGTTGTGGTTCGGTCGAATTCCGGGCTCGGGGCAAAGGCTCCTTTTCGCAGTGTGCCTAGCGCAGATTTGTGCCGGCGCGGCTCTGGCACAGAGCGACGATCCAACCGCCGTGCTCGCCGAGGCGGATCGGCGAGCCTGGCTGAAGGAATGG
>VFSW01003720.1_pt1 | contig 22855 bp, 19 predicted proteins | sample 5358111 | NCBI WGS metagenome assembly VFSW01 (sample SAMN11554181, study PRJNA540505) | mine drainage metagenome | isolation source: sediment from site ElyBrook_90M | place: USA: Ely Copper Mine, Vershire, VT | collected 2017
AGCGCTACAAGGGCTGGTCCGAGGGCCTGGGCCACTCGCTGCTGTCGGGAGAGCTGTCGCTCGAAGACGTCTCGAAAGCCGTCCTCGAAGGGAAGATCGATCCCAGGCCGGCCTCCGGGCGCCAGGAACTGCTCGAGAACCTGGTGAATCGCGATATCTGGTCGATCGCCCCGAACGACGTCCGGCAGGGCCGTTGACCCGGGAGTCCGCGGTCGGCGGCCGGCCTCGATAGCCAGCGGGAGCCCGGCGTGAACGTCTCGTATCCGGTGCGACCGGAGCCGGCGCATCTCGCGCGGGCCCGGACCGACGCACGCGTGTTCTGCGCCACGAGGCCGACCTATACTCCTTCCCGTCGTCCGGCCGCCGGCAAGGCGCCCCTTGCCGGACAGTCGGAGCCCGGGCTGGAGCGTCTGTTTGGAGCGACGGGCGGGCCGCCGTGGTCTGCCCGCATCAGGTGGAGTGGGGTGGCCTAGTGGAAGGGGACAGCGCCCTCGGCAGCAGATCTGCCGCTGAGGCCAGCACGATCAGGCCGACTCTCAAGGACGTAGCCAGGGAGGCGAACGTCTCGCAGAAGACGGCCTCGCGAGTGCTGAACGAGGAGCGCTACGTTCGTCCGGAGGTCCGGGATCGAGTCAAGGAGGCGATCCTCCGCCTGGGATACCGGAGCAACGACGTCGCGCGGACTCTCAAGCTCGGCACCACGCGGACGATCGGGCTCGTCATCGCGGACATCTCCAACCCGTTCTACGCCTCGTGCGCCCAGGGCGTCGCGCGCGTGGCCCGACGCCGGGGTTACACCGTGGTACTCAGCGCCTCGGACGAGGGTCTGCAGGAGGAGCGCGAGTACGTCGAGCTACTCGTGCGCCAGCGGATTGCCGGTCTCTTGCTCGTCCCCGCCGCCGGCGATCACGGCTACCTTTCGAGCGAACGGAGCAGGGGCCTGCCCATAGTGGCGCTGGACCGCCCTCTCGTCGGCGTGGACAGCGATTGCGTCATCGTCGAGAACGAGGCCGGCATGCGCGCGATGACGGCGCACCTCGTGGCTCACGGTTGCCGGCGGATCGCCATCCTGTGCGGCTCGCCGGACATCTACACCTACGGGACGCGCCTGCAGGGTTACCGGCGGGCCCTCGAGACGGCCGGGATCGATGAGCGGATAAGGATCATCAATCCGACCGTGGAGGGCGCCACCGCCGCCACTCTCGAGCTGATGTCCGAGCCGGATCCGCCGGATTCCATCTGCTGCGTGAGCAACCGGGTCACGGTCGGCGTGCTCGCGGCGCTGGTCAGGCTCGGTGTCTCCGTCCCGGACGATCTGGCCGTGATCGGCTTCGACGATTTCGAGCTGAGCGACGTCGTCCGTCCTCGCGTGACCATGGTTCGCCAGCCCGCGATCGAGCTCGGGATGCGCGCCGCGACTCTCCTGATCGACCGAGTCGAGGGCCTGGAATCCGGCCCGCCTCGTACCGTGACGCTGCCCGTCAAGCTGATGATCCGAGACTCCTGCGGTACCCACGAATCCGGAACCCAGGAGGCGCAGTGCGAGCTCGGCGGGCAGGACGGGCACGACGTCCCGGACGGGCAGGGCTGACCGTCCGCTTGCGGCGGCGAGAGTCGTCGACGCGCGTTGCTCCTGGCTCGTGAGCCTCAGCGGGCGACGAAAGGAACGTCCGGGTTCACGTCGCGGCCGAAGAACTTGAGCAGGACCAGGTCCTCGCGGCCGGTGTTGACTACGTCGTGGGGTTTCGTCGCGAGGTCGTGAGCGATCAGCACCTCGTCCGATGACGGATCCTGGCCGCGCATCGAGTGGCCGGCGATCGTGCCGGTGCCCTGCCAGGCCAGAACCGTGTAGGCACCTTTCTCGACCGCGGTGTACGTCATTCCCGGCCGGACCGTCAGCTTCTTGCCGCTGAACTTGGTCGTGTTGTAGTAGATCCAATGCTCTTCACCCGCGGGCCTGCGGCTCGACTCGATGAGGAGCGGCCCCAGGTGCGTGCGCTCGTAGAGTCGGGGATCGCCGTTGAACTCCCAGTCGACCCATTCGAGCATGTAGCGCTCGCCGCCACGTTTCCGGTCCTCGTCGCTCACGTCTTTGAACAGAAGCTCCTTCGATAGGATCTTGCCCGCGACCATGGCCTGGAAGACGGCCAGGGTGTCCGATTCCTCCTGGAGCTCGATGGTCAGAGCGGTCCCGGGCGCGTGGAGGATGCCGGACGGGACGAGGAACCCGTCCTCCGGCATCTGGAGCCACGCCCTCGAGTGGCGCAGGATCTCGTCGCTGTTCCACTCGACCAGGTACGGCAGGAGCACGTCCTGGCGGCCCTGTTCGACGATCCAGGGGTTCACGCCCAGGAAGGTTTCCGGATGGGCGCCCATATCGACGCCGGCCGGGAAGAAGTACGCCTCGTCCTTGGGAAACCGATCAACTCGGGCGGAGTGCTGGAGTCTGGGGTGAATGTGGAAGGGGAGTCGGGCGGCGTAGTCGAAGAGCTTGGCCAGGCAGCCGAGGCTGGTGTGTGTCCGCGCATACTGCGCGCCCAGGATTTCGACCGGGGCGGCCGCAAGCGCATCCCGGAGAGTCAGGCGCTGCCCTTCGAGCGCCAGAAACGATAGGCCCTCGTTCTCGACGCCGACCTCATTGTCGGCGGCGGTCGTGGACGCGAGCCATCGTTCCGAGATCTCCCCACGTTCGCCGACGTCGTAGGCGTCCTCGGGCAGGTTCAGACGCCGGCCGGCCGGGGCGAGGGTACGCGCCACCCATGCGGGTTCGAGGGGCAGCACGCCGCCGGTGGCGGCCAGCGCCTTCGAGACCACGTCGCGGATTCCGTCCGCGGCGCTTGCGTGGGCTTCGATGGCGGCCATCCTCACGGTCCTTTCTGCGGTTCATGTTTCAGGCCCACGGCCCGGAGAGTCGTGCACCCTACGCTGCATCGCCGTCCATGAAGAGTCCTCCCCGGCGAGGAAACGACCTGGCGGCGGTTCAGCCCCTGCACGCGATTCGGCCGGCTTCCCAGATCCGCGGTTGTGCGGAAAAGAAACCACAACGGGACTGACAGCGCTATCATACCTCAGGTTGTGACAGCGCTATCAGAGTCTTTCGTACATTCGAACCGGCGAATGCTGGAGGGACTGGGTCCCATCGCCGGATGCACGCTGGTCGTGATAAGGAGGTCAGGAGACAATCCGTTTTTTGCATCTTGACAACGACGTCAGAAATCTCAACCATTTGGGCTGACAACGCAGTCTTAGTCGGCGATCCAGAATGGCCAGCCGGCGGAGGACCGTCCTCCTCATCCCCGGGGGAACGAGTACCAGCGAGGTCGCAGCCGTCAAGCTGCAGGAGGTGTTCGTCAACGATCTGACCGATGCGAGGAGCATCAGCCGTCACGCAGCCACCCGCGCCGCGAGGCTTCTACCGGCCCTGGGTTGAGCCGGTTCAGGCATCAATGAGTCCCGTCGAAAAGTCCTGGGGGCCGTCCCCGGCGCAGCGGCAACGAGTCCTGGCATGGTGCAGTTCGTGCGCCAGGGGTCGTCGGCTCCGGCAGGCTGGTTCGCCCAACCCGATCCTGCTCGAGCCCCACAAGGTTCAGTCGATAGATGCGACGGCGTCGTCATGGCGTCCGCGCGCGCCCTCTACATCTCTTGGAGGCGATCATGACCCATTTCAGGCAAGGTCGAGCACTGGCCGCCGGGCTAGTCGTGGCCAGCCTCGTCCTGTCGGCCTGTTCGTCCAGCGCCGCAACGCCAACGCCGGCAGCGACTCCCGCGCCGGCTGGGGCCACTCCGACTGAGGCCGCCGCGACCATCGCCGCTTCCGTCGCCGTGACCGGAACAGTTGGCATCGTGGGCTTCGACACCACCTCGCCGATGGACAACACCTTCGCGACCGCCGCGAAGGCATACCTCGAGAAGACCGGCTTCACGGTCCTCACCCAGGATCCCAAGGGCGATCCGGGCCAGGCGAACACGATCTGCTCGCAGTACGTGACCCGCCAGGTCGTGGCTCTTCTGGTCATCACCTTCAACAAGGACCAGATGGCCCAGTGCATGTCCCAGGCCGATGCGGCCAAGATCCCGGTCTTCTTCAGCGGCAGCCCGCTGCAGGACGGGATGGCCGGCGCCGTCGACAACACCGCCCCCCCTCCAATCAACGACGTCTTCATCAAGTACCTCAAGGACAACGGCATCACCGAGATCCTCTCGCTCGACTACTCGCCCGGCACCCCCTGCCGGCTCCGGGCCGCCTATCGCGAGGACCAGCTGTCCAAGAGCGGTCTGAACGTCAAGGAAAGCAAGCACGAGTTCCCGATCCCCGGCCAGGTGGTTGACTCTCAGAACGCCACCGCCGCATGGCTGGCCGGACACCCGCAGGGCGCAGGCAAGTACGCCATCTGGTCCTGCTTCGCGGACTCCAGCTCCGGCGCCGTTGCCGCTCTGAACCAGGTTGGCCGCAGCGACGTGCCGATCTTCACCTGGGACCTGACCAAGGCCATCGTCCCGGCGATCAAGACCGGCCAGGTCGCGGCGACCCTCTATCTGGACGCTCCCGGCATCGGTGCCCAGGACGGCCAGCTGATCCAGGCCTGGCTCGGCGGCGACACCAAGCCGCAGGGTGTTCTGGCCGCCAGCACCATCGTGACCAAGGACAACATCGACCAGATCCTGGCCGCTCACCCCGAGGTCATGCAGTAGGTCCGGCGTACTAAGACACGGTCTCCGGCAAGCGAGAGCCTCGCTCCTCGGTCGGGCAGTTGCCTGGCCGGGAGCCGGCTCTCGCGGGCCGTCGGCCGTCGGTCACTGATGGAGGCCTCGATAGCTACCTCGATGCGAGCAGTCACCAGTCCGGAAGCAGGGCAGACTTCGTGAATCGCGAAGAGACGTCGTCGCAAGCGCCAGCTCAGCCGGCAGTCGATCCGGCGACTCCCATCATCGAATCGCGCGACATCTGCCGCGTGTTCGGCGCTCTGAAGGCGCTCACGGATGTGAGCCTCACGTTCCGGCGCGGAGAGGTGCACGGCCTGGTCGGCGCCAATGGCGCCGGTAAATCCACCTTCCTCAATATCATCGGCGGGATCATCTCGCCCACGAGCGGCGCGATCCTCGTCGACGGGGCGGAGGTCGACATCCGCGGACCCCGAGATGCCGCGGCCCTCGGCTTCTCTTTCATCCCGCAGGAGCTGTCGCTCGTGCCGGACTTCTCGGCGATCGACAACATCTGCCTCGGCCTGCAGAAGACCTCGCGCCTCGGCTTCGTCGACGAGCGCAAGCGCGCCAGGGTCGCGCGCGAAGTCGCGGATCGCGTCGGCATGACGTTCAGCCTGCGCAAGCCCGTCCGCGAGCTGAGCGCCGCTGAGCGTGGGCTGGTAGCCATAGGCCACGCGCTCGCCCGGGACGTCAGGTTCATCGCCATGGACGAGCCTACGGCGTCGCTGTCGGACATCGAGTGCAGGCGCCTGTTCCAGATCATCCGCGAGCTCGCGAACGACGGCGTGACCGTGGCCTACGTGAGCCACCGTCTCGACGAGATCGAAGAGCTCAGCGACCGAGTGACCGTCTTCCGCGACGGCCAGATCGCGGCCCGCTTCGAGCGCGGCGCCTACGACCGCGAGGATCTACTTCGGGGGATTACGGGCGGGGCTAGCCTCGAGACGCGTGAGTCCGCGGCACAGGTGGCCGAAGCCGCGCCGGTCATCTTCTCGGCCGACCATCTGAGCGATGGCCACCGCGTCCGCGACGTGAGCTTCGACTGCCGCGCCGGAGAGATCGTCGGCCTCGCGGGACTCGTCGGCTCCGGCCGAACCGAGGTTTTCAAGCTCGTCTTTGGCGAGACGCCGCTTGCGGCGGGCCAGATGACGCTCGACGGCCGCCCGCACCACCCGACCTCGGTCCGGCAGGCGGTCAGCCGGGGAGTCGCCCTCGTCCCCGAGGAGCGCCGGTCGCAGGGCCTGCTCATGGAGGAATCGATCACCACGAATATATCCACCGGGAACTGGGCCGCCCACCGGTATGCGCCGCCGATCCCCTTCATCAACGACCGCAAGTCGCGATCGGTCGCCGGTTCGATGGTGTCGACGCTCAGCATCAAGGCCCGGAACACCGGAGAGTCGGTCCGAACGTTGTCCGGCGGCAATCAGCAGAAGGTCGTCTTTGGCCGCTGGTTGTCCCGCGATTCCCGGTTCCTCCTGCTCGACGAGCCAACCCGCGGCGTGGATGTGGGCGCTCGCCAGCAGATCTGGGGGACGGTCGAGGGCCTCGCGGCTCAGGGCAAGGGCGTGGTCGTGGTGAGCTCCGAACTCGGCGAGCTCGTCTTCTGCCATCGCATTTTCGTCATGGTCGAGGGACGCATGGTGGCCGAGCTTGCCGGCCCTGGAGTCACCGAGGCCGAGATCCTGTCGGTCATCTACCGCCACCAACGGCAGCAAGAGGCTTCATGATGCAGAACGTCGCCCCGGCGCTCGGCGCTCGGCAGACCAGGATCCGATCGTTCGGGCAGTCCGTCACGCTCGTCATCGGCAAATACGGGGCCATCATGGTCCTGGCACTGCTGTTCGCGTGGTTCTCGGTCGCCGCGAAGTACTTCCTCACCTGGGACAACTCGGTCCAGATCCTCAACCAGGCAGCGCTATCGGCCATCAGCGCCTGCGGGCTGACCCTGGTTCTGGCTTCGAACCAGTTCGACCTGAGCGTCGGCAACACGGCCAGCCTGTCCGGCATCGTCGTCGCGATGCTGATGATCAACGGCGTGCCGATCCCGATAGCCATTGCCGCGGCCCTCGGCGTAGGCGTGGCGATCGGCCTGTGCAACTCGTTCCTGGTTGCCTACCTGAAAGTCAACGCGCTCGTCGCGACGCTCGGTGTCGGCAGCGCGGCCGTCGGCGTGAACTACTTCCTGTCCGGAGGCGCCGCCCAGCCGTTCGCCTTCGCCGCCCCCGCGTTCAACCAGATCTCGATCGGCAACTGGCTTGGCATCCCCAAGGACGTCTACTACATGGTCGCCATCGTCGTCGTCCTGTGGGCCCTCCTGAACCGCACGGTCCTGGGCCGCAACGTCCAGGCGGTCGGCGGCAATGCCGAGGCGGCTCGTCTGGCCGGCGTGGGGACGATGAGCGTGACCAGCGCCGCTTTCATCATCTGCTCGCTGTGCGCGTCGGTCACGGGAATTCTTCTCGCCTCGGTCGTCGGCAGCGGCCAGCCGACCGGCGGCGACGGCTACACCATGACCGCCTTCGCAGCCGCCTTCCTGGGCACTGCCGTGCTGCGCGAAGGGCAATTCCACATCGTCGGAACGGTCGTCGGCGTGCTCACGGTGGCCGTCGGTTTCAACGGGTTGACTCTCATCGGCGTGCCTTCCTACGTCCAGTTCTTCTTCCAGGGAGTCCTGCTCATCGCCGCGGTCTCGTTCAGCACGGTGGCGCGCCAGCACTCGAAGGCCTCCTGACCCGCCGACGCCCAAGGAGTCAGACATGAGCGACAAGCCGATGCCGCGGACCATGGCCGAGCTTCTCGGCGATGCCCCGGCGTTGAACTGGGGGAAGTGGGGTCCCGACGACGAAGTCGGCAGCCTCAACTACCTCGATTCGGCGCAGATCCTGCGCGGCGTCGCGAGCGTCCGCAGTGGCGAAGTGTTCACCCTGCAGGTGCAGATCGGGCCGGGCCGCTCGGATTCCGAGCCGGTCTGGCCGGACCGCACCCCATCGGTGCGCACCCAGACCATGGACGAGGGTTTCTGGCTGAGCGGCAGGGTTCCGGAGACCCACGACGGCCGCCACTGGGCGGACGACAAGATCGAGATGTTCCTGCAGGGCTCGACCCAGTACGACGCCCTCGGGCACTGCTGGTACGACGGCCACCTCTGGAATGGGTACGACGCGTCTCTGTCCATCGGCGGCCTCGCGAAGGCGTCCGTCCTGCCCATCGGCGAGCGGGGCGTGGTCGGCCGCGGCGTCCTCATCGACATGGCCCGCCACCGCGGCAAGAAATCGCTCGACAAAGGTGAGTCCTTCACCCACGTCGACCTGATGGACGCCGCCCACGCCCAGGGCATCGAGATCGAGAAAAGGGACATCCTGCTCATCCGGACCGGCTGGCTGAGCCGCTACTACGCGATCCCTCACGAGGAGTTCTACGCCGACTGGAACGAGCCCGGCCTGCGCTACAGCCGCGAGCTGGTCGAGTGGTTCCAGGAGATGGAGATACCGAATATCGCCACCGACACCGTCGCCGCCGAGCAGAGCGTCGATCCGGTGACCGGCGTCTCGCTGATCCTCCATTGCGCTCTGATGCGCAACCTGGGGGTTGCCCTAACGGAGATCTGCTGGCTCGACGACCTGGCGGAGGCGTGCGCTCGCGATGGAAGGTGGTCCTTCCTCTACACGGCGGCGCCCCTCAAGGTCGTGGGCGCCAGCGGCGCACCAGTCAACCCAATCGTGGTCCGCTGAGACCCGTCCCTCGTGCTGACCACGGAGCATGTGATGGGCGGCGGGAGAGACGACCAGCCGCCCATCACGGCCATCTCAATCCGTTCTCGGGCACATCTGCCCGCGGCATATGGCGGTTCGGCGGGCGGCAGTGCCCCAAGGAGGCAACGATGACCGGCAAGTCGATGCCGCGGACGATCGCCGAGCTGTTCGGCGAAAACCCGCCGTCGAACTGGGGAAAGTGGGGTCCGGACGACGAGGTCGGCAGTCTGAACTACCTGACCGCCGCACAGGTCTTCCGGGGAGCAGCCAGCATCCGGACCGGCGAGGTTTTCACGCTCCAGGTCCAGATCGGCAAGGAAGGCTCACCCGATCCGGTATGGCCCAATCGCACCTCCGCCGTGCGCACGCCGAAGATGGACGAGGGCTACTTCCTGCGCGGCGAAGCCTTCGAGCCGATCGGCGGCCATCACTACGCCGACGACAAGATCGACATGTTCCTGCAGGGCTCGACCCAGTACGACGCCCTTGGCCACCTCTGGTACGACGGCAAGATCTGGAACGGCTACGACGCGTCCACGACGATCGGCAGCCTCAAGAAGGCGTCGGTCCTCCCGATCGCAGAGCGAGGAGTGGTCGGCCGCGGCGTCCTCATCGACATGGCCCGCTTCCGCGGCAAGAAGTGGCTCGACATGGCCGAGACGTTCACACACCAGGACCTCATGGCCGCCGCCGAAGCCCAGGGCTGCCAGATTGCGAAGCGAGACATCCTGCTGATCCGCACCGGCTGGATGGCCCGGTTCTACGAAGTGTCCGTGGAGGAGTTCTACGCCGATTGGAACGAGCCGGGCCTCGTCTACAGCCGCGAGCTGGTCGAGTGGTTCCAGGAAACGGAGATCCCGAACCTGGTGACCGACACGATCGCCAACGAGCAGAGCCAGGACCCTGAAACCGGAATCGGGATGCGGCTGCACTGCGCCCTGATGCGCAACCTCGGAATCGCCATGACGGAAGTCTGCTGGCTCGACGACCTCGCCGACGCGTGCGCGGGGGACGGCCACTGGACGTTCCTCTATGCCGCCGCGCCGCTGAAGGTCGTGGGCGCGAGCGGCTCGCCCGTCAACCCGATCGTGGTCCGATGACGGTCGGTGGCCCGCGCCGGCCGCGGAGTTCCCGATGAGCCCCCGAAAGCGCGTCCTCGTGCTCGGCGCCACGGGTGTCGTGGGTCGCGCCGCTACGGAGCGGTTCCTGCGCGACCCGGCCTTCGACGTCGTGGCCGTGTCGCGCCGGCAGCCCGACCTGCCCGAGCGAGACGGCTACGTCCACCTGAGCGTGGATCTGCGCGACGCGAAGGCCGTCGCGACCTCGATCGCCCGGGTGGGACCGGTCAGCCACGTGGTCTATGCGGCCCTCTTCGAGAAGTCGGACCTCATCTCCGGCTGGGTGGATTCGGAGCAGATCGACACCAACCGGCTCATGTTTGCCAACGTGCTCGGCGCGCTCCGGGTCGCGCCGGCGCCGGTGGAGCACTTCTCCATCCTGCAGGGCACCAAGGCATACGGCTACCACATCGGGCGAATGCGGATCCCGGGCAAGGAATCCCAGCCCCGAGTGGGCCACGGCAACTTCTACTGGGAGCAGGAAGACCTGCTTCTCGCCGAGGCCCGTGAGACCGGCGCCTCGTACACGATCTTCCGGCCGCAGTTCATCTTCGGAGGCGTCCTGGGCGCGGCCATGAACCTGGTCCCGGTCATCGGCGTCTATGCCGCTCTCTGCCGGGAGCTGGGCCGGCCGTTCTCGTTCCCCGGAGGCGCGCCGTACGTGGCCGAGGCGGTTGACTCCCGGCTGCTCGGAGACGCCCTCCACTGGGCCGCGACCGCCCCGACCGCCCGCAACGAGACGTTCAACATCACCAACGGCGACGTCTTCGAATGGCGCGACGCGTGGCCATCCTTCGCGCGGGCACTCGACGTGGAGACCGGCCCGGACCGGCCGCTCTCACTGGCGCGCTGGCTTCCGGAGCAGGAGGCCGTTTGGAAGCGGATCGTGGCAAGTCATGGGCTGCGGCCGCATTCCCTCGACGAGATCCTGGGGCTCTCGCACCAATACGCCGACGACGCCTTCGCGTACACGCCCGACGGCTCGCCGCTCGAAAGCCGCTCGAGGCCCGTGCTGCTGAGCACGGTGAAGCTGCGGCAGGCCGGATTCGGCGGGTGCATCGACACCGAGCAGATGTTCTCGTACTGGTTCGCCCGGCTCAGATCCGAGCGGATTCTCCCGTGATCGTTCCCCGACCTCGCTCCGGCCGCTCCCGACGAGGCGCATGGGATCCGGCCGTCGATCCGACGACGGGGAGTGGCCACGTACAACCAGGAGGAAACAGGTGAAAGCGCTCCGGTTCCACGGCCCGCACGATCTCCGGCTCGAGGACATGCCCGATCGAACGCCGGGCCCGGGAGAGGTTCGCATCCGCCCACTCGCCGTCGGCATCTGCGGCACCGACCAGCACATCCTCGACGGCACGTTCGCCTCGCAGCCGCCGGTGATCCTCGGGCACGAGGTGGCGGCCGTCATCGACGCGGTGGGTCGCGACGTTCGCCACGCCCGCGAAGGCGACCTCATCACGGTGGAGCCACACGAGTACTGCGGCGTATGCCGGTACTGCCGTCTCGGCCGGGAGCACCTCTGCCTGGACAAACAGGCCTTCGGCGTCCATCTCGACGGCGGTATGGCCACCCTGCAGATCATTCCCGAGCGGATCGCCTACAAGCTCCCCGACGGGCTCGACCCGAAGATTGGCGCGCTCACGGAGCCGCTCTCGTGCTGCGTCCACGCCATGGACCGGCTCGCGCCCCACTCGGGTACGTCGATCGGACTCTGGGGCGCCGGGCCCGCCGGTCTGATCATGCTGACGCTCTTTCAGCTCGCCGGGCTCACGCCGATCGTGGTCTTCGAGCCCGACGCTGCGCGACGCGAGTCGGCACTCGCTTTCGGCGCCAACGCGGTCGTGGACCCTCTGGCCGGAGGCTGGCAGGAGGAGGGCCTGCGCGCCGTCGGGGGAGCGGGCTTCGACTACATCGTTGAGGCGGTCGGTTCGCCGCGCGTCCTCGAGACGGCCATCCCCCTGGCCGCCCGCCAGGGAACGATCCTCATCTTCGGGGTGGCGAACCCGGGCGAGACCGTGGCCATCAGGCCGCAGGAGGTTTTCGCCAAGGAGCTGACCATCCTCGGGACGGTGATCAATCCCTACACGCACCACCGGTCGGTGGAGATCCTGCCTCATCTCGGATTGGATCGCCTGGGGATCAAGACGTTCCCGCTCGAAGCTCACGCGGAGGCTTTCACGGCGCAGAAGCAGCGAGTCGCCGGCAAGGTGCAATTCGCGCCGCAGGCCTCGTGAGGCCACCCGACCACTGCGTCAAACGCTCCGGCGACGGGCTCGGTCCTCCCGAACCGAGCCCGTCGACCTTCAACGGCATCCATGCGCCACTCACCGGTCGTCAACCCTCGAATTCGTCCGTCGACCAGTAGTGGCCGAGAAGGAGAACCATGTCGAAGAGTCTGCTGCGCGATCTCGCGGCCCTCGGCGTCGCCGTCAGCTACGACAACATCGGCCGCGAGCTGATCGTTTCCGGTGGCCTGGAGAAGCTGATCCGCGAGGACGGCATCGCCGGCGAAACCGCCAACCCGATCATCTACGAGAAGGCCGTCTCCTCGACGAGTGCCTACGACTCGGAGATCGTCGAGCTCTCGAAGAAGGGCCTCGCCCCGGACCGGATTGTGATGGAGCTCTGGGCCCACGACGTCCAGATGGCCTGCGACGTGTTCCGGCCCGTGTACGAAGCGACGAAACACGTGGACGGCTACGTCAGCCTCGAGCTGCCGCCGCAGCTCGCTCATGACGCCCAGGGCACCATCGAGGCCGCTCGCGAGGTCCGAGAGCGAGTGGATCGCCCCAACCTCGCTCTCAAGATCCCGGCCACGCGCGAGTCGTTCGCCGCGATGGAGACCTGCACCGCCGAAGGCGTGAACGTCAACGCCACGGTGATCTTCTCGCGCGACACGTACGAGCACGTGATCGCGGCGTACCGCGCCGGCCTCGAGCGACGCGTGGCCGCCGGCCTGTCGCTCGACGTGACTTCGTTCGCGTCGGTCTTCCTGTCCCGCTACGACGCCCCGGTGGACGAGATCCTCATCCGGCGCATCCACGAGGCCACGAGCGCCGCGGAGATCGCGTCGCTCAAGAGCGTCATGGGCAAGGTCAGCCTCGCCAACGCCTGGCTGATCACGCGGCGGTTCCGCCGGTTCTTCGAGGGCCCGGAGTTCGCGGAGCTCAAGGCCGCCGGGGCCCGACCACAGCGTCCGCTGTGGGCCGGCGTAGTCGCCCGCAACAGCCGCTACGGCGACGTCACATACATGGAGGGGCTGGCCATTCCGGGCACCGCGATCACCGCGTCCGACGCGCCCGTCGACGGCTTCCGGCAGCACGGAATCCCGCTGCCGGCGGAAGATGACGGCTCTTCCGACAGCGTCTTCGAGACCCTCGAGGCGCTCGGCATCGACGCCGACAAGATCGCGCTCGACATGGAGGAATCCGTCGTCTCCGCGTTCACGGACGCCTTCGAGAGGCTCGTCGCGAGTGTCGCCCGCAAGACCGCGCCGGTGGCTACCGGCGCATAGGCCCCAAACGCACATCCAGGAGCAGTGAGGCTCGAGGTTTGAAGTGAAGCGGTATCGGGTGGCGTTGATCCCCGGTGACGGGGTCGGTGCCGAAGTCATTCCCGCGGGCCTCGACGTCCTCCGCAGGGCGGGCGAAGTCACCGGCAGCTTCGCCCTGGACGCGGTCGAGTACTCCTGGTCCTGCGCCTGGTACCTCGAGCACGGCGCCATGATGCCGGCGGACGGAATCGAGCGGCTTCGCGACAGCGACGCCATCTATCTCGGCGCCGTCGGGTTCCCGGGGGTTCCGGACCACGTCTCGCTGTGGGGTCTGCTCCTGCCGATCCGGCAGCAGTTCGACCAGTACGTGAACCTGCGCCCGATCGAGCTGTTCGAAGGCATCGAGGGTCCGCTTCGCGACAAGCGGCCGGGCGACGTGGACATCCTGTGCGTCCGCGAGAACACCGAAGGCGAGTACGTGGGCATCGGCGGGCGTTTCCATGTGGGCCGGCCCGACGAGAGCGCCGTCCAGTCGTCCCTGTTCACCCGCCGAGGCGTCGAGCGGGTCGCCCGCTACGCCTTCGAACGTGCGAGACGGCGGCGTCGCCGCCTTGCCAGTGCGACCAAGTCCAACGCGCTCCAGTACACGGCCGTGCTCTGGGACGAGGTCGTGGCGGAGGTAAGCCGCGAGTACCCGGACGTGGAGCTGACCAGGTACCACGTCGACGCGCTCGCCGCCCGCTTCATCACCGCGCCGGAGTCCCTCGACGTGGTCGTGGCCAGCAATCTGTTCGGCGACATCCTGACCGACCTCGGCGGCGCGCTCCAGGGATCGCTGGGCCTGCCGGCGGGCGCGAACCTGAACCCCGAACGCCGCTTCCCGAGCATGTTCGAGCCGATCCATGGCTCGGCGCCGGACATCGCCGGGCGAGGCGTCGCCAACCCGATGGCCGCCATCTGGGCCGGCGCCCTGATGCTCGAGCACCTCGGCGAGGAAGAGGCGTGCGGTCTCGTCATGACCGCCCTCCGGCACGTTGCCGCGGAAGGCCCCAGGACGCGCGACCTGGGCGGCCGGGCCACCACCGCAGAAGTCGGGGCGGCCGTGGCCGCGGCTGTCGGGCGATGAACCATCCAGAAGGAGACAACGTGGCCCCAATAGACTCCGCCACCTCGCCGCGTGCGGTCCAGGATCGGGCGCTCATCGGCGGCAGGTGGCGCATGGCGCTCGACGGTCGGGTGATCGAAGTCCGGAACCCGGCCACTGACGAGCTCGTCGCCCGGGTCCCGCGCCTCGGCGCGACGGAGGCCACTCAGGCGGTCGACGCCGCGTCCGCGGCCTTCCCGACCTGGCGGGCTCTCACCGGGGCCGAACGCTCTCGGATCCTGCGTCGATTCTTCGACCTGATCATGCGAGACGAGATGCGGCTGGCCCGGCTCATGACGATCGAGGAAGGGAAGCCGCTGTCCGAGGCGCGCGGCGAGATCGCTTATGCGGCCGGCTTCGTGGAATGGAGCGCCGAAGAAGCCAAGCGCGTCTACGGCGAGACGATCCCGGCGTCCTCTCGGGACAAGCGGATCCTCATCATGCGCCAGCCCGTCGGAGTCACCGCGGCGATCACGCCCTGGAACTTCCCGGCGGCGATGGTCACCCGCAAGCTCGCGCCGGCGCTCGCGACCGGTTGCACGATGATAGTCAAGGCTGCCTCGGCGACCCCGTTGACCGCCCTTGCACTGGCCGAGCTGGCCGTCGAGGCGGGCATTCCCGCCGGAGTGGTCAACGTCCTGACCGGCGACGCCCGCGAGATCAGCGACGCCCTCCTGTCCGACTCGAGGGTCCGGGCCATCTCGTTCACGGGCTCCACGGAGGTGGGCAAGACGCTCATGGCCAAGGCCGCCCGCCACGTCACCAAGATCGAGCTCGAGCTCGGTGGCCACGCGCCGCTGCTGGTCTTCGACGACGCGAACCTGGACGTGGCCGTGGCCGGGACCGTAGCGACGAAGTTCCGGAACGCGGGCCAGACCTGCATTTGCGCGAACCGGATCTACGTGCAGTCCGGCATCTACGACCGCTTCGCCGAGGCGCTCTCGGTCGCCGTGCGGTCTCTCCGCGTGGGCGACGGGCTCGACGAGGGCGTCCAGATCGGCCCGCTGATCGACGACGCGGGCATGGCCAAGGTCGAGGAGCACATCGCCGATGCCGTCGGCAAGGGCGCCCGCGTCCGAGTCGGCGGCCATCGGGTTCCGCCCCAGCCGTCGCTCGCCGACAGGTTCTTCGCTCCGACCGTGATCGAAGGCACGACCACCGAGATGCGAATCAACAGTGAGGAGACCTTCGGCCCCGTCGCTCCGCTCGTCCGCTTCGAATCCGAGGCTGATGCGGTGGCCATGGCAAACGACACTCCCTACGGCCTGGCCGCCTACTTCTTCACCCGGGACGCCTCACGGCTGATGCGGGTCGCCGAAGCCCTCGAGTACGGGATCGTGGGGGCCAACGACGCCCTGCCTTCCATTCCGCAGGCACCTTTCGGTGGCATGAAGGAGTCCGGCCTCGGCCGCGAGGGCGGCAAATACGCGATGGACCTCTTCCTCGAGACCAAGTACGTCTCGTGGGCACTTGAACCGACGGAGTAACGGCGTGCCCGGCAGGCACGCGGCCAAAGGAGCGATCTCATGACAGAGCGGACGGCGATCCCACAGTACAGAGTCACGGCCCTCAACCTCGGCAACCTAAAGCTCGACAAGTCGGTCCTGACCTGGCAGTCGGGCGAAGGCACGCTGGTCGACGTCCCGGTCTGGGGCGCGGCGGTCGAGGGCAACGGGCTCAAGATCCTCATCGACACGGGCGTCAGCACGCCGGAGCGCTGGCACTACATGTGTCCGGTCTGGCAGGAGAAGGACGAGACGCTCGAAGCCGCCCTCGCCGAGCTCGGCTGGGGCCCCAACGACATCGACATCGTCATCAACTCGCACCTCCACTGGGACCACTGCGACAACAACTGGCGCCTCCCCAACGCGCGCTTCTACGTCTCCCTGGCCGAGTGGGAGTACGCGAAGAAACCGATCGCGATCCAGGAGAAGCTCTATCGGGCGGACTTCAACAGGGGGCCCCTCAGCGTCATGAACTACGTCCTGATAGACCAGGATCTGTTCGAGATCGCCCCCGGGATCAAGACGATCGAGACGCCTGGCCACTCGGCCGGACATCAATCCACTTTGCTCAACACAGCCGAAGGACTTCTGTGCGTGGCCGGTGACGCGGCCTGTTTCATGGAGAACCTGACCGCCCCGACGCCTCCGGGCGGCATGACCTCCGCGACCCAGGCGCTCGAATCGATCGACAAGATGTGCCGCACGGCCGACCGGATCTTCATGAACCACGATCCGCAGCTCAAGAAGTACCAGCAGAGCGATTTCCCGCTGGTTCCGAAGCTCGCAGGGGGAGCGTCGAATGGATAGCCGGGGCTCGACGCCGATGGTGCCCCAGCGGGCGGCCGTCCCGGTGGCGTCCGCCCCAGTCGCGGCGCCCCTTCTGCTCGGCGTGGACGCGGGCACTAGCGGCTTGAAGGCCGTTCTCCTCGACGAAGCCGGGCGGACGGTTGACGAGGCAACGGTCTCGTATCAGTTCCTGACTCCCCGCCCCGGCTGGTCCGAACAGGACCCGGAGACCTGGTGGCAGGCATTCCGCGATGCCCTGGCGATTCTCTGGAGCCGGGGCAACGATCCGGCCGCGGTGGTGGCGGTCGGTGTCACCGGCCAGATGCACAGCCTGGTCGTGCTCGATTCGCAAGGCGCGGTTCTCTGCCCGTCCATTCTGTGGTCCGACCAGAGGACCGGCGAAGAATGCGCGGAGATCACCGACCGAATCGGGGCGGAAACCCTGGTGGAGCGGACCGGCAACGTCGCCCTGGCGGGCTTCACGGCACCGAAGATCCTCTGGATCCGGCGCCACTGGCCGGAGGTCTACGAGCGGGCCGCGCATCTGCTCGTGACCAAGGACTACATCCGCTACAGGCTCACGGACGACTTCGTGAGCGAGATGTCCGACGCCTCGGGGATGTTGCTCCTCGACGTCCGCCGCCGAGCCTGGGCCGACGACGTGATCGGCGAGCTCGGTATCGACCCAGCGCTGCTGCCCCGCCTCGTGGAAGGCAGCGACGTCACCGGTGACGTGAGTGCCGCCGGGGCGGCCTGGACCGGGTTGACCGCCGGGACTCCCGTCGTGGGCGGTGGCGGCGACAATGCCACGGCCGCGGTGGGCCTGGGAGCCGTGGACCCGGGAATCCTGACGCTGACCATCGGCACGTCTGGGGTGCTTTTCGCGCCGCTCGACCGCTATCCGAGCACCGTCAACGGCAAGCTCCACGTCTTCTGTCACGCCCTGCCCGATCGCTGGCATCTGTCCGCGGTCACCATCGCCGCCGGCGGATCGATGCGCTGGTTCCGCGACCTGCTCGCGCCACTGCTGCCCGTCAACGGCGACGCCGCGTACGAGTGGATCACGGATCGCGCTTCTCATTCCACTCCCGGAGCCGGTGGAGTGGTCTATCTCCCGTTCCTCACCGGCGAACGAACGCCACATGCCGATCCCAATGCCCGGGGCGTCTTCTACGGAATGCACATGGGTACGAATCTCGACGACATCGCACGAGCGGTCCTCGAAGGGGTCGCGTTCAGCCAGCGACAGTGCTTGGACCTGATGCGCGACGCGGGCGCCCGGGCCGCCGTCGTGCGGGGATCCGGCGGCGGTCTATCGAGCCCGCTCTGGCGGCAGATCATGGCCGACACCATGGGCATCGGGCTCCAGCTTGCCGGGCCGGGCATGGGCTCCGCGCGCGGAGCGGCGGTGCTCGCCGGTCTCGGCGTGGACATATACGCGACTCCGAACGTGGGCATGGAATGGGCCGCCGTGCCGATCCAGGGCCCGAACCCGAGCGGGGCCGAGTCGCTGGCCGCGCCATACGCCCTCTACACCGAGCTCTACCCGACCCTCAAGCCGGTCTTTGCCGCCGCGGCCTCGCGAGATTCGCGGGCGGCAGCCGCAGAGTGAGTCGCGGCCCGGGCGCCGTCAGGCCCAGTGCCGTCGCCTCGCCGGGCTGCCGCGCCCGGCAGTCACGCCATCCATCGAAACCACATCAGAGGTGCCACATGCTCAAGACCCGTCTGCTGCATCCGGAAATCCTGTCGGCGCTGGCCGAGGCCGGCCACACCTCCCAGATCCTGATCGCCGACAGCAACTTCCCGATGCTCACGGGCTCCGCGGCGACCGCTCGCCGCGTGTACCTGAACCTGGCTCCGGGCCAGCTGACCGTGGCCGAAGTGCTGAGCGTCCTCATCGACACCGTGCCCATCGAGGGCGTCTGCATGGCCATGCCCGCCAGCGGCGAAGTGCCCCCGATCCAGGCCGAAGTCAGGGCGATGCTGCCCGATGTCCCGTTCGAGGTATGCAGTCGCGACGAGCTCTTCGACCTTGCGGGCGGCCCGGACCTGGCGCTGGCCATCGCCACGGGCGAGCCCCGGCGCCACGCCAACGTGCTGCTGACGATCGGCGTGGTCGAGGCCCGCTGAGCCTCGCGGACCCTCGGTTGAGCCGCGCGGTCGCTCGCGCTACCGCCGGCTCGCCAGGTACGCCCTGACGCACTCGACGACGAGATCGTGGTCGTCTTCATGGGCGAGCCCCGAGACGATCGCGGATCCCACGGGCCCGCCCACCGGGTTCGCGCCCGCCACGAAGAGCGGCAGGCCGCCCCCGAGCGCCACGTAGTCGGGGAGTCCCAGGCCCGTGGCCGCCTCGAAGGTCGTGCCCGCGGCTTCGTGGCGGGTCTTCTCGTAGAGAGTCGAGTGGCCCCAGCGCTCGACGATGCGGCGCTTGCCGGCGATCATGTGGTCGTTGTGGGCGCGGGTTCCCGGCGTGGCCGCCCGAAACACCAAGCGGCCGGCGCGGTGGACCTCGGTCGCGATTGCCAGCGAGTCCCGTCGGGCTCGCTCGAGAATCGTCAGTCCGATGGTGATGGCGTCGTCTTCGTTGAAGGACGGCAGGACGAGATCGGCTTCCTGCTGTAGCAGCTGGTCGAGTGTGTAGCGGCCCATCGGTAACCCCCGGCTTCGAGTTTTGGTGGGTCTAGGCTCCCGAGCGCAAGAATGCCGCCAGGCGGCCCAACGCATCTCGCAGCGCCGGATACAGCCCGGCGTATACATCGTCGAACAGCCGCCCATAGCGCGGGGCGTCGGCGCCCGGCACAAACTCCTCGGCGGTGCCTCCCATCGCTTCCGCCGCCTCGCGGGCAGAAGCGAAGTGGCCCGCAGTCACCGCGGCGAGCATTGCGGCCCCGAGCGACGTGGCCTCCTGGCTGAGCGTACGTCGGACGGGGCGGTCGAGGACATCGGCCATGATCTGACACCAAAGGTTGCTTTGCGAGCCACCGCCCAGGATGTGGACCGCGTCGATCCTGGTGCCCGTCGCCTGTTCGATGGCGCGGAAGTGCAGCCGTTCCTCGAGAGCCACGCCCTCCATCGCGGCGCGCATCAGGTGGCCCGGGCCGTGCTCGCCTCGCAGGCCGACGAGCAGGCCGCTGGCGTCGTCGTCCCAGTACGGGTCCATGACCGTCGCGAGGTAGGGGACTAGGATCAACCCGGCGGCTCCGGGCGGCACCGCGGCGGCCTGCCGCTCCAGATCCTCGACGGGCAGGCGACCCCCGAGCACGGTGTCCCGCAGCCAGTCGATGGTGAAGGTCCCGCCCTTGAGGTCGCTTTCGAGCAGGTACGTGCCCGGCAGCGCCCCACCCATGGTGCGATACGCCCGGTCGATACGGAAGTCCGGGGCGACGGTTCCGGCGACGACAGCAGTCCCGAGATTGAGGTAGGCGCGGTCCAGACCGAGGATCTGCGCCCCCAGCGCCGCAGCCTGGCCGTCGCCCGCGGTCGCCACCACGGGCATGTCGTCCGGGAGGCAGACGCGCCGGGAGAGCTGACGGCCGAGCACTCCGGCGACGTGGCCCGCCGGAATGAGCCGCGGCACACTCGAGGTGTCGAGGCCCGCCATCTCCAGCAGCGGTTCGCTCCACGTTCCGGCGCGCAGGTCCACCAGGCCCATCGCTTCGGCCGAGGCGACCGAGGTGACGTCCTCGCCGGTGAGCTCGTGGATCAGATACGCGCCCACGTCGAGCCAGCGCCGGGCTGACTCGAAGCGGGCGGCCTCGTGTCCGCGCAGCCACATGAGCTTCGTCACAGACGGCGTCATTGAGAGTGGCTTGCCCGTCAGGGCGTGGAACCGTTCGTCGCCGAACGTGGCGCGGATCTGGGCGACCTCGGCGTGCGCGCGTTCGTCCATCCAGACGATCGCCGGCCGCACGGGCCGCCAGGCCTCGTCCAGGCCTACGAACGTTTCTCGCTGATGCGTCAAGCCGATGGCAGCGACCCGGCGGCCAACCTGCGTGCCCACGGCCGCCAGGGCCGTGACCGTAGCTTCGGCCCATTCCTCGGCGCGTTGCTCCCACCATCCCGGCCCGGGGTTGAGCAGCGCAACGGGCGCTCGGCCCTCGGCCACGGCCTCGCCGCGGAGGGACCAGGCGATGGCTTTGACGCCGTGCGTCGAGGCGTCGACCCCGACGACGAGGGGTTCGTCGTTCATTTCCTACTCGCGAAAGAAGAGTTCGAATGGCATGTTTGCCCGGCGTCCCTGCACGATGATCTCGTGAAGGTGCTCCATCAGCGGCAGTGACCCGGATGCGATCACGCCGCGTTCGACCATGCGTGGGATGGCACCGCCGACCACGGCCACGGTATCGGCGCTCTCGAGCGTGTCGCCGGCCATCTGCTCCCTCGCCTGGGGGTAGGTCAGTCCCAGTCCCAGCAGCCGGCCCAGTCTGCTCGAACGACCGCCGCTGGTCGTAACCAGGAGATCGCCGGCACCGGCAAGATGCGGCACCTGGGCCGCGTCTCCACCGAGAGCGCGGACCAGGCGGTCCATCTCGAGGCACGCCTGGGCGAAAACCGCGGCTTCCCAGTTGTGCTGGGCGACCGGGCCGGCGATGCCTCCGCTCGACTCATGGAGGCCTGCTCCAATCCCGACCGCCATGGCGTAGGCGTTTTTGAGGGCGGCGCAGACCTCTACGCCCACGATGTCGGTCGAGACGCGGATGTTGTAGTACGGCGTCGTGAAGGCCGCGGCCAGGCGTTCGAGAGAGGCTCGATCCCGGCCGGTGAACACCACACACGTCTGAACGCGGCGGGCAATCTCGCCCGCAATGCACGGGCCTCCGATGGCCGCGGGCGAGACCAGCGGCCGCTGCGCCTCCGGGAGAGCGGCGAGGAAGACGTCGGGGAGCACGTTCAGCACCCCCGGAGCCATTTCCTCGAGGCCCTTGGTGACGGCGATGATCGGCAGGCCCGACCTCACGTGCGGGCTGAGAGTCTCGGCCGCCCAACGTACGCCGGCCGACGACACGCCCACGGCCGCCATGTCGGCGCCGACCATGGCGACGTCGAGCTCGTCGATTGCGTACGGGGTTACGCGATCGGGGAGAGGCATCCGCAGCTTGGGATGCACCCGCGTCGACTTCATCGCCGAGACCCACTCGGCGTCGAGGTGGGTGCCAACCAGCCGGACGTCGTTGCCAGCGTCCGCGATCGGCGTGCAGAGCGCCGTCCCCATCATGCCGGCCCCGATGACTGCGACGGTCGCCATTTTCAAGCCTCTAGCTTAGCCCCCTGATGCCCCGACAGCGTTGTCAGGAAGTGTACCAGAATGGCCGTCGCGGACTGCAATGGACCCGGCCGCGAGGGGCCGGGAGTGACCCGAAGCGGCCCCGAGAACGCGGTCCGACCACGTCCGACGGCACGGTGCCGGGCGCGCCAGTGGCGATCGCGCCGCGCCGGCAGGGTTAGTGGCGGACTTCCTCCGGCGTCTCGTACCAGCGCACGCGTTCGCCCAAACGAGCCCGCGTGCGCCAGGCAAGGCTCTTGGGGGCCCGCTGGATCGCCGCGCGCAGCTCCGCGACCTGAGCCGCAACGTCGAAACGCACGTCCGCCACCGGCTCGGCAGCCCACTGCTCGGCCACTCGATCCAGGTTGCGTTCGACTGTGTGGCAGAAGCCCCAATCGGAGCCGAGCACGGCGCCTATCCGGTCCAGGCCAATCGTCTCCGCGCCGTCGGCACCGAGTGGGTGGTCGGCCAGCAGGCAGAGCACGTCGCCAAGGTCCTTGCGGTTGATCTCCCAGATCTGCAGCTTGGTCAGCACCAGATCCGCGAGCGGGATCGTGAGGCCGGGGCCGGCCAGGCGGTCACGAAGATCCAGGCGGTGGCTCATCGAGAGCTCGTCGATCAGGATGTCCATCGTCCAGCGCCCGTTCGGCTCGGCGTAGTTGAGCCGCTGGGCGCCGTGGATCGCGTTGAAGAGCTTCTCCGGGACGTAACCCTGGCGCTCGAGAAAGGCGCGCGCGGCCGTCCGGCTGCGAGAACTGATGGCGAAGTCCATGTCCGCGTAGTTGCGGGCATAGGGCGGCTTGCGAACCGATTCGGACCGCAGCCGGATTGCCAGCCCGCCCATCAGGCGCATCGCAAGCCCCTCCTCCACGGCTAGCGAGGCGAGCCGCTCCGACTCGGCTTCGATCTCGTCGAGGATTACGGTTCGAGTCGCTGGCTGGTCAGACACGCTTGCTGCTCCAGTGGGCGGGCGAGTGCGGGATCGAGGGTTGAGGGTAACAGCAGCGGGGGCCCCGCGGCCACCCCGGGCGCCCCCGCGGGAGGGGGGGGGGGGGGGGGGGGCGCCGCGGGCGGGGCG
>VFSW01003721.1_pt1 | contig 22848 bp, 16 predicted proteins | sample 5358111 | NCBI WGS metagenome assembly VFSW01 (sample SAMN11554181, study PRJNA540505) | mine drainage metagenome | isolation source: sediment from site ElyBrook_90M | place: USA: Ely Copper Mine, Vershire, VT | collected 2017
GAAGCCTCATCAACGTGACGTCGATCCTAGGAGCGAGGGTGGCAGGGGGCGTGGCGCCGTACTGTGCATCGAAGGCCGGACTTCGCCACTTAACACGGGCGCTGGCGCTGGAATTCGCGCGCTTCCGCATCCGCGTGAACAGTCTAGCACCGGGCTATATTGCGACCGATCTCAACCGGACATTCCTTGCTAGCAACGCTGGCGAGGCGTTGCGAGCACGCATCCCGGCGCGACGCTTCGGTAACTTGCATGACCTCGATGGCGCGCTGCTGCTGCTCGCGTCGGACGCCGGCGCTTACATGACCGGCGCGGAAATTGTCGTCGATGGCGGCCATATTTGCTCGGCCTTATAAGTCGCCCATTTAGAGGAGTTTGCGCTCGTCGAGTCCCAGAGAACGGCCAATGATCTCGCGCATTATTTCACTCGTCCCCGCGTAGATTGTCGAGATCCTCGCATCCGTAAAGAGGCGCGATATCCTATATTCCTCCATATAGCCTGGCGACGCATGCAACTGCAGGCATTCCGCGATCAACCGATTTTCCAACTCCGAAGCGAGCAGGTTCACCTCGGCCGCCAAGACCGGCGACAGCGCACCTGCGTTGTGTTCCATTACGGCTTGATCAAGAAAGCTTTGGACGGCATCCAGGTTTGCGCGTAGATCCGCCATTTTGAACCGCGAGTTTTGAAAAGCGCCAACCGGTCGACCGAATGCACGGCGATTTTTGATGAATTCGAGCGTTAGATCGAACGCCGTCTGCGCCGCCGCCAACGAAGCCGTACCGCTCAGCAGTCGTTCCTCGGCGAGGAATGTGGTCAGGTACTCAAAGCCCTTCGTAGGGTCACCGAGCACGTTGGAAGCGGGAACTTCGACGTCATCAAAAAAAAGCTCGGAGGTGTCCTGCGACTGCAGACCGATTTTCTTGAGATTGCGTCCTCGCCGGAACCCTTTCATGCCGCGTTCAACGATGAAGAGTCCAAAGCCGGTGCGCGTTTCGGGACCCGTGCGCGCGACGACGACGAAAACATCGCCGATTTGGCCGTTAGAGATATAAGTTTTCGAGCCGCGCAATACCCAGTGACCATTGGCTCGCTCCGCAGTCGTGCGGATGCCGCCAAGATCACTACCGGCGTCAGGCTCGGTCATCGCAATTCCGAGAATTGTCTCGCCGCGCGCACAGGCCGGAAGGAATCGTTGCTTTAGTGCGTCCGATCCCAGATGACAGAAGTACGGAGCAACTAACCGCGAATGGACTGTGGCGAAAAAGCCGATATCGCCGTAGCGGACGTTCTCCTCGTACAAAATCTGCTCGTAGCGAAAGTCGGCAATTCCCGCCCCGCCGTAGCACTCATCGGCCCACATCAGCAGATAGCCCTGCTCTCCGGCCCATCGAAACGCCTGTCGGTCGACATGCCCCTGCTGCCGCCAGCGGTCCACGTGGGGCGAGATCTTAGTTTGGAAAAAGCGCCGCGCCTGATCTCGGAATAACTCATGCTCTGGCTCAAATATCTTTCGTTGCATGCGGCCTCGCGATTTTTCTGCACCGCGTCACTCGGCGGAACCGCCGTCGGGACACGCGCACGGACATCATTGTTATAGCCCCCGCAGGGGCCGTTGTACCATCACACGCTGATAATAATCGCGGTTCCAGTAGAACGATAGAATGCCGGACCCCTTGTGCTGGTTGCGGTTGACGGTGAACGTGAAATAACAATCCCTGTTTGACACCGCATCTGTCTGCGTCGGCGCCGATGCGAAGCACTTGCCCTCGATACGTGTCAGCCTCTGCTCATCGTCAACGATGTTCATCAGCACTCCACGATGGATTCCGTCCTCGTCGTAGTCCGCCGCGATCTCAAATGTGCTGATCGGTGACATTCGCTTGCCGTCCCAGACGAATCCATATGGCCTGACTCCACCGTCGACTCCGACAATCTCAATGAGGGACATAGCCCATTGCTCACCGCACTGACCGGCAATGTACTTACTCTTGTACAGCGGACCCCAGCGCCGCGGTCCCCACGAATGATCCGAATCGCCGGTAAAATCGAGTGCGTATCGCTGACCGTCGAGGGTCATTTCTCCCCTACCGGCATAGGGTCTGTGATATCGGTCTCCGGCAAGGAACTTCGGAGTCTCATGGACGTAGTCGATCCAGTGCCAGTTGCCAGCGAACAAATTCACTTCTATATCGAAGGCTAGGCGCTTGCGGTCGTGGAATGAAAGCTGCCAGCGGCGAAGCGGCTGAAGTCGCTTGAACCGTGCGATGCCGCCGACATCGAGATCGTCCCACTCGTCATCTGGAATCGGGAAATCCTGTTCGAACGAGTACAACAGCGTGTTTGGCTCGCGGTTCCAGCCGCGGGTAATGTAGGCGATCAATTTCGCGCTCGGCACCGGTATGTTGGGCGTATAGGCATAATAGATCGCACCGCCCATCTCATACTCCGGCATGTCGAAGCAGTACCATTGACTCTCCCGCCACTCCGGAATATTGGTTTTCGGGTGTCTCAATTCGTCATCCGCTCGCAAGGCCATACCACCTCCTGATTTGGACCGCCCACTCGATGAATCAATTGGCTACAAATTCGAGTCAACCGCGGACACGTTGTTCGCTGCGGCTACGATCGCCACGGTACCGGTCGTGCCGGCGATCTGTACGACGTCTCCGGCATTGAGGAGGCTGGGGGCAGCGCGGACACCAAGCACGACGGGCAACCCATACTCGCGGCCAAGCACCGCCGCGTGTGACAACATACCGCCCTCGACGGCGATTACGCCGCCGATGATCCCGAACACGGGTGTCCAAGCCGGATCGATCGCATAGGTGACGATGATGTCGCCTGCCCGAATCCGGTTCAGTTCCTGCAGCGAGCCGATGATGCGCACAGGGCCCGTGGCGACACCTGGCGCACCGGCGGCACCCTGGAGACCCGCGTTGCCGGCGGTACTGGCAACGCGCGAATCAAAGGGACGGTTGCCGCGCAGGTATTCGGGCGGATCAGAGCGCGTAACCCTATCCCACCATTCGTATCGACTACGGGCACGCTGAGAAAGCTTCTTGTCCGAAAGCTCTCCGTCGATGTGCCGGTATATCTCCGCCTTGCCGAGGAAGAAGACGTACTCGCGCTGGCGAAGGATACCGTGTTCAACGAGCTTATCGCCGAGCGCCGAATACGAACGCCGAAGCTCAAGGAAGTACGGCTCAAAGGTGTGGCGTTGGTTGTCGCGATGCATGACGTAACGCTGCGTAGCCCGCAGCACCTTCATGAAAACCATGCGACGTACAATCCCTAGGGGACCACGAAACTGACAAAGTAGGTCCCGCTCCTGCTGCTCGCGCCGCGCCGCTGTGCGTGCGTGTGCCGCACGCGGATCGGCGTTCGCGCAGAGTGTCAGCATCAGCTTGACTTGGTTCAACAGCAATGCCGGATCGTCACCCCATCGGGGCTGATAGATGTCGCGGTCCGAGCAGCCGCGGTGCGCGTGGGCGCGCCGAAAAGCGTCGACCTCCAGCAGGAACGCCATTGCCTCGGGCATTTCCGCGAGTCGATCGAAATTTCCTGTCATGATCGCCTCCCGAACCGCGGGAAGCCGGTTGGCCGACTGAGAGAGGTCCCAGAGCGCAACGTTCTCGTCGTGTGTCAACGACTCGGGAAGTCCGCTCGTCAGGATGCCCAAAACGTTGCTCGACGTTCCAGGCAACCAACGCTCGAGCAGATAGGCGACCAGACCAACGAAGTTCGGGGCATAACCGACCGCGAGACCCGCGACGACGCTGCGCTCGCGGCGCTGCACTTCGAGGAATTCGATGTAGTCACGTATCGCCGTCGGGCTCGCATTCGCGAAGTGCGGTAGCCGCGCCTCAATCTCCGGCCGCCACTCGCGCCGCCAACGGCGGTTGTAATAGTCGATATTCCGCCAAAAGGCGAGGCTAAGAGGATGCCGCAACGCAATCTTGAGGTTAGACCGCCATGCAGAACTAAGGGGACCTTCGCTCCTGATGGCGCCGGGTGGGTCGGCCGTGCTTGAGAACTCCGCGTCCGTGTAGGCAAAACCACTGTAATATTTGAAGATCTTTCGCCGAATTGGTGGGGCCCCATGCAACTTAGCGATCTTGACGAACATGTCGGCGAAAAATGCCGACATTTCGGAATAATAAAGAGGCGATAATCGTAGTCCCGATAGTACTGAACCGCGTATCCATGTCTGGTCGGGGTCGGCATCAAGATTTCGCTCCCGCGCCCACTGGTCCAGCTGATCCGACAGGTAGGGCGCAAGACCGGTGGTCACCGACCTTGCCTGCAGCATGTGCAATGTGTCGCCGACAAAAGCCCACTCGACGTCCATCGGGCAGTCGTAATGCGCCTCGATGGACTCGGCAGCCTTGGCGAGCTGGCGAAGCTGGCCGTCGGACAGACTGAAGCTCTCCCGATATCGCCCTTCGAGCGGAACCTCCTCTACCCCGTCCGATTGCCGCTGCGTGACCACGCGCTTTGTACCGAGCCGCCTTTCGACGATCGCGTGTGACCCCTTCGCGAGGATAAATGTGTCGGGTTCCGCGTTTCCCGAGACGACGGATTCCCCAAGACCAAAATTAGCGTTCACTACGATCTGGTCGACACGATCCGTGACCGGATTCATCGTGAACATAACTCCGGCCGACTCGGCCGGCACAAGCTCCTGAATGAGCAACGCCATGTCAACGGATGTCGCGGTACCGCGCGCACGTTGATAGGCGGTCGACGCGTCAGACGAAGCCGATCGCCAGCAGTTCTCGACGGCGCGTATTAGTTTCTCTTCCGAGGACACTCCAAGTACGGTCATATATTGACCGGCGAACGACGCATCAGACAAGTCCTCTGTCGGCGATGACGAACGCACAGCGACCGGAGGCTTCAGCGTCCGAAACGCCGCACAGAGCTGCGCGCGCGTGGTTTCGGTGATGGCACCGTCCGCCTTCCATCGCCGATACGCGTCGACCGTGACGCAGACGCCCCTCGGTACAAGAAATCCCGCCCGGTGAAGTTCAATAAGGCTGGCAGCCTTATTACCAATGAGCGCAGACGATAACGGAGCCAAAAACAGATCGATCGTGTACACCGAGGAGCTCCTATGATTCAGCGACCATCATCGATCGGCGCACACTGCGAATCGATCCATAAATTTGCTGAGGCCTGGCTCCGCATCTACCGACCGCTGTTCCCACTGCAGACTACCGGGCTTGTCGCTCCGAGGCAGTTCGTGTCACCGCTGTTCTGTGGACAAAGCCAGCAACGCAGCGCACGAGTCAAGGCGATATGTTGGGCTGCCGCGCTAGGGATTAAGCACAGCTTCGTAAGGCGGGTGTACTACACAAATGGGTAGTGTTTGCAAACCGAAACAACATCACGTCTCGGCTATCCTTCGCGATCTCGGCGGTCGGTCGCCTACGTACCGAGGAAACGCTCTCAAACTATTCGACGATGATTGTTCCGCGGCGCGATGAATCGACGAGTTGCGCGGTGGCCGACGCAGAATCGAAGTACTCGGAGAGCCCAAGTACCTGGCGGTCTTCGAAAACGAATCGTGTCATTGCCTGCCCGAGATACACGGTTTCTCGACCCTCCTTGCGATGGCGGAGCGGCACGTACGCGAGCACTGTGCCTTCGAACAACAACCGACGGCCCTTGACGTCGATGACCTCAAGGCGGACTAGATCGTGGTAAAACGTGTCCGGACGAAAGTGCGAGCTCATCGCGATCGCGCGCAACGGCGTCACCTGGCCGCTTTCGACGACGCAGCCCATCTCGTCCGGCTCGCAGTCCTTGGACAGCCACGTTTTGCAGGCGATGACCGTCAGATCACGACCGAATGAAAGCCACAGAGAGCGATCGCGATAGATGCTATGCCAGACGCGCGGGCCCCACGAATGGTCGCGGACACCGTGTGCCGATAGCTGCCAGCGATCGGTTCCCGCGGCGAGTTCGCCGGAGGCGATGATGGGTTGTTGGTAGTGGCCGACACCGTCGAGGAAAATTACCGATCCCGGACGGCCCTCGGCATCGCCGATCATCGGACCGGTAGCCGTGATCTCGATGTCCAGGCGGACCTTGCAGATTGGATTCCCACGCATCGCCTTGCCTGGATCCTTCATCTCTAGCGGATCGGCAATCCTCACGGCATCGCCGTCGAAGCGTACGCAGAGTCGTCGGCCTGGCTCGACAACCCGGATCGCCATGCCCCCCGCGTTGAATGCGTCGTTCGAGTCGATCTCGGGCTTGGCCCCCTGCATTAGGAGTTCACCGGTCGGCAGGAATACACAAAACGTCATCTCCGCATGACGTTCGTTGACCCGGTTTCCGATGCGCACGAAGCCGCCAATCCGTCGTTCATCGTCGAAGAAATTGAAGAACATACTCTCATTGAATGAAGGATCCGCCGAGGGCGGATGCATGAAATCGTCCTCTGGGCGTAGATTCCCAAACGTCAGTTCATCCACACTCATGTCGGTGTCTACCTGAAGCTCTTGCGTCGCACTTTGCCTGCATCGGTCCGTGAAATCTCATCGACGATCTGCATCGACCGTGGCATCTTGTACGCGCTAATCTGACCGGCCAGTGCACGCCGTAGCCCATCAATGTTCATCGGTGCCGCACCTTTTTGCATGGCGAGTACGGCGTGCACGGACTGACCCAGGTCGCTGTGCGGGCGGCCGACGACGACGCAATCCGCAACGCCCGGGAGCCGGCGAATGAGAATCTCTAGTTCGTCCGGATAGACGTTTGCGCCTCCGGTAATGATCATGTCGTCGGTACGGCCAGCGACATATAGATAGCCGTCGGCATCCAGCGAACCGAGGTCGCCGAAGCTGACATATCCATTGTTCGACTTCATCTTCTGCTTGGAGCCGAAGTACTTCGTGTCTGGATTCACCGTGCCGACGAGAGGTTGCACGAAGATTTCCCCGACCTCGCCGATCGGTAGATCGTCGCCTTCCATACTAACAATGCGCACCCGACAATTGACTGGGCGACCGACGCTACCACGATGCATCTTCCACTCGTCGCCGGCGATCACTGCGTGACCGACGCTTTCCGTGGATCCCCAAACCTCGAGCACCTTTTCGGCGCCGATTGCATCCATCCAAGCCTCCTTGTCCTTCGGGTCGCAGTGCATTCCGGTGTGGCACAGCGATCGAATGCTTTGTAGCCGCGCTGGATCAAACCGCGGGCTTCGAAGCATGCGGTGCATCATCGTCGGTACCATGGTGATTTGCTCGAGTTCAAACTTGTCAATCGCCCAGAGCGCGGCTTCCGGATCGAACCTTTCGAGCGATGTCATCTCGCATTCCTCGAAGGTCGCCATGTAGGCGGTCGCTGCACCGGCACCATGGCTCAGTGGCGTCATCACAAACGCCTTGGCGCGCGGTCGTCGTTTTAGAGCCGTGCCGAGTCCACCGAGAAAGTCGCCGGGCTTGAACGCGCCGCGACCGATCACGTCGATCAGCTTCGGTATTCCCGTCGACCCGCCGCTCGTGATCAACAACATCGGATTCGCGACCCGATCCTGCAAACTGCTCGTGAAAGCCGGCAGATCCTCGCCATCCACCCAAACGCCCGTATCCCATTCGAGTTTCGCTCCTAAGGTAAGCGTCCGGCCCAGCCGCGACAGAATGGCTCTCCCTTCTTCCGAACCAAGTCCCGGCGACAAGCAGAGAATCGCCTGGCCAGCCTTCCAGGCCGCGTACGCATAAATTGCGTGTTGCACCGCGTCCCGGGTAATCAGAACAATCGTCGCGGGCTCCTCGAGGACGTGCAGACCGAGCAGCTTCGCAGCTAGGCGCTCGGAGCGCTCGTCGAGTGCCTTCCAACTCAGCTCGCTGTAGTCGTCAATACCGCGAACGCTGCGGACCGCAACGGCGTCGCCGAGCGCTTTTGCCGACTGACGCAGACGAGCCCCCATCGATACCTCTCCCGGTCGAATCTGCATTTGGCTCTCCAGGATAGCTAAATACCGGCTCGTCGAACCCAAGGACGCCGATAGCAAAGCACTCGCCGCCTGCGGGCACGACGCTCACTCACTGTTCGGTCGCCTTGCCAAGGCTTTGGGTTCCGCGATCTGCAGTTTGGTCTCAACGTATCGGGAAACCAGGTCAAATGTATCAGGGTCGGTCAGGCTTCTGCGACCCGTCGCGAGATCGCTGGCCAGTGCCTGAACCGACCCCACTTGAGCGATCAGCCCCTCTGGTACCGCGCGACCGTCCACGTCAACTTGTAGTTCACCAATGTGTTCCAATTCGCGAAGGGCAATACGAAGCAGGTTCGCGGCGACAAGCGCGCGATAGCGCAACTTTCCGTCAATTTGCGCCGGCGCCAACTCGTCGGCGAGGAATTGCGCGACAAGTAACAATAGCTCGGCAGCTGGTGGTGGATCGATCGTTGGCCGCTTCTCGGTCATTACCCCACGTACCTTTTAAGCTCCAATAGAATATGGTGTTCCTGCCTGCAGCTGCGCCGCATGATCGCCGCTTGTTCCATCCGGTCGCCGACCGATCCGGGTCGCTGCGCGACGGTGCTAGCCGTGCCCCAACGAGTCTCCGCAAATACTCCCCACCAGTGCAATCGCTCCCTATCGACCGATCGACCAGTACCACGCTCGTACGCCGCAAGTAGGTCATCCATGGACCCGATTCCACCGACTGGCAGATCCGATCCGTATCTCCAGGACCTTGAGCACAGCCAGGCAAGGTCCTCCTCCGGCTCGCCGAGCCCGCACGTCTCCCAGTCAAGGACTGCCACGATGCCCGAGCCGTCAATCATGAGGTTCCCGAGGCGAAAATCCCGATGAACCGGGCTCAGAGCCGGCCTTGGCGTCGGGCGATGGACGGCCAACCAACGAGTCGCGCCGTGAAACACGGGGTTCACATGCGCCGAATCATCAAGGTAGCTCTGCAATTCCGCCAACGGATCCGGCGCACACCAACCATGTGCTAAAGAGCCGGCTCCGTGCAGGCGCGCGAGGATTTCGCCGCATTGCGTCGCGAAGGAGGTGCGCGCCGAAGCGTACGCCTCGTCCCGCATGATGCGCCGGGCAATCGCAGTCCCCGACACGAATTCCGTCACCACGTAGGGCCGGCCAATGTCTATATCCAAGGAGGATACGACCACCCGCGGCGCCGGCACGCCCGCCCGTTCGGCTAACCGCAGCCCCTCGATCTCCCTTCTCATCTCGCCAGGACGGATCCAGTGATCCGGATCGCATCGAAATACTAACCGACGCTGGGTCGCGGCAATGCTCACGTCCGCGATCCAGGTCTCCCGCGAGTTCCCGCCGGGCGCGAGCTTCATCGCGAGCACCCGCACAGGTTCGCCCACCCCCGCCGCAGCAAGCGCACGCGAAAGCATCTGTTCGCGGTTGCCTAATAAAGCAGTGCCAGCCCGCAGCTCAGTCACGTCCTCACATTCATCAGAAATTGAAGTGAACGTCCACACCGAACTGACGCGGCGCGCCGAACGTCGCGAACGAGAACAGCGGCGGGACATCGAGCGAACTGATCACGTATTGCTTATTAAATAGGTTCGTCGCCCATAGCGAAATCGCGTACTTTTGGCCCGTTGGTGCGAAGTCGATATTGGCCTTTACGAGCCCCACCGAATGAATGTATTCCGCGGGAGCCTGCGTGAAATTCGACCACTGATCGCCAACATATGTCCACTGCACGGACGGCGTGACGGCGCCGACATTGGTGTCAATGATATAGCGCGCACTCAGTGATCCTGTCCATCTCGGAGAATAAGGGGTCGCTCTGCCGGAATAGTTCGCACCGGCGTTCAGAAACTGATCATACTTCGCACTCAGATAGCCCAAAGTCGCGCGCAGATCAAAGGCTCTTGTCGGCGCCGCTTCGAGTTCGAGTTCAGCGCCCTTGGTAGTTGCCTTTGCGGCATTGAGAATGGTCGAGGATGCCTCCGGCGGGTTCCCCGTGAAAATTGATGACGGAACCTGCATGTTGTCCCACTTATTGTAGAAGACGGCGACATTGGCACGCAGCCGATTATTCAGCCATTCCGATCGCATTCCCACTTCGTAGGAATTATCAAACTCTGGCGAGAAGGGGCCGATATCCTGGGGAACGGTGACTCGTCCATTGAATCCCCCAGACTTGAATCCTCGAGCATAATAGCCATAGACCATGACGTCAGGTCGGATCTTGTAGTCTAAACTGATCTTACCCGCCGGTTCGGTCCAGCTCTTATCGCCCGACGCAACGAATCCTCCGAGATCGGTGGCATTCGCAAAATCTTGCACGTAGTTGACGGGACTCAAGTTCGGGTTATAACGCGTGTCGTTGATGGACGTCAGGCCGGTTGATATCTTTGTCCCCCGCAACCCAACGCCCAAACGCCATTTGGAAGTCATATCCCAAAACATCTGCGCAAACAGCGCGGTGGATTCTTGATCACTGAGCACATGCTGCTCCGTTTCAATTCCCGGGACTAAACCGGGAATGAGAGTTAACGTGTTTACGTCCGTGTGGAGCTTCATGTAAAAGGCGCCAACAATCATATCGACAGACGAAGTCGGGTGAAAATCGTCTCGTATCTCCTCGCTGTATTGCCAGCTTTTCGGGATGCGGCCGGCATTCAACAGAAATTGCGGAACTTCACCGACATCCTGAACATTGTACGCCTTGAACGTCGTGTAATTGCTGATGGATGTCCACTTTCCGATAGCGGAATTCCAGTTGACATTTAACGAATACAAGTACAGATCGGCATTGTTCGGCGACGGCGCATTACTGTACAAATCGAAGCGCACAGCATCCGGAGTGATGCCCGGTCGATAAAATGCCTCGTTGGGCGAAGAGACGTTCGCCGCGACGTCCGCCCCGTTACGAATATGATCGTTGCCGATGGTCAATTCGGCCCTTAGATCCGAGTTTGGCGTGAATAGAAGATAACCGCGCGTCTTCGTACTGTCGACCCACATGAGATTCTGGCCGTCTTCCAGATTCGTGTAAAAGCCATCGCGCTCGCGGTGCGAAACGGAGATCTTGCCGGCGAGAATATCGGACACAATTGGAAAATTGAGGGCGACGGCTCCATCTATTTGATGATAGTTGCCAATCGACAGATCGCCGTAGACCCCGAGCTTGCCCGTCGGCGGGTTAGTTACGATGTTAACGACTCCGCCCAGAGTGTCAGCCCCGAAGAGTGTGCCCTGAGGTCCACGCAAGACCTCGATGCGCTTGACATCGAATTGGTCTGACAGACCCAGTAGACGCGTTCCTTGCACCACTCCATCAATTACCACGGCGACCTCGCTACCGGTATAGGGGTCGGGGTTGGAGGTACTGCCGATGCCGCGAATGGATGGCGCAAGATTCAGTGCTACATTGGTGATCTGGGTGAACTCGACATTCGGCACGGTCCCGTTGAGATCCTTCAGATTGCTGTACTGATATGTCCGAAGTTCCGCACCGCTGAGAGCCGTCACCGAGAACGGCACAGTTTGAATGTTCTCCTGCTTCTTCTCGGCGGTTACGACGATTGTCTTCAGGTAGCCGACGTCCTTTGCACCAGCATCAGACTCGGCGGCAAGCGAACACTGCAAAGCCGAGATCATAACGACAAGGATAGTGACAATTAGCGTTTGCAACCTTCCGCTGTCGCCAGTCCGTTGTTGCATTTTGTCCGCTCTACTCAGTCGTAACGTCTGTCGCATTTTGCCCCCTCGAGGTGCCTTTGTACCTATTTCCCAATCATCTAGCAGCCCTGAATCCCGTGTGGTTGGACGCTAGCAACAGTTCACACAACATAGACCACCCAAATGGGTAGTTCAGCGTTAGCTCACTTTGGTTAGCTTAGAGTTGCGGATTATGGGCGCATGGCCGCTGGAAGACGCCGAGGGAAAAGGACAATGACTGCGGGCACGACAAGCGGCACAAATCGGGAATGGCTCCGTAAGGTTTCCGAGTCGGTCGTTGAGCCAGAATTACCGATCGTCGACGCCCATCACCACCTCTGGATTGGCTATGGAAGGCCGGTACCTTGGCAGCCAGACTATTGGCTCGAAGAATTCGCGTCCGATCTATTCAGCGGGCATCGGGTGGTCGCAACCGTGTTTGTCGAATGTGGTTATAGCTACCGCCCGGACGGTCCGGCAACGCTAAAGCCCGTCGGTGAAATCGAGGCGATCGAACGCTACGCGATAGAATTCGCCAAAGTTAACGGCATCCAATGCAAGGCGTGTGCGGCCATCGTCGGTCATGCCGACTTGAGAATCGGCGCCTCCGTTGCGGAGACGCTTGAAGCGCAGATTTTGGCGTCGCCGAAGCGCTATCGCGGCATAAGACAAATAACCAACTGGGATCCCAGCTCCGTGGTTCGCTACCCGGGGTTCGAAATCGCTCCCGACATCATGTTAGACGACAGGTTTCAGCAAGGATTCGCGCAGTTAGCGACCTTCGGACTTTCCTTCGACGCTTGGCTGTTCCATCCGCAAATCCCGGACTTGATTCATCTAGCGAAGCGATTTCCGTACACTACGATAATCGTCGATCATTTCGGAGGACCAGTTGGTATCGGCCCCTACGCCGGCAAGCGGCTGGAAATCATGGCGCAGTGGAAGAAGGACATCGCCGAGCTTGCGCGACACCCCAACGTATTCATGAAGCTCGGCGGCATCAACATGGAGCATGCCGGATTTCATTGGCACGATCGCTCGACCCCCCCGAACTCCGACGAGCTCATTGCCGCATGCGGCGACTATTTTCTCCATGCCATCGACTGTTTTGGCCCGGATCGCTGCATGTTCGAGAGTAATTTTCCAGTGGACAAGGTCTCGTGTTCCTACGTTACGATTTGGAACGCCATGAAGAAGCTCTCCGCTCGCTATAGCGCCACCGAAAGGATCGCAATGTTCTCCGGCACGGCTCAACGGGTATACCGTATCGGCATTTGAAATCGTGCGTACATCACGGGCCGTCGAGCGGTTCCTTGCTCGGTTCGGTCCAAGGTAGACGTTCTCAAAAGAAGGAAGAAATGCGATGGAAGATTTCCGATCAATCGGCCGTCGACTGTCGAATTGGGGTCGGTGGGGCAAAAATGACGAGCGTGGTACAACCAATTTCATAACGCCCGAGCGCTTGGTCGAAGCGGCCCGCTTGATACGAACGGGCAAAGTCTTCGATCTCGGAATTCCTTTCGGCTCCGACGGTACGCAATCCGGCGCGGGTGGACGCATCAACCCAATATTGCTCGTATCCGAAACGGGAGAGGATCAGAGCCAATTTCCAGGTGCATTTCATTACGCAGATGACTACATTTTCATGCCCCTACAATCAGCTTCGCAGTGGGACGCGCTAGCCCATGTGCATTACGACGGTCAACTCTATAACGGTTTCCCCTCCTCGGCAGTATCGCCCCATGGCGCACGCCACTGCGGTATTGACAAGCAGGGACGCGGCATCGCAGGACGTGGCGTTTTGCTCGACGTGGCACGATTCAAGGGAAAAAGATGGCTTGATATTGGCGAAGTCATATCCCCTGAGGACATAGACGCGTGCGCCGTGACCCACGGCATTACGTTCCACTCGGGAGACATCCTGCTCATTCGCACCGGTTGGCGCCGGAAGTTCATTGAGGAACGCAACCCGAGCGAATGGATGAAAGGCGAGCCCGGCATAGGGCTCGCCAGCTGTGAGTGGCTCGCGAAGCGGGAGATTTCCGCGGTCTGTTGCGACAACATCGCGGTGGAAGTGCTACCTGGGGAAGTATCAACCGAGATTCTGCCGGTGCACATGGTACTTCTGCGAGACATGGGCCTGACCCTAGGCGAGATTTTGGATTTCGAAGATCTCGCCGACGACTGCGCAAAAGACGGCGTGTATGAGTTTTTCTTCTGCGGGCCGCCAATTAAATTTTCGCGTGCGCTCGGTTCGCCGATCAATCCACTTGCATTCAAATAGGTTCTAATGCTCTCGACTCGATTGATAGTTGGTGACTTACGCGCGGAAGATGAATTCATGCATCAAGTGACGGAGGATCCGTCCTTCAACGAGAGCATGATGTTCAATTTCTTCGACCACACCCAAGGCCTCGGCGGCTTTGTGCGCATCGGCAACCGCCTGAACGAGGGCCACGCCGAGGTCACGCTTTGCGTGTTTCTGCCGAGCGGTGAAGTGCTGCTACAGTGGGCAAAGCCGCCGATCGAGTCGAACGCCGGCTTCGATTCGGCCGGTTTGCGGTTCCGTGTGATCGAGCCCGTGAGGCGTCTTGAAGTGGAATACCGAGGCGACGCGGTACGGCTTACGGACCCGCTGCAGATGCGGGATCCCGGCGCGGCGTTTCGCGGCAATCGGTCCGTGCCCGTGTCGCTGGCGCTCAAGGTAGAGGGCACAGGGCCGATGATCGGATCGGCGTCGGGCAAGTCAGAGGATTCCATAATCTTTCTCGATGGCGTTGGTCACTATCAGCAGCCGATTGCGGCGCGGGGTACACTTCGGGTCGGACAGCATTCGTGGGAGTTGTCGACCTACGGGGTACGTGACCATTCCTGGGGTCGGCGGGTTTGGGCGAGCATATTCCGCGACCGTTCTCTGTGGATCACTCTAGGGCCGGATCTCTCGTTCATATGCTGTAAGACATGGCTCGACCCCGCCGAACCGCCCGATATCATGGGCTGCGTGATCGAGCAGGAGTCGGTCACGCCGTTACGAAACGTTCAGGTCAAATCGCGATTCACTGCCGGCACGCATTATCATAGCGCCGTCCACCTCGATCTCGAGGATATCCGAGGTCGATCCTTCTCGCTGACCGGCGTAGTACTTTCCTACGTTCCGCTGCGCCACCGCGCGGCCGGACACGAAACGGTATTCCTGGGGCAGGCAATGACACGATTCGAATACCGGGGCCGCGTCGCACTTGGGCTGACCGAATATTTCGACGCGCAATCCGCATGTACAGCGTTGGTCGAGCTGTCCGAGCGCGGAGCATTCGCGTTCGATTAGATACCCGGAAGCGCAATGTCTCATTTGTCAGATAGCGACGCGGCCATCGAGCAACTGCTCGCAAAGCAGGCCCTTCACGAACTGGTGACCGGCTACAGTCGGGCGGTCGACCGGCTCGATTTGGCGGCGTTCGTCGAGCTGTTCCACGCCGATGCGGTCATCGACTCGGGCGTGGTGCGGGGTGCCCCGGCCTACTTTGCGCAGGAATTCGACCACTGGGTGCGTGGGCACGCGCGAATTCTATTTCACGCGGTCACTAACGAGTGGTTCCGAATTGACGGGGAACGCGCCATTGGCGAAAGCTACGTTCTGGCGGTAGTCCGCCTGCGTGGCGACTCAGGCGAACGCGACATGCTGACGGTGGGGCGGTACCTCGACCGCTTCGAGCTACGCGAACTGCGTTGGAAATTTTCGGAACGACGCTTCGTGCTGGACCACAATATCACGCTCACCGACGGAGGTGCGCCACTTATCGAGGCAGCCGCGGCAGATGGACTCCGGGGCACGTTCGGCACTCTAGATCCGATTTACCGCTTTTGGGGTCATCCCGAGCGACCTGGCCCGCGCTGATCGAGTACCCGTGCATGGGCGAAGGCCCATCGCCGATCGATCGGTCATCCTCAAGCGCCAGCGTCCGCCACCGATGAACGTGCGAGAATACGCACGACGCCGGCACCACCATCCACGAGAATTCGGTCGCCTTCGCTAATTAGCGTCGTAGCAGACTCGACTGCGGTCACGCACGGCAGTCCGTATTCGCGGCACAAAGAAGCGCCGTGGGCGAGTACCCCACCCGTCTCGAGCACGAGGCCCCCGATCCGTGCGAAAGCCGGCGTCCAACCAGGATCCGTTTGTCGCGCGACCAGGATATCGCCTTTGTCTACCCGTACGAGTTCGCTCACGTCCTGTAACACGCGCGCCCGGCCAATGCCTTGGCCGACGCTCGCCGCCAAGCCGACGAGGTGTTCTGCGTCAGCCGGCTGCTGGCTGTCCGCCGGGTCCTCGACATAGCCCCTCCTCAGGAATTTAGACGGCTGCATGCTTCTGGTTTGGTACCATTCGCGGCGTCGGACGGCGATTCGCGACGCGGCTACGACCGGCAACAAGGTTCCTTGCCTCAATGCGTCGATCTCCATGCGTGCCAGGAAAAACACTTCCTCGACCGAAGCGAGGCAACGTCGCTCGTACAGGCGGCGACCGATGTCGAGGTAGGCGCGACGCACGAGCCACCAAACATGATCGTAGTAAAAGCGATGGTTATCGCGGATGCCAGCATAGATCTCGTTGCCGCGAAATAGCGACTTCAGTACGAGACGCCGCAATGGCGCAAGCCGCCCTTCGACGCTCTCGAGGGCTGCGCGCTGTGCCGCTCGGCGCCGCACGGCGCCGGCGAGATTGGTTCCACCCGGCCGATCGGTCTTCGCCGCGAGGAATGCCTTGACGTGACCCCAGAGCAGGTCTGGATCATCCCCCCACCGTGGGTAAATAAAGTCCTTATAGTTACCGCCGCGATGACGATGATCATGCAAAAACGTTTCGAAGATCTGCACCGCGTCATCCGAACCAAGTGTGGTGGCGGCAACGCGAAATTCCATCCAGCTCATGCGGCGAGCGCTTTCAATCGCGAGCGGTCCGGCAGCCCGAATCGCCTCAGAGATCGCCCAAATCCCATCGCTCTCACGAACGGTTTCGCTGCCGGCGAGACAGGCGGAGACTTCCCCATAACGCTGTTCGCCTTGGCCGCACCACCGGTCGAGCAACCCCGTCAGGAGAAGCTTGATATCGTGCGCATAATAGAGCACCGCAATCTCACACTCCGGCGCAACCGACCCCGCCAGGCCCCAAACGTCGTTGATGTGCGCATCGAGCGCCGCATCGCTCATTCCAGTGATATCAACATCGCAAAGATCACGCGCCCGCTGCAAGAATCCCGGCCATGCGCGCTCCAACCAACGGTGGTTGCGGGTGATTCCCCAACGCCGACCGTGACGTGCCTCGAAGACCCACGCACGGCGACCCAACGCCCACCACCGCCACGGCGCCCGCAGCAGTGCCTCGCGAAGCTCTGGTGGAAATAGCGGCAGTAGCGTGCTGCGTCGCGCGATGCGCGGTAGCCCCGAATAGAGACGCAGCAAAACCGCGGCATCCATGTACGGAGCCGCGCGATAGTACTTGAATAGGTCGGCAGGCAACGGCAATCGATCGCCGTCGTTTCGCAGGCGACCTGTCGTCACGGTGGTGAGATTGTGGATGTCGTAGAATAACGGTGTAACTGGTGGTGTCCATACCTCGTCCGCGTAGGCGCGCGTCCACACCCGGTCCGGCGCGTCCGGTTCTCCTTCCGCCGCCCACGGCTCGAGCGCGCGATTGTGAAATACCGCAGCTATGGTCGTAATGGGCCGGCTCTGCAATAGAAACAGTACGCCGCGTTCGACAGCCCACTCAATATCTTGTGGAAATCCGAATTGCTCCTCGACCCGCTGTGTCGTCGCCACGATTTCCCGGCGAATCGCCTCCGGGAGGGATCGATTGCCCGCCGGCAGCCGATCATCAAGGACGGCGCCGGTCTTCTTCGACACGCTGATCTGCTGCGGGTTGATATGGCCCGACACGAGATCCTCGCCGAGACCTTCCGCCGCATTGATCACAATCACCGACAATGCCTGCGTTAGTGGATCGGCCGAGAAGCTTACACCGGCCCAATCTGCGCGCACCATACGCTGCACGATGACAGCCATTGCTTCGTCGTTTGTCACACGACGCGCGGTGCGGTAGGCGTCCGCTCTTGCACTGCGATGGGAGTCGAAGCACCGTTCGATCGCCGCGATGATGGCGTCGGCGCCGCGGACATGTAGGAAGGTTTCGAATACGCCCGCGTAGGAGTGATCCGCGGAGTCCTCGGCGATACTAGAAGAACGGACAGCGAATTCATCCGTATCATCGCCAAGCGCCTCTAACGCGTTGACGATGCGTTCGCGGAGTTCCCGGTCGATCTCGCAATCGTGGCAACGGCGGTATACGCCCGCAGTGATGACGATGAACGACGGCACGTTAAAACCCAGTCGCCGCAGCTCGAACAGCGATGCGGCCTTGCCGCCCACCTGATCGACGCTCACGGCAGTTGGCGCTGCGCTGCGGGAGATCAGATCATCGCCGTCATTCATAGCTGCTGTGCTGCCTACCGTATTCGACAAAATAATCGAGCGCCCAAGGATTACTCATCGCGCTGCGGCTCGCGGCGCGGTCGATTGGCGTGCCCATCAGGATTCGTCGCACGGGAATCTCCATCTTCTTGCCCGTCAGCGTGTACGGAACCGCGGGCACGTGATCGATCCGGTCAGGCACGTGCCTCGGGCTGGCATCAGTCCGCAAGCACGAAATGATTCGTTCCTTCAGACTTTGGTCGAGCACAACGCCGGGCTTCAGGCATACGAAAAGTGGCATGAAAAACGAGCCATCCGCTCGTTCACAGCACACGATTAAACTGTCGGAAATCCCATCGATCTGTTCGACGATACGATAAATTTCGGACGTCCCAATACGAATACCGTACCGGTTCAGCGTCGAATCGGAGCGTCCATAGACATAGCAGCCGCCGCGCTTATTGATCTTCAGGAAATCGCCATGGCGCCAAACGCCAGGGAAGCTTGCGAAGTAGGCGTCGTGATAGCGTCGGCCGTTCTCGTCGTTGCAGAACCGAATCGGCATCGCCGGGAAGGGACTCTTGACGACGAGTTCGCCCACCTGGTCAATCAGCGGTGCCCCGCTGTCGCTCCACGCCTCGACGTTCATGCCGAGCATTCGAGTTTGAATCTCCCCGGCATAGACGGGGAGCGTGGGCGATGCACCGACAAACCCGCTGCAAATCTCCGTACCTCCCGACTGGGAGGCGACCCAGACGTCTTCCTTTACGTGCCGGTACACCCAGGCAAAGGTCTCCGGAGTACAAGGGCTGCCAGAAACAGTGATCATCTCGATGCGGCGTAGGTCGTACATGTCGCGCGGCCGCAATCCGATTTTCTCCATCGCTTGAACAAAGCTTGGGCTCGCGCCCATGTGCGTGACGGTCGCGCGCTCGGCAAGACTCCACAGGAATGATGGGTCGGGATGCATCGGGCTGCCGTCGTACAGTACCGCGGTAGAACCGACCAGCAGCGAGGCGATCACCAGGTTCCACATCATCCAACCGGTTGTGGTGTAGAAGAACATGACTTTGCCCGGGCCAAGGTTTAGATGCAGGCTAACGAGTTTCAGGTGTTCGACAAGAATTCCCGCATGACTGTGAACGATGGCCTTTGGCAAGTCGGTCGTCCCTGACGAAAACACGATCCACAGAGGATGGTCGTAGGCGACACGCGTGTACCGAAAATCGGCTGGAGCCACGTCCGGACCGGAAAGCGCCTCGCGCCAGCGAAGGACACCTGCACCTGACGGTGGCGCAGCCTCTTCATCAAGATACCCGACCCAGACAACGAATTTGAGCGTCGGCAGCGCGGCGATGATCTCCTCGATCTCGCGCCGACGATTGAAATCGCGGCCGCCGAATCGATAACCGTCCGCAGCGAACAGCAGCTTTGGCGCAATCTGCGCAAAGCGATCGACAACAGTTCGCACCCCGAATTCAGGCGCCGCGGCTGCCCACACGGCACCGATTGCAGTCGTCGCCATCATGGCGACTGCCGCTTCCGGGATGTTCGGCAGGTAAGAAACAACACGGTCTCCGGGGTCAATGCCGAGCGCACGCAGACGCGTCGCAAGCCGCCTTACCGCCGCGCCAAGCATTGGCCACGATATGTCGGCAAGCGGTCGCAGCTCCGACATATACCTAATGGCAACCGCACTTGTTTCGCTCGTTGCCTCATGCCGAAGCAAGTGCTCCGCGTAATTCACGCGCGAGCCCTCGACCCAGCGCGCACCGGGCATGACCGGACGATCAAGTACTTGTCGGTACGGTGACGAAGTCAGAATCCCGCAATGTTTCCAGATGGCCGCCCAGAAACCCTCAATATCCGTCACGGACCAATGCCATAGGTCATGATAGTCGGCGAACGCATAACCGTGCTCTGCCGCGAGCCAAGCGATGAACCTCGCGAGGTTCGATTTCGCCGCAAACGCCGCCGACGGCGTCCACAGGTGTTCGCCTTCATTAACGGTCAACGCGGCGCTCATGTACCACGCAAAACCGCAAGCCGTGCCAGGGCTCGTTCCGGAGCAACATGCTCCGGAATGCTCGCGTAGCGAAATCCCCCGGGCTCGACCGCTGGTGGCGCAATGTCCACGGCCCAGAACGTTGGATCGATCTCGATGCCTGCAGCCCCCGATCGCGCGATCACGAAGTCCGTCGCGTGCCAATCCACCGGCACAGTAGGCATCTTCATTCCCAAATCCCATCGATAATGGTGCGCTACGTTGAAAACCGATTGGTACCAGTCGAGCTCACTCGCCGTTGCGGGTGCGCTTCCCTCGTTATCGGTCAGCAGGAGCGCATCAACACCCGTATCCCCAAACCCTCGCAGGAAGCTCGCCATCAGTACGGATGCTTCGTCGACCTCGTCTGCTCCGATCGGCGGCTTCTTATTAAATGCAGTCAGGTACGCAAGCATCGGCCAACATCGTGGCGAAGGCACGACCAGCGCGAGCGGCTCCCGGAAGCTCGAGCGAAGGCCACGAATTATCGCGGCGACGTGCTGCTGCAGTTCGCCAGTTGACAACAGCGCCGTCAACGGCCCAATCGGCCGGCGATCGGCCGCCAATCCCGGAGTCACTGCCGCGTGTGCGGTGACCACCTCGCCGACGTCGAGTACCGCGAGCGAGGGTCTCAGCAGCTCAAATGCTTTCAGTCGCCAGGCTATTAGTGCGGTGACGTCGCGCCAAGGAATTTGACCGCCGGCGAGCAGCCGGCCGCTATATGCCGTATCATCTAGCCACAGAGGTGGTTCGAGTCCGGTGGCCAACAATCCAAGCCAAGCGCCCATCATCTCTCAACAGGATTCGCTGCTGTCGCGAGCCTTGAGCGCCGCGATCTCGGCCTCGAGCTGCGCGATCCGCACGTCCTTTGGATTGAGCATGAACGCACCCTGCAGCGCGTCGGCGCTCATCGTAATTGGTTTCCCCATCGTCACCGCGTGAATGACTTTCATGTCATTCCAGCTGCCGAAGTATGGAATATGCGCTGGCGGCGCCTTCGTTACCCAGCCTTTGCAGAATTCGTCGAAGGGTTTGCCACGTCGGATCCTTTCGTTACGGTAGTCGGCCCGACGCGCCGCGGTTGCCTCGAAGTCGACGACCAGCGTCTGCTCATCGTAGACCACTTGATAGATATCGCGCGCATTTTCATGTGACATCAGATCCTCGGAGAGATCTTTCATGACCAACGTTGGATCGCGCTCTAGCACATCGCCGTAGCCACCGCCGCTGCCTTGGCAGATCATGTAGATCTCCCCCTCCGAGCACAGTTCGAATGTCATGCCCATATCGACGCTCGAGTAGACACCGTCGGGAATCGGCCTCTCGTTCATTAGCCGTACAATATCGAATTCCTCTATTCGGCCCGGTGTGTTTTTCAACACATCGAAGACATTGATTCCCTTAATCTTGCATAGCTGGTACGAGGGGCACGAATAACCAGCAAACAGACCTTGTGCCGATGGAAATTTTGAGCCCTCGCAGCCGGTCATGAATCCCCACAGCGGCGAGCCGCGCGCGGTCGCGATCTGCTCGTAGCCTAGGCCACCACGATACTTGCCCCAACCGATCCTGTCCTTGGCGAGCCGCTGCGCGCCCAGCCGGATTATTGGGGTGTCCTCCTCGTTGATCTCGTGTTCACCCGTATCACACATGAAGCCGAATACCGGCGACACCGAATGCTCACCATCCGCATTGCAACGTGCGCCCTGACCATTGCCATTGATGTCACCACAGAAATTGCCTGTGATGTCTCCATGTTGTGTCAATCCGCCGTATATTAGTGTCGCCGCTTGATCATATTGAGAGGCGATGATTGCCGTGTAGTGGTGTGGAAGGCCGAAGCTGAGCTTCGCCATCGGTATGGTCCACGCCACGCATGCCTTGAACAATGGCATCAGACTCATTGCCTGTGGCATTTCACCCTCGGCGTCGATGATCGAATTGCGGTCGGTGATAACCTCGATCGGAGATAAGACTGCCATTGTGTGCGGAAGATCTGGCCAGATATTCTGCAATAGGCCGGTGCAAAGCGCGGCCTTGAACGATGCAAGGTTGGTGTTGACAGCTCGGTTGATAAATTGAGGAGCGGATCCGCGGAAATCCAGCGTCATTCGGTCCCCGTTTACCGTAATTGCGAGCGCAATCTTCTGCATTACATTTTCCCGTAGGCTCGAGTCCATGAACTGGACTACCCGCGTCGTACCATCCGGCAGCTCACGGATCCGTCGCCGGACTTCCGTTTCGACGTCCTCGAGGTGGGTGCGCAGCGTTCCGATGAGCGCGTCGCGCCCGAACTCATCGAGAATCGCAATGATCCGCTCGCGCAAACGCAGGACTGCGTGCAGCTTGACCTTCATGTCCTCGAGCTGCAGCTTTGGGTCGCGCACGGAGTTTTGCAGAAAGGTCACGAGATCGCGCTTCAGTTGACAATTCTCGACGACTTTGAACGGTGACATCTTGATGCCTTCGTCGTACTTGCTCTCGGCCGCCGCCGGCATGCCACCGGGTTCGCAGGCGCCGTTCTCACCCTCATGAATGGTCGACGACAGCCAGCAGACAAGCTCGTTCTTGTAGAAAAGCGGCATCATCATCGACTGATCGGTATTGTGAATACCCCCGTAGCGAGCGTCGTTGTGTATGAAACCGTCGCCATCACGAACGCCCACGGTG